>Ga0316208_1000806_pt1 | contig 34121 bp, 28 predicted proteins | sample 3monopyrite_MG_FD_204944 | JGI IMG/M metagenome (GOLD analysis project Ga0316208, IMG submission 204944) | Microbial mat bacterial communities from mineral coupon in-situ incubated in ocean water Damariscotta River, Maine, United States -... | ecosystem: Environmental > Aquatic > Marine >...
TTTTCTCTGACGAAGGCTTTGCATTTACGTTCAAACCCAGCCCCATGATCGCTGTTCCGGCTGTAACTCCTAAAACAAAGCGGCGGCGTGATAATGATTCTGGCTGCATGCCAGGTAAAATTATTTTCGACATTAATCTTTCCTCTTTCGCACAGTTATGAAGTAATTTTTCTATAACAAATATAGTTCAATACTCTGCGATATTAACCTTATAAAACTTATTTATTTTTTACTCAATACTTAATGTATAAAGTAGTCCAGCATAAAGTGAGACTAGACTTTCGGTGGTCGGTACAAAGATGAGGGATAAACGGGGAGTAAAATCACATTTGGATTTCGATAGATAGAGTCAGGCGTGTATGTAACATCACTGGCATTATTGGAAATAATAGCAACTATCGTTGCACCGGCACAATGTGTTGTACCGCATTCATTCTTATTGCAACAGTCTTCTGTACTTGTGCTACCTGTATGCTTCATTTCAGCATGGGCAGTACTGCCTGAAAGGTTTACCTGGGAGTGCATGTTTTTATTCATATCCATGCACTTCGGTGCTGACGCAGCAACAGATTGTAAAGGAGATACTCCTATTACAACGGCCAAAAATAGCACCATAAAATTATCAGATAAAAATTTCATAATATGACTCTAACATAATAAAACCGTTATATATCAACCTCAATAGAATTACCAATGTTATATACACCTAAAGTATTCGAGTACTACTTCCTGGTTTAGTTCAAATATTTTAATCGCATAATTTGGCTCAGCTTGTCACTTAACAAACTTCATCACCGCATTTATGTTTAGTACGAATATGATAAACACTTTCAACAGGAATTATTGCCACTATACCGTCACCTTCAATACCCGTATGTGCAACATTCATAATTTTTTCAGCAATCTCAGTAGCCCGCTTTTTCCCAATAAAAACCTCAAGCTGAATATGTTCAACCATACGGTCATGCCTAAAGAAGTTTTCATACTCACCATAACCTTTAATATGAGAAACACTGACACCGGGCACATTTAATTCCTTCAGTGTGTCCTCAACTTTGCCCAAATTTTCTGGCCTAATAATTGAAACAATTTTTACAAAATTCATTTTATCTACTCCTGTAAACATTTAAGAATAACCTGGCAACATTCCATTCACTCAGGAATGGAATGTGACCTGTTCCGATACTACAATGTGTCGCTAGCCAGATTTCTTAACACTTCTTTTTTTCCATATTAAAAATACCGCTGGAATAACTACAAGCGTTAGCAAGGTTGCACTAACCATACCTCCCACCATTGGCGCAGCAATACGACGCATCACTTCTGAACCTGTTCCGCCACCCAACATAATGGGTAATAAACCGGCAATGATCGCCGCTACGGTCATCATAATAGGGCGTACACGTAACAACGCACCGCTAATAACCGCCTGTTGTAAATCATGAAAGTTAAACTCACGACCTTCTTTTTCTGCAATGCTATGCGCCTTCTCATTTGCCTGATTTAAATAAACCAGCATAATCACGCCAATTTCAACGGCGACACCTGCAAGCGCAATAAATCCGACCCCGACGGCAACCGACATGTTATATCCCAGTAAATAGAGCAACCAAAAACCACCTACTAATGCCAGTGGCAAGGTACCCATAATAATGAGCACTTCGATAATGTTTCTGAAATTAAGGTATAACAAGAGAACAATGATCACCAGGGTGAAGGGAACCACAATCGATAAGCGTTCTTTTGCCCGCACCATATATTCATACTGGCCAGACCATGAAATAGAATAACCCGGTGGTAATTCAACTTCTTCACTCACCACACGTTGAGCTTCTTCAACATAAGATCCCAAATCACGGCCCGCTATATCAACAAAAGTCCAACCATTAGGTCGTGCATTTTCACTTTTGATCATCGCGGGTCCCATTTCAGTTTTTACATCGGCCACTTCTCTCAAAGCAATACGCACACCAGACGTGGTGACAATTGGCAGGTTACGTAATTTTTCTACCGAGTCACGTACGTCACGCGGATAACGAACATTAATTGGATAACGTTCTAACCCTTCCACACTTTGCGCAACCACCATGCCACCAACTGCAGTTCGCACCACATCATGCACATCGGCAATATTTAAACCAAAACGTGACGCGGCAACACGATCAATATCAACGGTAACATAACGTCCGCCAGCAACCCTTTCTGAAAAAGCGGATACGGTTCCCGGTACTTTTATAATGACCTCTTCAAGACGTTTCCCGATGTCCTGTAACACTTTAAGTTCGGGGCCGGCAACTTTAATCCCTACCGGTGTTTTAATTCCCGTTGCTAACATATCGATGCGTGTTTTAATCGGCATCACCCAGGCATTGGTTAAGCCCGGAAACTTGATTAGATTATTCAATTCCTCACGTAACTTATCGCGCGTCATACCTTCACGCCACTCGCTCTTGGGTTTGAGTTGAATCGTCGTTTCAATCATTGTTAACGGAGCAGGATCGGTTGCGGTATCAGCACGACCAATTTTTCCGAAGACCCGTTTTACTTCCGGAACCGTTTTAATCAACTTATCCGTTTGCTGTAAAATTTCCTGCGCCTTCCCTACCGAAACACCCGGGAAGGTCGTCGGCATATACATCAAATCACCTTCATCCAGATCAGGCATAAACTCTGAACCAATTTGACTCATTGGCCATACACCCGCGAGCACTAATAGTAAGGCAACACTTAATACTGCTTTTGGTTTCTCCAGTACAGTATTAATAACCGGGCGATATATTTTAATTAAAAAGATATTCACCGGATTTTCATGTTCAGGCTTTATACGGCCACGAATAAAATAGCCCATCAAAACAGGAACCAACGTGATCGCCAAACCTGCCGAGGCGGCCATAGCAAATGTTTTGGTAAACGCTAATGGTGCAAAAAGTTTTCCTTCCTGTGCTTCTAATGTGAAAACAGGTAAAAAACTTAATGTAATAATTAATAATGAGAAGAATAAGGGTGGCCCGACTTCTACCGTCGCTTCACGCATAATACGCCAGCGGTTTTCATCGGTAAGCGCTTCTTTTTCAATATGCTTATGCACATTCTCAATCATGACAATGGCGGCATCCACCATGGCACCAATTGCGATTGCAATACCCCCTAATGACATAATGTTTGCATTCATACCTTGTTGATACATGATCATAAACGCAACCAAAATCCCGATAGGCAAACTGATAATGGCAACCAAAGCAGAACGCAAATGAAACAAGAACACCGCACAAACCAATGCAACCACTAAAAATTCTTCAATCAGCTTTCCATTCAAGGTATCAACAGCACGATTAATTAAACCCGAGCGATCATAGGTTTCAACAATTTCAACACCTTCTGGTAAACCTAGTTTTAACTCTTCAAGTTTTTCTTTAACACGTTCAATGGTTTTTAACGCATTCTCACCAAAGCGCATAACCACAATGCCACCGACTACTTCACCTTCACCATCAAGTTCAGCCATGCCGCGTCGCATTTGTGGGCCTAGACGAATGTCCGCAACATCTTTTAATAAAATAGGCGTACCACGCTTATTTACACCCAGCGGTATACGCCGTAGATCTTCCAGTTCATCGATATAACCCGTTGCGCGTACCATGTATTCGGCTTCTGCCATTTCAATAACCGAACCGCCCACTTCCTGGTTGGCGCGTTTTATCGCCATACGGATCTTATGTAAAGGCAGGTCATAAGCACGTAATCGTTCCGGATCAAGTACAACCTGATATTGTTTAACCATGCCACCGAGCGTGGCAACTTCCGATACGCCAGGAACGGTTTGCAACTCATACTTTAAAAACCAGTCTTGTAAACTGCGTAATTGTGACAAATCATTCTTGCCACTACGATCAACCAAAGCATACTCGTACACCCAGCCAACCCCGGTTGCATCCGGCCCCAACGCAGGCCGGGCTTCAGGTGGTAAACGACTGGCAACCTGGCTTAAATATTCCAGTACACGCGAACGTGCCCAGTAAGGATCAGTGCCATCTTCAAAAATAATGTAAACATACGAATCATTAAAAAAAGAATAGCCCCGCACCGTAACAGCACCTGGTACAGATAACATCGCCGTAGTTAACGGATAAGTAATTTGATCTTCTACCACCCGGGGTGCCTGACCGGGATAGGTTGTTTTAATTATAACCTGCACATCCGACAAGTCCGGAATGGCATCAAGCGGGGTATTTTTTACTGCAAAAATCCCCCCTACCGTTAAAATCAAACTCAATAACAAAACCAGAAAACGATTATTCAATGACCAGTCAATAATTTTTACAATCATTTCATCTTCTCCTAACGTGCTGAATCATTTACTGATTTTGTAATTGATTTAATGACATAACCGTCATCACCTTTCTCTAATTCAAAATCGACCTTGTCACCTTTGTTTAATCCAGCAAGAGAAACGCTTTCTTTCAGATTAAAGTTCATGGTCATTTCAGGCCAATCCAATGCGGCTATAGGTCCATGACTTAACCTGACTTTATTTTCATTTAACAGAATTTTCTCTACGACACCTGTTCCTGTTATTTTTGTATCCTGTTGCATTTCCATCTCAGGCATTGTTTCTTCTTTATCGGAAGTCATACGCGCAATACTTGCTTTTAAGCTTGCTTCAGAATCAATTAAAAACTGACCCGAGGTGACGACTTTATCGCCGACAAAAAGGCCTTCAATAATCTCAACAAATTCACCCGACTCAATACCCGCCTTCACGTTACGCGCCTGAAAACCGCCATCACCAACAGAAATAATGACACGCCGTTCATTACCCGAACGAATTAACGCTTCGCGTGGAATGGTTAATACTTCACGTTTAGCACCGCCATAAATAGCCACTTTTGCAAACATGTTTGGTTTTAAAGATTCATCTTTATTATCAAAACGTAAACGTACTTTTAAAGTTCGTGTTTTAGGATCAAGACTTGGATAAATATACTCAACCTTTCCTTCCCATTCGCGCCCTGGTAAATAAGCTAAGGTGACCTCTGCAGACTGTCCGACCCTGACCCAATCTGCCTGGACTTCAAAAACCTCTGCCAGTAACCAAACCGAAGAAAGATCCACAAGGCTCATGACTAATTTTTGTGGCGTTACAAACATGCCTTCACGAATACTTAGCTTTGCAATGATTCCATTTTGCTTAGCATAAATTTTCACATACTGTTTAGCTTTACGTGTTTTATTAAGCTGATTAATTTGTATAGGCGAAATACCTAAAGCAATTAGGCGTTCACGAGAAGCTGCCGCTAAACCACGATTACTACTACGCAATGCTTGTAAATATTCTTCCTGCGCATTTACTAATTCAGGTGCATACACTTCAAATAATGCCTGACCTTTTGTTACACGCTCACCTTCTGATTTAACATATAGTTTTTCTATCCAGCCTTTTGTACGCAGATGTAAATGCGAAATTTTATTTTCATCAAAATCAACATAACCTACCGTATCAATACGACGCCATAATTTATCTTTCGTAACAGTTGCAGTACGTACACCCATATTATTTTCAACAGCAGGTGATATTTTTACAGTACTACCATCTCCACCTTCATCATAAACAGGTACGAGATCCATCCCCATCGGTGATTTGCCTGGTTCATCACGCCGGTACGTTGCATCCATTGGTGCAACCCAGTAAAGAATTTTCTTTTCTTTTTCTTCGCTTTCAGCCTCTGCATAAACCGGCACGAGGTCCATTCCCATCGGAGACTTACCCGGCTCATCCCGACGGTAGGTTGCATCCATTGGTGCAACCCAATAAAGCACTTTCTTTTCTTCCTTGGCATTGTTTTCTTCACTACATGCAGTAATAAACAGTGAAAATCCAGCGACTAATAACAGATTAAATTTATTCATTATATTTCTCCAAAAATTGATGAAGGTTGATTAACTATTTTCACCAACAAGATAAATTAATAGGGCACGCGTTTTAGCCGCGTCAACTTTTAAACGTAATTCTTTTAATTGTGTTTCCAGCTCTGTAATTTGTGCCCGCATTAAGGCAGTAAAATCACTGCGTCCACTTTGATATGCAAACAATGCTGCCTCGGTATTCTCTCGTGATTTTGGTACCAGAAGCGTTTGATATTGTTTTATTCGCTGGGAAAGACGAAGCTCTTTTGCCTGCGCAGCCTGCCACATTTTGATTAATTCGCGTTTACGTTCATCACGTGAATTTAAAGCACCATTTAGGCGAAATTTATTTGCCGCGACTTTCTTGTCCTGCCTGTCCGCGGTGAACAAAGGTAAATCAAATACCACCATTGCGGAGACAAAATCTGCACGTTCAGTACCATTAATCGCATCCTGACGTTTGCCATAAGTTACATCCAGCATCCATGAAGGCTTATAGCTTTGTTTAGCTAATTCGATATTTTTTTCATTCGCGACCACCATCGCCTGCTGCATGTTCATTACAGGGTGCTTTTCAAGCCATCTCGTATTTTGTTCTTTAACATTAAATAAAGGTAAGACCGTATCAAGCTCAACATCAGAAAGATCACTGCCAATATATTTTTCAAGTTTTGCCCGCGTTATTTCCAGCATGGTGGTAATTTTAGTTTCACGATCGTCCAACATACCTAACTCAAGTTCGGAACGAATAACGTCCTGTTGTTTTTGTCTGCCCGCTGCATATTGCTGTTTCGTTACCAGTACAAGCTTTCTAAATAAATCGCGATTTTCTCTAACCACACGTTCCGCATTTAACCAGTAAAATAATTCAAGCCAGGTTTCTCTTACATCCTGAGTGACCTTGCGACGTTGATTTTCTGTTCTGGCATCTTCTAATGTTGCCATGCTGGCGATACGTTGAGATTTTATTTCCAGGCTGTTTCCACGCGGAAACATTTGCTGGATGCCTAGCTGCACCTGCGTCATTGGCTCCTGATTCAAAGCATAACTATCTGTCGGTACATTCATCACACCTAACTTCATTTTTGGATCAGGCAAAGTATCTTCTGCAACTGCTTGTTCCTTAAATGCACTACTGCGTGACTGATAAACATTAATTAACGCATCGCGTTGTAACGCCGTTTGAACGGCCTGTTCAATGGTCAGCATTTTTTCTGCTTGCACAGAAAAACTACTCAACAATATAACAATGGTTATTGTTTTAAATAATCTGGCGAAAATAGCCATGGGGTAATCCTCAATATTTAATTTACAACTTTAAATGCTGTGTATTTAACATACATAGCAAAACACTCTGCATAAAGATACAGCGAAAAATTAAAGAGTAAGTTGAGGAGGTCTTAGGAGGTTTTTCTGGTCAATGCCACTCAAAGATAAATGGCTTGTGAAATTTTTATCTGATTTTAACGATGTTGTTTTAACAAATGTATTAAAGGGTAAAAACATCGCTGATACGGCTTGTGGGCAGTTATCACAACTTTGACATTCATGAGAACTGTCATCGCAACATGATTTACCCATCGCGTTTTTTTCAGAGTCATTGCTTGTATGGTGAAGCATTTTCTCAGGCAGGCATTCATTTTTTGCCACCGCCGGCTGGCTCATGATCATTTGCATACTCAATGTTTCTGCACTTGCACTGATCAACTCTACCGGCAATACAGTAATTGCCAAAATAGTTAAATATGTCAGTGCTTTTTTAATCATGTTTATCAGCGTAATCTAATTTAAAAAACCATGCAACCATTTGGGATACTTTTGTCACTGCCATGCAGCTTGCAATATGAACATTATTAATAATAAAAGTTCACTACATTCAAAATAATTCCTTTAACTACTTGTATAACTTATAAAAATTATTTTTTCATTTCGATGGCTTAAATACCCACCTCATAAAATACAAACATATTGTGGTTTTTACCACTGATCGTAAATTCGCCGTTATATAAAGTCGATATATACGGAGCACCATCTAAGACCGCTGTACTTTTCTAATGATTCTTCATGTCATTTAGGAGATGCAATAACGGGTATTGGCATGTTCTGTATCGCCACATGGAAGAGCCTGTCCCTCCCCATCCTCATCCTAAAAATTTCTATTAAAATAAAACTCATGGAGGAAAGAATGAACAAATCCATATTAAAAACAGTGATTTCTGGCTTTTTGATGTTTTTACTTATCTCAAGCCAGGCTTTTGCAGATCGTCGTGATGAAGAGAATAAACACAAAAAGGCATTAACCATAAAACAGGTTTCTGTTGATTTCGACAGTGGAGAAATCTACATTAATGGCAAAAACTTAACCCGTAAAGACCGTACTCCAACAGTCAAACTGGCGGGGACAGAACTTGTTGTATCAAGCTCAACAAAGGAGCTGGTTATTGCTTTACTTGACCCCGGTACTCAAGCCGGTGATTATTTACTCACCGTATCAACCGGCCATGGTGAAAAGAAAACAGATAGTTATGACTTGACTATTGGTGCGGTAGGGCCTCAAGGACCTGAAGGTGCGGTAGGACCTCAAGGTGAAACGGGGCCACAAGGTCCCATCGGTTTAACCGGGGCGACTGGTAAAACAGGGGCTGTTGGCCCAATGGGTCCACGTGGCATTCAAGGGAAACCTGGTGCGACTGGTGCAACGGGAGCGACAGGCGCAACCGGAGCAAAAGGGGATACTGGCGCTCAAGGCCCTATTGGCTTAACGGGTCCAAAAGGAGATACTGGTCCTGTTGGAATATCGGGCTATCAAATTGTTCAACGAAGGCTGAGTACTAGAGTAAATCAAATCCAACGTATTAACTGCCCTAGCGGCAAACGCGTACTGAGTGGTGGAGCACGTATAGTGGGACCGAATGGTGCCACGGCACTAAAATCTAGCTATCCAATAAACCAGTATTCATGGGGTGTCGAGTTAGCTTATATTCGAAATCCTGGTAGTAGCCTTTACATGTACGCAATCTGTGCAAACGTAAGATAAATATTTTTTCCTGAAAAAACCGAGCATATGCTCGGTTTTTCTCTTGAAATAGACAACCCCATTTTAATTATATTTTCGAAATAAAATTCTGCTTCCAACTCAATAGCATAAATTGAAACCATCAAACTTCTTACCCGCCCGATATTCTGAAAGTAAGATATATTTTTGTATATTTAGCCAATAAAAAGCCTTTGCTTAAGCCGATCACAACTCAAGCGGAAAGTTACTCCCCTAATGACAGGCTCTAAAGATGTTTACCAGCAAACAACGTGCTCTCAATTTAGCCCAATGATTTTTGATAAAACATGGCATTGAGCGCATAAACTGGTAAAATTGCCGATTCACTATGTAAAAACAGGATGTAGAAGGCCAAAAATGAGCAAAAAACCAATCGTCGGCGTCGTAATGGGCAGCAATAGTGACTGGAAAGTCATGAGTCAGGCTTGTGAAATGCTCAAGGATTTTGGGGTTCCGTTTGAATCCAAAGTCGTTTCTGCTCACCGTACGCCGGATTTATTGTTCGAATATGCCGAAACGGCAGCTGAACGCGGTATTCAGGTCATTATTGCCGGTGCGGGTGGCGCTGCGCATCTGCCCGGCATGTTGGCCTCTAAAACAATTGTGCCGATATTAGGTGTGCCGGTGACCTCGCGCGCCTTAAAAGGACTGGATTCTCTGCTTTCTATCGCCCAGATGCCGAAAGGCATTCCGGTTGCAACTTTTGCGATTGGTGAACCCGGAGCCGCAAATGCAGGACTATTTGCCGTTTCTATGTTAGCCAATAATGATGAGAAATATGCAAAAAAACTCAATACTTTCCGTAAAAAACAGCGCACTAAAGTCCGCGCCATGAAATTACCGAAAGTATGAGCATTTTACCGGGGGCGACACTGGGTATGCTCGGTGGCGGTCAATTAGGTCGCATGTTCACCATTGCTGCCCGCACTATGGGCTACAATGTTGTGGTACTTGATCCCAATACAAGAAGCCCTGCGGGAGAACTCGCAACAACGCATATTTGTGCTGACTATTCAGATCCAGCCGCGCTTGCTCAAATAGCGAAAAACTGTGACGTGATTACGACTGAGTTTGAAAATGTACCGGCTTCAACTTTAGCGTCTCTGGCGGAAACGAAACCTGTTCGCCCCGGCACCAAAGCCATTTCCATTGCTCAGGACCGTATACAGGAAAAAAAATTTTTAAAAGACAATGGTTTTTACACCGCACCTTTTGCTGTTATTAACGCATTAGATGACTTAAAAAATAGTATCAGTACAATTGGTACTCCCGCTATTCTAAAAGTTTCACGCCTGGGCTATGACGGTAAAGGCCAGTTTGCTATTAATACTGAATCTGATATTGAAAAAGCATGGCAAGCATTAGAAGGTGAAGCCTGTGTTTTAGAACAGCGCGTGCCTTTAGATATTGAGGTCTCGGTTGTGTTAGCCCGCGGCACTGAAGGTGAAGTTAGCAGCTACCCGGTTTCAGAAAATATTCATGCAGGCGGCATCCTTGATGTCAGTATTGTACCGGCTCGTATAGATCAAGCTATAAAAAACAAAATAATCAATATGGCAAAAGATATTGCTATTGCACTAGATTATGTTGGCCTTATGGCGGTTGAATTTTTTATCTCTGATGGAAAAATTCTCGTTAATGAAATTGCACCACGTCCTCATAACAGTGGTCACTACACTTTAGATGCTTGCATTACTAATCAGTTTGAACAACAGGTTCGTGCCGTTTGTGGTTTAGCGTTAGGTGACACGAGACTTTTAACACCGGTTGTAATGATAAATATGCTGGGGGATATCTGGCATAATGGCAACGCGCCTCAGTGGCAAAAATTACTGAAGCATCCTAATGTAAAACTTCATTTATATGGTAAGCCTGAAGCACGTCCCGGTCGCAAGATGGGTCACTTTAATGTCTTATCAGAGAACATTAATGATGCGCTAAAATTGGCAGAAGAACTTAAGCAACAACTAAGTAAAGTATAATCACGTTTACCACACTACAATTTAACGCATATCTATGTCCCGGAAAAATTCAGAAACTATTATTGATCTAATACGCCACGGTGAGCCTAAAGGTGGCCGTGCTTTTCGCGGACATTCCATTGATGACCCTTTAAGCGAAAAAGGTTGGCAACAAATGTGGGATGCCGTTGGTGATGCAGCACCCTGGGATTATATTATTACTTCGCCGTTAGAACGTTGCCAGGCTTTTGCTGAAGCATTAATGGATACTTATAACATAGCTTGTTGCAGCGAAGATAATTTTAAAGAAGTCGGCTTTGGTGACTGGGAAGGTCGCACACCGGATGAAATTAAACAGGACAACTTAAAAGAGTATCAGGATTTTTATCTCGATCCGGTCAATAAACGGCCTCAGGGCGCTGAAGATTTAGATGCCTTTATCCAGCGAGTAACACATGCTTACAATAAAAGCGTTGAAAAGCATCAGGGCCAGCATATATTAATTGTCGCTCATGCCGGTGTTAATCGTGCCATAATTGCTAACGCTTTACATAGTGCCCCCATTGGGCTTTACCGCATTAAAGTGAATAATGCAGGTATTTCCCGAATAAAACATGATCATTTAGGTGACCACCTGCTTTATCACAACGTACAACTCAAAGACATCAATGCCGGATAGATAACAGGAAAACGTAATTATACTACTATGCTAACAGATAACGAAGTCAAAAAATTACGCGAAGATATCGTCTTTAGTGAGACACTCAGGGATATTCCTTTTGTCTTTCACACCACGTGGGGAATATTTTCACCGCGCAACATTGATGACGGCACTTTAATGTTATTAAAGTACCTTGAAATCAGCGAAACAGATGATTGTTTAGATTTAGGTTGTGGCTATGGACCCATTGGCTTAACCATGGCAAAACTTGCTCCTAAAGGGGAAACAACATTAGTCGACAAAGATTTTAAAGCGGTTGAATACAGCAATATAAATGCCGAATTAAACCAGATAAAAAATGCTCATGCGCTGTTAAGCAACGGTTTTGATCAAATTCAGAAGAAAAAATTTAATATTGTCGTCTCAAATATACCTGCAAAAGTGGGGAATGAAATGTTAAGTCTGTTTTTATATGATGCTTACAAACAAATGAAACACGGCGGTAAAATTTACGTTGTTACCATCACCGGTTTAAGAAAATATATTAAACGCAACTTTGAAGAAGTTTTTGGAAATTATAAAAAGCTAAAACAGGGTTCAAACTATACCGTTGCCATGGCAACAAAAGAATAAACTATCAGAGGTTAATGTGAACGATTTAAATGATTCTATACGTAAAACATCACTGTCTATTATGGGACAAATGATTTTCTGGAGCCGCTGGCTACAAGCACCACTTTATCTTGGTTTAATTGTGGCTCAGGGTGTTTATGTTTTTCACTTTATGGTTGAGCTAACGCATCTCGTCTCTGCTGCCAGCAAAATTAGTGAAGCTGAAATAATGCTGATTGTATTGGGACTGATTGATGTTGTTATGATTGCCAACCTGCTTATTATGGTCATCATCGGCGGTTATGAAACTTTTGTTTCCCGGCTAAATCTAAAAGAACATCCTGATCAGCCTGAGTGGTTATCACATGTTAATGCCGCAACAATGAAGATAAAGCTTTCAATGGCCCTTATTGGAATTTCTTCCGTTCATTTGTTGAAAACATTTATTAATGCGGAAAACATGACGGAAGCCACCATGAAGTGGCAGGTCATTATTCATGTGGTATTTATACTTTCTGCCATTGCCATGGCCTATACAGATCGTATTATGACGAAAACATTATTAGATGCACATGGAAAAGGAGAGCACTAACTCTTTTTAGAAGAATAAAAAGCCCGCATTACAGTAATAGTGCGGGCTTTTTTATGAGCAAACATTAATCACAAATATGGTAATCATTTTTTGTTTCTAATAAGGCTAAGGCTAACTTCGCCTGAACAAAGCCATTTTCTGCCGATTTTTTCCACCAGCGTGATGCTTCACAAGTCCGGCTCGACATACCAATGCCATTTGCGTACAAAGCACCTAAATTAAATTGCGCAACGGCATCGCCATTTATCGCGGCCATTCTCCACCATTTCAGGGCTTTTTTTAGATCGGGTTCGACTGAGCCATGACCAGACGCATAAATAATACCTAAGTTATATTGCGCATCAGTGTTGCCCCTTTTTGCCGCTTTTTTCCACCAGTAAATAGCTTTTACAACATCCACTTTAGTGCCCTGACCATTCGCATACGATACGGCCAAATTGTGTTGCGCAGCACGAACATTAGCAACCGCCGCTTTTTGATATAATGTAAATGCCTTTTCCTTGCTAATATCAACACCTAAACCGATGTCAAACTGTGAACCAAGTAAGTATTGTGACTTACTATGCCCTTTCTCAGAAAGAACAGTGAATAATCGAGCAGCATACGCATATTCTTTTGAGTTGTATGCCGTTTTCGCTTTGGCAAAATAAGTCCGTTGTTGCTGATAAATAAAACCGGCTTCTTTTGCAAAGTTATATTTTTGCACAACACTTCTCGCTGATACCGACTGCACAACAAATAAACATGTTAAAAATAATAGCATTGCCGCGGTAAAAACATGATCGCGATACAAAATCACGCTATTTAATACTTTTATTTTGTTATCTATTTTTTTTAAAGCCATCAAAATTTCCTCGCCAGGCGCCTCCTTTCAAATGCTCTTGAATAAAATATCGTCCAACATTAGCAACGCCTTTAAATAAATATTTGCCTTTTAAAAACATAGGGTTAAAATGAATTATTCATTATAAAAACAGCAAAAAATATGACTCATTCTGAATCCGCAACACTTGGTAACACTTCTCTGCCCCTTTGTGTCGATCTGGATGGAACGCTGATACAAACAGATTCTCTCTGGGAATCATGTCTGCGCTTAATTAGCCAGCAACCGTGGATGGTATTTTTATTACCCTTGTGGTTATTTTTAGGCAAAGCAGGCTTCAAGCAAAAGGTCAGTTTATCCATTAATCTATCGCCTGACTCGCTACCCTATAATGCCAGCTTATTGAAGTACCTCACCCAGCAACGCTTACATAACCGTCACATTGTTTTAGTAACTGCGGCCAATAAAAATATTGCTGAAGCGATAGCAGAACACCTCAATATTTTTGATGAAATCATTGCCTCAGATGAAAAAAATAATTTATCGGGTAAAAATAAAGCAAAAGTTTTAATAGATAAATTCGGTGAAAAGGCTTTTGTCTATGCAGGCAATGCACAGGTTGACCTGCAAGTATGGCAGCATGCAGCAGCGGCAATTGTAGTCAATGCATCAGAAAAATTAATCAGCGATACACAAAAAGTCACGACAGTTGAAGAAATATTTAACCCAAAAGAAAGACCGTCTTTAAAAATAATTTTAAAAGCGATACGCATTCATCAATGGACAAAAAATCTGCTGATTTTTACCGCATTAGTGCTTTCGCATAACTGGTTCAATATTGAGTTACTGCAACTGAATCTATATGCCTTTTTCTCCTTTAGTTTTGCAGCCTCCTCTATTTACCTCATTAACGATCTTATTGATTTAGAGGCTGATAGAAAACACCACAGTAAACGCAATAGACCGCTTGCTGCTGGCATACTCTCTATTCCCTTTGCTCTTTCTTTAATACCCATATTGCTCGCCCTGGCATTTTTCTTTGCCTACCAGGTAACTACTGATTTCATCTCTATTTTGGGTATTTATCTTGTCTTAACCACAGCCTATTCTTTGTTTTTAAAACCGATTGCATTACTTGATGTTATAACCCTGACCAGCTTATATACTATTCGTATTATTGCCGGGGCTATCGCAATAAATGTTCCCATATCTTCCTGGCTACTCGCTTTTTCAATGTTTATATTTTTATCCCTCGCTTTAATAAAACGTTTTTCTGAATTAAAAAACCTTTTACAACAGGGTGAAAGGAAAACAGAATCACGTGGCTATCATGTTGATGATCTTCACGCTGTCAGTTTATTTGGTATTACAAGCGGCTATATTTCAATATTCGTCTTAGTATTTTATATTCACGATTTACAGACAGGTTTACTATATACAACACCAGACTGGCTATGGTTTATGGCTATTGCTGTTTTATATTGGATAAGTCGTGTGTGGCTATTAGCATTCCGCGGACAAATGAATGAAGATCCGGTTCTTTTTGCCATACATGATCGGAATAGTTATCTCATTAGTCTGCTCGTCGCAACCAGTATATATTTGGCACTATAATGAAAAATTATCAGTCATGGGGTCGTTATCCTCAAATTAATAAAGATAAACAGGATGTCTATCATGTCTACTCTGACTCATTTTCATTTCCGGATTTAAATGAAAATGATAGCGCTTCATTTTTAGCTTATGCGCAGGGCCGAAGTTATGGTGATGTATGCCTGAATGAAAATGGAATTTTACTTGATACCCAGCACCTCGACCAATTCATCGACTACGACAAAGAAAAAGGTATTCTACGCTGTGAAGCAGGAGTAACTTTCGAAACAATTCTTCAGCTGATTATCCCACATAACTGGTTTTTACCTGTTACACCAGGAACGAAATATATAAGTGTTGGTGGCGCAGTTGCAAATGATGTGCATGGAAAAAATCATCATAAAGTCGGCACATTTGGCCGGCATATTCTAAAATTTGAGCTGTTGCGCTCAAACGGTGATCGCATAATCTGTAGCCCAACAGAAAATACTGAATTATTTAATGCAACCATCGGTGGTTTAGGTTTAACCGGTTTAATCAACTGGGTAGAGTTTTCCTTAAAGAAAATACCCGGTAGCAATATCGAACAAGAAACCTTTCGCTTTAATAACTTAAATGAATTTTATAAGCTTTCCGATGATTCCAATAATAACTGGGAATACACCGTCGCCTGGATCGATTGTCTTGCCAGTGGTGATGAATTAGGCCGGGGCCTGTTTATGCGTGGAAATCATTGTCCATCCAATACAAGGCATAAATTTACACCTGCAAAATTCTCAGTTCCTTTTAATGCACCTGGATTTTTATTAAACAAATATACCGTCCGCGCTTTTAATCATCTCTATTTTAAAAAGCCGATAAAACAATACTCAAAAATTGATTACAATCCTTTTTTCTACCCATTAGATGCGATTTCTAACTGGAATAAACTTTATGGCAGAAAAGGCTTTATGCAATATCAATGCGTCATCCCAAATGAACACCGTGAAATGGCAATGACAGAAATGCTTTCTGTTATTTCAGAAAGCGGTCAGGCGTCTTTTCTCACAGTATTAAAAGAATTTGGTGATATAAAATCACCAGGAATGCTCTCCTTTCCTCGCCCCGGCATAACACTGGCGCTGGATTTTCCAAATCGTGGTCAAGTTACGTTAGAACTATTAAATAGACTGGACAACATAACTCTTAAATATTCTGGTTTTGTTTACCCTGCAAAAGATGCGCGCATGAGCGCTGAGTCGTTTGCAAAATACTACCCAAATTGGAAAGAATTTGAAAAATATATTGATCCACATTTCTCATCATCATTTAGACGCAGAGTCGCGCCTAAATAAAGTGTCATCAGGACTTACGCTATGTCAAATATATTAATTTTAGGCGCTACCTCTGCCATCGCTAAACACACCGCCCGCCTATTTGCAGCGGATGCACATTCACTTTATTTAGTTGCCAGGAACGAAGACAAACTTAGCGCAATGAAACAGGATATGCTGGTACGTGGTGCAAAAGAAGTTCATTACGAAAAGCTGGATCTTGCAGATGACAAGCAGCATGCACAACTTGTTCAGCGTGTAAGCAGCACAATGGGCTCAATTGATACAGTCCTTATTGCTTACGGCACACTGGCAAACCAGGAAATATGTGCTTCCAGCTATGAAAAAACACTTAAAGAGTTACAAGTTAATTGTTTAAGCGTTATTTCTCTGCTGACCATTTTAGCGAATCAATTCGAAGCTCAGGGCTCAGGTAGTATTGCCGTTATCTCTTCACCATCAGGCGACCGCGGCCGTCAAAGTAATTATATTTATGGAACCGCAAAAGGCGCTTTGAGTATATTTTTGCAGGGATTACGTAACCGTCTGGCAAAATCAAATGTACATATACTCACTATTAAGCCCGGTTTTGTCGATACTCCCATGACAAAAGACTTTAAAAAAGGTTTTTTATGGGTAACTCCGGAGGTCATTAGTAAAGGAATTTACAAAGCAATCAAAAAGAAAAAAGAAGTTGTTTATCTTCCCTTCTTCTGGTTATTTATTATGCTGGTTATAAAATCGACACCAGAAAAAATATTCAAACATTTAAAATTATGATCAAATCGGGCCAGACCGAATTTTTACAATTTTTATTTGTTGGAGGAATCGCCGCAGGTATAAACTTCATTAGCCGTATTGGTTTTAATGCGTTTTTCTCTTACCGAATATCTGTTGTTTTAGCTTATATTGTAGGCATGGTTGTTGCCTTTACACTTTTCAAATACTTTGTTTTTGCAAAGAGCGGGCAACATTATATTGATGAGGTAAAAGGTTTTGTAATTGTAAATATTTTTGGTATTGCCCAGGTCTGGCTGATTAGTATCGGGCTTGCTGAATATTTATTCCCTTATATCAAACTTGAATTTTATCCCAATGAAGTAGCTCACTTTATTGCCCTGGGTATTCCTGCTGTTTCAAGTTATTTTGGACATAAATATTTTTCTTTTAAAGTATAAAACCTAATTCAAATTATATTTACTTTTAAAACCACACTGCCCTACAGGTAACCACTCAGGTATAGCGTAGAATTTTTTATTTATTGCCGACAAAACTTCTTTTCTATATAAATTATATTTAAATCCTTTGCCTAATAAAACTTCAAAACCAACACCTTCAATTTCAATATGCTTTCTTTCACTGTTTTCAAAAAACCGCTCATCTTTCTCAATATTTTCTAATGAGCGTTTAACCAATAAAATATTTTTTTTATCCAGATTTTTATAGTTTGTTAATTTGTCGTCTTCGCGCGCGTGCACGGAACCTTCAGAAAAAATAATAAAGGGTTTTTCTGAATAATATGATATTACCGAAGCCATACCATAACTTACCATAGCAAAAGTATAATTATTCTTGTATTGATCAAGTTCAGCCAACAATTTTTCCGGATAAAAGCCAACTACTAAATTTTGTAACGTTTTATTTTTTGAGGTAAAAGTATCTATTGGTAAAACCAGCAAAGCAATAATGAATAAAACGTGCAATGAACTTAAACCAAGCATAAAATAATAGCCGTTGCGCCATTGCTTTACGGTTAAAACATCTGAAAAAGCAATAAAGAAGAAAGGGTAAAAGCTAAATAACCAATGAAGCCCAATGGCTTTTCGCAGCAAAACAACTAAAAACATTAATAGCGGGATCATAAACAACCAAAAATATATCTGGCTGTATTTTTCATTAAAGATATTTTTAATTTTCGTTCTGTTTTTAAATATATAAAAAATAATAACGGGCGACAATAAATAACTTAATATAGCAATATAGCTCAAAAAATTAGTCAAGCCATTACTGTCTGATGACGTTCTGTTGTAGACATTAAATAAAATATTGCTCCAACAATTATTATAGTTCCACCATAAATTCAGTAATACAAATGGCAGTACCATTAATACAATAAGCCCAAGGCCGATAATAGAACGCTTATTTCTTTGCAGCAAGAGGATGTAAAAACCGTAAGTAACACCTAAAAGAACAGCAAAATACTTGGATAAAAAGGCTAAACCTAAAAACAAACCCGACAAAATAAAATAACGATAGGTGCTATGGTTTTCTTTTGCCTCAGATATCGCGCAATAAAAATACCAGGAAGAAACAAAACTAAATAAGACTAAAGGCGTGTCTGTGGTGATTAATACATTAATGACATTAACCGGAGCGACAAGAAAAGTTAGTGCGACTAAAGCAGCAACATCGGCTTTTCGATGTTCAAGTATTTTGAATATTACATACGCTAAAATAACCGGAAGTAATACAGAGGGTAGTCGCAGCCACCAGGCTGCATCAGAGACCGTAAGAAAGGCAGCAATTAGCCAACCAACAAACGGGGTATGATCATAATAGCCATAATCAAGGTTCTTACCCCAAACAACAAAATACGCTTCATCACCGGTCATCGGTAACCAGGCAGATAAAATTAAGCGGAATAATGCAACAATAACTAATGCTTTAATAAAAAAAGCTTTTCCATTATCCTCATCTAATCTTAAGTTGAACACGGCTAGCCTCGAATTGCGATTTCCATATTATTAAACGCTTGTTGCCAGTCCTCCCGGCTGCATTCATCCTTTGCCATTAATTCAATAACGTCATAAGCAAGCTGACGGTTTTCGGGAGTAAACTCTTTTAATTTCCCAAGCATATACATATGCCCTGTTTTTTCAACATTTAGCGTTGCTACTAAGGCGAAGAGTAATAATGACTGTCCTGAACGCGGATCATTTGTTATCTCTTGCGTAATTTTTTCTAATATTGAGTCTGACATTAAATTACCTGCCTTTTTTAACTATAATTGCATCAAGGATAGCGAGAAGTTAGAGAACAAGGCAAAAATTAACGAGAAAGCGGAATGTACGATAAGTACATAAGCATTTTTTAGTGCCAGTTTTTATATTACTGGCACTTATGATCTTTTTCGAGTTAGTTTTCGTCGTATCATTACCTTAAAGAGGGTAAACGCCGTTATCTAGCTTCGCAGCATTCTTGAAAATAAAAAAGGCGGGTATAAAACCCGCCTTCCACTATAAATAAAGAATAAACTTATTTATAGAAGCCAATCATTGTTTCTAATGATTTAACTTTAATTTTATCTGCATTGCCTGCTGCACCGAATGCTTCAAAACGTGCTTTACAAATATCTTTCATTGCCGCAGTAGATTCTTTTAAGAATTTACGTGGGTCAAAGTTAGATGGGTTGTCAGCAAGATGCTTACGAACAGAACCGGTAGACGCCATACGTAAATCAGTATCGATGTTAACTTTACGAACACCTGATTTAATCCCTGCCTGAATTTCTTCAACTGGCACACCATAAGTCTGACCCATATCGCCACCGTAGTTATTAATGATTTCTAACCAGTCTTGTGGCACTGAAGAAGAACCATGCATAACTAAATGCGTGTTTGGTAATTTAGCGTGAATTTCTTCAATACGGTCAATTCGTAAAATATCACCAGTAGGCTCTTTAGTGAATTTGTACGCACCGTGTGAAGTACCGATTGCAATTGCTAATGCATCAACGTTAGTTGCTTCAACAAAGTCAGCCGCTTCATCAACACCAGTAAGTAATTGGTCCATATCCAATTTACCTTCTGCACCATGGCCGTCTTCTTCACCCATTTCGCCGGTTTCTAATGAACCTAAACAACCTAATTCACCTTCAACTGAAACACCACCAGCATGAGCCATTTTTACAACTTCTTTAGTTACATCGACGTTGTATTCAAAAGATGCTGGTGTTTTCATGTCTGCCATTAAAGAACCATCCATCATAACGGAAGAGAAACCAGACTGGATTGAACGTAAACATACTGCTGGTTCTGAACCGTGATCCTGATGCATTACAACAGGAATATGTGGGTACATTTCAATTGCTGCAGCAATTAAATGACGTAAGAACGGTTCGCCTGCATAAGAACGTGCGCCCGCAGAACCTTGCATGATTACAGGGCTGTTCGCTTCATCAGCAGCTTGCATGATAGCGTGAACTTGCTCCATGTTGTTTACGTTAAATGCTGGCATACCGTAATCATTTTCAGCGGCATGATCTAATAGTTGTCTAAGTGATATAAGGGCCATAACGACCTCCTTAAAATTTTAGTTTTTAAAGTTAAGTTTTATAAATAGTTAATTTAGTTTTTCTGGTTCTACTGATTGATCTAAGTCGCCACCAACACGAACTATCGACATCGTATTAGTACCACCAGCATCACCCATGGTTTCGCCGCGTGTAACGAGAATTAAATCACCATCACGTACTGCACCACGACGAAGCAATTCATCCACCGCTTCTTTCATAATGGTTGAGCGATCTTCATCATCTGCAACTTCAAAACTCACCGGATAGACACCCCTAAATAAAGTGACTTTGCGACGTGTTTCTACATATTTTGTTAAAGCATAAATTGGAATACCCGAGCTGATTCGTGACATCCAGCGCGGTGTCGAGCCTGACTCAGTTAAAGAGGCAATGGCTTTTACCCCTAAATGGTTCGCGGTATACATTGAAGCCATCGCAATGGCTTCATCAATACGCGCAAAATGGGTATCAATACGATGATCAGATTTTTTAGCGATACGTTCTTTCTCGGCAACCAGACAAATTCTATCCATCGCCGCAATCGCTTCAGCAGGATACTTACCGCTTGCTGTTTCTGCTGAAAGCATAACTGCATCGGTACCATCCAAAACGGCATTGGCAACATCGAAGACTTCAGCACGTGTTGGAATATGACTTGTAATCATGGATTCCATCATTTGTGTTGCCGTGATTACAATGCGGTTCATCTTGCGTGCTTTTTGGATCAGCATTTTTTGTACCGGTGGTAAAGCGGCATCACCAATCTCAACACCCAGATCACCACGCGCAACCATAATGACATCGGACGCTTCGATAATATCATCTAAATTATCCAAAGCATCGGCACGTTCAATTTTAGCAACGATATCAGCATAACCACCCGCCGCTTCCATTAACTCGCGCGCATCATGTAAGTCCTGACCAGTAACCGGAAATGAAACGGCTAAATAATCCGCTTCCATTTTTGCTGCGGTTTTAATGTCTTCTTTATCTTTGTCAGTTAATGCCGGCGCAGATAAACCACCACCTTGCTTGTTCAGGCCTTTGCGATCGGAAAGCTCTCCACCAATGGCCACTTTACAGCGCACTTCAGTGCCGACTACTTCGTCAACCCAAAGACTGATACGGCCATCATCCAACAATAAAGTATCACCACGTTTTACGTCTTGTGGTAACGCTTTATAGGCCATACCAACGCGTTCTTGTGTCCCCGCATCAGGATCCATTGCAGTATCAAGAATGAATGCATCACCATCATTTAAGATAATTTTTGTATCTTTAAATTTCTCGATACGAATTTTTGGTCCCTGAAGGTCACACAAAACACCAACCTGACGGCCATGTGCACGGGCGCGATTACGTAATTTTTCAGCGCGCTCTATGTGTTCTTCAGGATTACCATGCGAGAAATTAATACGGACAACATCAACACCCGCTTCTATTATACGATCCAACATTTTTGCATCGTTCGTTGCAGGGCCTAATGTGGCTATGATTTTAGTACGTCTCATATTTTTTAAATTTATTCTCTCTAATTATTTTGCTTGTTCTTCTAACATTGCAACGGCGGGTAAGACTTTACCTTCCAGATACTCAAGGAACGCGCCACCCGCTGTTGAGATATAGGATACTTTATCGAAAATATCATATTTCTGAATTGCTGCAATGGTGTCACCGCCACCCGCTAAACTAAAGCCAGCAGAGTCGGCGATTGCCATTGAAACAGTCTTAGTACCTTCACCAAACTGATCAAATTCAAATACGCCAACAGGGCCATTCCACACAATCGTTCCTGCTTTGGAAATAATGTCGGCTAAAACTTTTGCAGACTCAGGGCCAATATCAAAAATCATATCATCATCAGCACATTCATCAGCAGCTTTTAATGTTGCTTCTGCTGTTTCTGCGAACTCTTTTGCACAAACAATATCTGTCGCAATTGGAATGCTTGCACCACGCGCTTCCATTTTTTCAATCAATGCTTTTGCCGTGTCGACTAAATCTTCTTCATATAAAGATTTACCCACGTTATAACCTTTGGCTGCTAAGAACGTATTTGCGATACCACCGCCAACAACTAACTGATCAACTTTTTCTGATAATGCTTCCAGTACTGTTAGCTTAGTAGATACTTTAGAACCGCCAACAATAGCCACCATTGGGCGGGCAGGCTCTGCCAATGCTTTAGCAAGGCTATCCAGTTCATCTGATAACAGGAGACCCGCACAGGCTGTTGGCGCGTGAACACCCACACCATGCGTTGATGCCTGTGCACGATGCGCTGTACCAAAGGCATCCATAACAAATACGTCACAAAGTGCAGCGTACTTTTTAGATAATGCTTCGTCGTCTTTTTTCTCGCCCGCATTAAAACGAACGTTTTCAAGAAGAACACATTCACCCGCAGCAACGTCAAAACCACCATCAAGATAGTCTTTGATCAGCTTAACCTCTTTACCTAACTTCTCAGACATCACTGTTGCAATCGGCGCCAATGAATTTTCTTCATCCGCTTTACCTTCTTCAGGACGACCACGATGCGACATCACCATAACTGAAGCACCCGCTTTCATCGCGTGCTCAATCGTTGGCATAGATGCTGTAATACGTGCATCTGAAGTGACTTTTCCATCTTTAACAGGAACATTTAAATCAGCACGAATTAAAACGCGCTTACCCGCAAGATCAAGATCAGTTAATTTGATAAAAGACATGTAAAACTCCTAAATTAAAATATTTAACGCAAAGGCGCAGAGGACGCCAAGGAACGCAAAGCTTTTATAAACAAAACCAACACCTTTGCGTTAAATATTGTTAAAACTATTTCTGTTAAATTTGAATTGGAGTTCAACTAATAAGTTAGTTGAACTCCGCTCCAAAATCTTTTTCTCTAATAACTAAACTCGTTAAAAGAGATTAAGCGAGAGATTTTTTCTGCTAGCAAGGCGGAGGGGAAATTTGATCGCGAAGCGTACAATAAGTACGTGAGCTATCAAATTTTCCCGACAACGCCGCTAGCGGGAAAAAGATCCGCTTAATTAGCTGCTACGTGTTCTACGAAGCGCATCATGTTACACGTATAGCCGTACTCGTTATCGTACCAGGATACTAACTTAACGAATGTGCCGTCTAACGCAATGCCTGCTTCTGAATCAAAGATTGAAGAGTAACCAACGCCACGGAAGTCAGTTGAAACAACTTTCTCGTCTGTGTAACCCAGAGTCTTAGAAATATCACCATTTTCAGATGCTGCTTTCATTTCTGCACAGATGTCTTCGTATGAAGCTTCGCTGTTTAATTCAACCGTTAAGTCAACAACTGAAACGTCAGAAGTTGGTACACGGAAAGCCATACCGGTTAATTTACCGTTTAATTCCGGAAGAACAACACCTACTGCTTTAGCAGCACCCGTTGAAGATGGGATGATGTTTTCCAGGATACCACGGCCACCGCGCCAGTCTTTCATTGAAGGACCGTCAACAGTTTTTTGCGTTGCAGTTGCAGCATGAACAGTTGTCATAAGACCACGTTTGATGCCCCACTTATCATTGATAACTTTAGCCATTGGCGCCAGACAGTTAGTGGTACAAGATGCTGCTGAAACAATTTTTTGACCTGCGTAAGTGTCGTGATTAACACCGTACACGAACATTGGCGTGCCATCTTTAGAAGGTGCAGACTGAACAACTTTACCTGCGCCTGCATCGATGTGCTTCTGACAGCTTTCTTCAGTTAAGAAGAAACCAGTACAATCGATAACGATGTCTGCTTTAACATCGCCCCATTTAAGGTCTGAAGGATCACGCTCTGCAGTTAAACGGATTTCTTTACCGTCAACAATCATTGCGCCTTCTTTATGAGAAACTTCACCACCAAAACGGCCGTGAACTGAATCATACTTCAACATGTATGCTAAGTAATCAGCATCTAATAAATCATTGATACCAACGATTTCAATGTCTTTAAATTCATTATATACAGCACGGAAAACCATGCGACCAATACGGCCAAAACCGTTAATACCGACTTTAATTGTCATTGTTAATCCCCTTACAAAGTTAAAACTAAAAAATTTAAAATCTTTTTTTACCGCAAAGACGCAAAGTACGCCGAGAAAACATTTTATTACTTTGCGTTCTTTGCGTCTCTGCGGTGAAAAATAATTACATTACAGATTCAACTGCTTTTACTACGTTTTCAACGGTGAAACCAAACTCTTTAAAGAGTTCACCTGCCGGAGCTGATTCACCAAATGTTGTCATACCGACAACGACATCTGCGTATTTATACCAGGCATCCGGAATCGCAGCTTCAACAGCAACTGTTGCAATACCCTGTCCTAATACAGCAGTTTGATAATCATCATCTTGTCTTTCAAACGCATCAACAGATGGCATAGACACAACACGAATATTTTTACCACTCATTGCTTCTGCTGCGCCCGTTGCTAAAGCAACTTCAGAGCCTGTCGCAATAATAATTGCATCAGGTTCACCGTCACAATCTTTTAAGATATAACCACCCTTGGCAATGTCTGCAATTTGAGCATCAGTACGCTCATTATGTGGTAAACCTTGACGAGAGAAGATCAAAGTAGAAGGACCCTCTTTACGTTCCAATGCTTGCTGCCAGCATACCGCAGATTCAACCGCATCACATGGGCGCCATACGGCCATATTTGGAATCATACGTAGTGTTGGAATTTGTTCTACAGGTTGGTGCGTAGGACCATCTTCACCTAAACCAATGGAGTCATGCGTGAAGACGAAAATACTACGAATTTTCATTAATGCCGCCATACGTAACGCATTACGTGCATACTCAGAGAACATTAAGAACGTAGAACCAAATGGAATTAAACCACCATGCAGAGCAATACCATTCATAATTGCAGACATACCGAATTCACGCACACCGTAGCGAACATAGTTAGATATTTCGCTATTATCCATTGGCTTGAAACCAGACCATTCCGTCAGGTTTGAACAACCTAAATCAGCTGAACCACCAAATAATTCAGGTAGCATAGGTGAATAAGCTTCGATGGACGCGAGTGATGCCTGACGGGTCGCCGGACTTTTCGCTTCAGCAACAACGCTTGCAATGAACTCTGCAGATTTTTCTGCCCAGTCACCCGGTAAATCACCCGCAACACGACGCTCATATTCTGCCGCCAGTACCGGATATTCTTCTTTATAGGCAGCAAATTTTCTATCCCAAACAGCCTCTTTCGCCGCGCCTTTTTCTTTCGCATCCCAACCGGCGTAAATATCAGCAGGCACTTCGAAAGGACCGTGATCCCAGCCTAAAGCCGCTTTAGTTAAGTTAATTTCTTCTTCACCTAACGGTGCACCATGACAGGCATGAGAACCCGCTTTGTTTGGCGAACCAAAACCGATTGTGGTTTTACAACAAATCATGGTTGGCTTATCAGTCATGGCTTTAGCCATTTCGATTGCTTTAGCCAGGGCATCAGAATCATGACCATCAACGTCTGCAATCACATGCCAGCCGTAAGATTCAAAACGCTTAGGCGTATCATCAGAGAACCAGCCATCAACATGACCATCAATAGAAATACCATTGTCATCCCAGAATGCAATTAACTTACCTAAACCTAAAGTACCGGCAAGTGAACAGGCTTCGTGAGAAATACCTTCCATTAAACAACCATCACCCATAAAGACATACGTATTATGGTCAACAATGGTGTGGCCTTTTTGGTTAAACTGCTGCGCCATTGCTTTTTCAGCAATCGCCATACCGACACCATTGGTAATACCCTGACCAAGTGGACCCGTTGTTGTTTCAATACCTGGTGCATAACCGTACTCAGGGTGACCTGGCGTTCTGGAATGCAATTGACGGAAGTTTTTCAAATCATCAATTGAAAGGTCATAACCTGTTAAATGGAGCAATGAATAAATAAGCATAGAACCGTGGCCATTCGAAAGAATGAAGCGATCACGGTTAGACCAATCTGGGTTAGCTGGGTTGTGGTTCATGTTGTCGTTCCACAATACTTCCGCGATATCCGCCATCCCCATTGGGGCGCCCGGATGGCCAGAATTGGCTTTTTGTACTGCATCCATACTTAAAGCGCGGACTGCATTTGCTAATTGTTTACGTGATGACATAAGAATGTCTCCCTGATAAGTTTCAAAATTAAAAGTCTGTTCATGCTTCTATGTGTTTGATTTAACACGATAAATAGCAAAACCACTGCTCACATAATGAGCAATAGTTAATAATTAGGTCTCAAATTATGAGATTGAAGCCGATATCTACGACAGCTTTACCCCGTGCCCATTTTCCAAAATACAGATGCCAAAGCGCCCGTATCCAGTATTTCCCCAATAACAGAAAACGGAGCCGGCAATTCTCCCATTTTTTACCCCCTCGGGGCAAGGAAAATCAACGGTATAATAAGGTTTTAGAGGGATAAGATAAGTTGAATTTATGTGGTTTTTAGTGAAGAAATGCGGCTATTGCTTCCGTCTTTTTCATGTCGCCATTGGATCAAACCATCTCTTTAACACGGTTAAATTACTCTTGAGCACTCTTAATTTTACTGTAAGGCACAGTGGCTTTTTCAACCATAACTATATGAAAGCTTCAATATAGTATGGCCGTTGTATGCCCGCTAACTATCAGCATCCCTTTGCCATAAGTAATACATCAAAGGCGTCACAAACAAACTCAATATCGTTGCCGCAATGGTACCAAACGCCATCGAAACACCTAAGCCACCAAAAACAGGATCGCTTATCATAATGGCAGAACCCGCAACCACCGCAAGCGCTGTAAGTAATATTGGACGAGATCGGGCTGCCCCCGCTTCAAGCACCGACTCTCTCACACTAAAACCACGTTCACGGTAATCAAGAATAAAGTCAACCAACAACGTTGAGTTACGCACAACGATACCGGCTAAAGCGATCATGCCAATCATTGATGTGGCGGTAAAGGGTTGCCCTGTAATCCAGTGACCCGGAAATATTCCGATCATGGTTAATGCAGTTGGCGCTATGACCAGTATCGGTAACGTAAACTGACCGTAATAAGCGACCATAAGAAGATAGATTAACACAATAGCAACAATAAATGCCGCGCCTAAATCCCGAAAAACATCCAAGGTTAAACGCATTTCACCATCCCACAATAAATGATAATTATAGGTATTATCAGGTTGAGTACTGGTAAAGCGCATGCCACCTGTTTTAATGCTTTGTCCTTCTGCAAACTCGCTGTTATCTAACCGCTGATCCATATCGAGCAAAGAGTAAACCTGCGAACCTTGTTTAGGTTCAGCTGAAACATATACAACCGAATTCGCATCTTTAGTAAATAATGGTTTCGGGACAATCGACTCTTCTACAGTTGCAATACTGGAAAGTTGTACCACACCTTGATTACTGGACAGATAAATACGATCCAGATCAGACGCATGTACACGAAATTTCTGCGGTAAACGTACGTTAATATTTACCGGGTGTCGTTCGCTCTCAATATGAATAGCCCCAATATCATAACCGCTTAAAAAATCACGTAACGCACTTTTCACTGTTGCTGTCGCAACACCTAAACGGCTGGCTTTATCCTTATCCAGAACGATGCGCAACTCACGCTGGTCTTCACCAAGAGAATCATCAATATCCACAACATCATAGGTATTTTCAAATACTTCACGAACATGCTTCGCTGCCAATTGTTGCTGTTCATAATTTGGACCATAAATTTCAGCCAATAATGTTGCACGCACAGGAGGACCTGGAGGATCTTCAACTAACTTCACATTTGCTTCGGGATGCGATTCAAGCGTCGCTTGTAATCTTTTTCTTAGGTCTACGACCAACTCTTCCGACTTCAACGAGCGCGAATGTTTATCAACCAGGTTCACCCGAATATTCGCCAGGTGAGAACCCTGGCGAAAAACGGAGCCGCGTAACATACCGTTAAAATCAATAGGACCGGCTTTACCAATGTAAGTCTGGTAATTCTCTACCATTTCATGCTGACGTAAAATAACAGCAATATCACGCGCCACTGCATCCGTTGCTCTTAATGGCGTACCTTCGGGCATATCAATTGTTATATTAAAAGTATTTTGATCACCTTTTGGTAGCATTTTTAGTTCTACGCTACCTGTTGTCAAAGGACCATTAATACCCGCGGGACGAATAAACTGCCAGCCAGGCTGAAGTAAAGATGCAATAAATAAAACAAGGACAACAAGCCAAAAGCCTTGTCGTTGTTTTTTATTATCAAACAGGGGAACGGCAAGCCTCATATATAAATTGTGAATCCAGTCATTGGAATCTTCATCTTTTTCATTCATCGTTTTGTCAGGCATCGATGAAGGTAACCAGCGAAGTGCAATCCATGGAGTCAGCATATAAGCAATAATCAATGACGCTCCCATGGCAATAGGAACATTAAACGGGATGGGCCCCATGTACGGTCCCATCATGCCGGTAACAAAAGCCATTGGAATAAAAGCAAAGATGACAGCAATGGTAGCAATGATTGTTGGCTTACCCGTCTCATTCGTGGCACGAATAATAATGTTTGCCTTATCTTTTAAATCTTTAGCACCGTGATGGAGGTGACGATGAATATTTTCTATAACAACAATGGCGTCATCCACTAATAATCCCAAAGCTAAGATTAAAGCAAATAATGTGATTCGGTTTATAGTCTGGTCAGCAAAAAAACCAACCGCCAAAACAATAAATAAAATCAAAGGAATATTCATGGTAACAATCGATGCTTCACGCCAACCTAAGAAAATCAACATAATGATAATGATCGAGACGATAGCAATGCCTAAATGCTCAACCAAAAGATTAACTGCTGAATTTGCCTTCTTGCCAGAATCACGGGCGATGGTCACAAGAACATTATCAGGAATAAAGTCTCCCTTAAGTTCATCGAGTTTGTTTTTAATCCGTTGGGTTACGAAAACAGCATTAGTACCACGTTTTTTTGATAACGCGATTGAAATCGCATTGTATTCAGGCTCACCCTGAGAAACATGATTAGAGGCCTTACCAAACCCCATACGATGTATCGAATTAAGCTCAGTATTACCATCAACAATATCAGCAACATCTCTGAGATAAACAGGTTGTTCTTTCATTTGACCAACAAGCAGACGTCCGACTTCACTGGCCGATTGTAAATAACCATCTAACCAAACACGACTAACATGGTTGTTAGACACGAGCTGTCCAACAGGCCCCCCTACATTAGCGCTGCTTAAAACATTATGTAAAGAATCAAGAGGTATCTTATAAGCGGCTAAACGCACCGGATCGATTGTAATGCGTACCGAGCGATCGCGGCCACCAATAATATCAACCACAGAAATGCCTTCGAGTGGTGCAAGCTGCTCTCTTACTCTCTCTGCCAAACGTTTTAACATAAGGCCGTCGAGTTCTTCAGAAGCCAGATTAATAACCGAAACAGGAACATCATCGACATCAGCAGGCTTTATCATAGGTTGCGATGCACCGGGAGGAATACGATCAATATTTTGCATAACACGGTCATAGAGTTTCACCATACTCTGACCTTTGTCTTCTCCTACTTTAAACATCACGGTTACTATACCCATCGCATTCAATGATGTTCCGTAAGTATGATCAACACCGGTCATTTCACGTAAAAGCATTTCTAATGGTCGAATCACAAGGTTCTGAATTTCTTCAGGACTCGCACCTTGCATATGCACAATTACATTGGCAGCGGGTACATCAATTTGCGGGTTCTCTTCGCGTGGCGTGACCATAAGAGCTAACACGCCAATAATTAAAATTAATAGACTGAGGATCGGTGTCAGGTTGCTGCCCATTGCAACCTTACCGAGCTTACCGGCAATGTTAAGCTGTTCGTCTTGCTTACTCATCCGCGTTACCGTTGGCAATAACAAGTGTACCCGTCGAGATTGAAGCTGGAGGATTATTGATCACCCGTTGCTGAGGTTTTAAACCTGCCGCAACTTCAATACGATCACCTAATTGTTGACCTAAACGCAGCAAGCGGTAATGAGCAATATTATTGTCGTCAACAATATAAACACCCTCCAAACCATTACGTCTTATTAATGCCGACGTTGGTAATAACAAACTTTCTTGCTGACCTACTGTAAAATACACTTCAACAAAAATGCCTGGACGAATATCTTTATGTGCAGGAACAGATGCCTTAACCAGAAATTTATGACTGTTAATGTCTGCGACCTGTACTACCTGGCGCACTTCGCCCATCAAAGGTTGTTCGATAGAAGAAATATTAAGCTTAACTTTATCATTATCATTAATTGATGCGATGTGCTTTTCCGATACATAAGTTTTAACAAGCAGATGAAGAGGATCTTCCAAAGTTAAAATAGGCAAGCCCGGAGAAGCCAGGTCACCAACATTAAGACGTTTTTCCACAATAATCCCGTCGACCGGTGCACGCACTACTGCATAACCCAGTTGATTTTGTGCCTGCGTCACTTTTGATGCCGCAACATCATAACGTAACTTAATCTGGTCAAATTGCTGTTGCGTTACCGCTTTATCAGCAAGCAAACTCTGATAACGTGTCAGATCAATTTTTGCATTGTTTAAATCTGCTTTTGCCTGTGCCAGTTGTTGTTTAGTATCAACGGGATCGACTCGAAAAAGGATATCTCCTTTTTTTACTTTGCTTCCTTCACGTACTTTTATATTACGTATATAGCCAGATAAACGTGAGCTCACTTCTACACGATGATCTGATGTTATAATTCCGCTTGTAGAGTAATATTCATTGATCAATTCTTTTTTTATACTAAAAATATCAACCTTGACGGCTGTTTTTTTCTTTTCAACACTAACGTTACTCTCACTACATGCGATCAGACCCGAGCTTAATAAAAACACGAGAAGGGCATGTTTTATAAATATTTTCATTATTGGAGATCCTTTAAATTTAATTTTCCTGCTGTGAGTAATAAGGTCACTCTTGCGAGGGTAACGTTATACTTAGCGCGAATAAATTCTGCCCGGGAAGCATCTAACTGTGCCTGAGAATCAAGAAGCTCATTTGTTTTTTCCAAACCTTGCTTATACCGTAAAGTGCGGATACGCAAAGCTTCCGTTGATTGTTGTTCTGCTTGTTGTTTTACATGTTGACGTTGAATCGCTTCATCCAGCATACGAACTGCCCGTCTCACTTCATTTCGGATTGCATATTGCTTATCAATAATTTGATGTTGTACTCCTACAGCTTTTGCAGAAGCCTTATTCACCGCTGCATAATCAGAGCCGCCGGAAAAAACATTCCAGTTTAGTTGTACTGCAATACTTGATTGCTCGTTTTCAAGTTCAAACTTGTCGCTATTCCACTGCTTCGATAACTGCATATTCAGTTTTGGCTTAAAAGCGGATTGAGCTTGTGCAATACCCGCACGATGAAATTTTTGCTGAAATTTTAATGCAAGTAAGTCCGGACGGTTTTCCGCAGCCCAATCAATTAACAAACTTTTGTTCGCAATAACATCTGAAAATAAATCAGGTTGCTGCAGCAACAGCACCGTATTTATATCCATATTTAAGAGGTGTTTTAAAGTGTCTTCTGCGGTTTTATACTCGTTATTTGCCTGTGTTAGCATGATTTCTGCGTTGAGGCGGTGTATATCGGTATCCATGACATCACTCTTAATCACGACGCCTTTACGATGAAGCGCTTTTGTCGTTTTTAAGTGCCGTTGTGCAGCCTGAAAGGATTTTTCAGCCGCCGCCATTTGCGCTTTCGCCTGGAATATTCGTATGTATGCCTGGATAACATTAAATAAAAGCTGTTGCCGCTGCGCCGCCAGCCCCATCTTATTGGCAGCAAAATAGTTTTTTGCCTGACTTTTTGCCGCAAACAGCGCTCCGCCTTGATACAGCGGTACATTCACATCAACCTGAGTTTGTACATTTTGATAATTGTCCGGATTATTCAAAGTGGCAGGAATAAAATCGCTGGAATTGATTTTTTTTTGTTGGAGCTTTGAACCAAACACATGCAGAGGGGAATCTGTATCAACATAGGCTGTCGAAACCGTCACTTGAGGCCAAAAAGAACCAGAGGCTTGATCTAGGCCGGCTTCTGCCTGCACTAAATCAGACCGCGTAGCAGCAAGCAACTGATTTTGTTTCAGCGCAAATTCCATCGCCCCAACCAGGTTTAAGCTAAGGGTTTCAGATAGAGCCGGAGACTGAAATAAAAATCCAATCAATAAAATAAGGAACTGGGGTTTCTTTAGTGTTGTCATTAAGCACCTTAAATATAGTTAAATTTATCGGGTCAACATACCGTACCAAATCTAAGGGAGATCCTTCTTTCTCCACACAAAAGATATCTCAGTGGATTACACAGTAAAACGGAATAAAATGTAACACACAAAATAATCAGGTGTATTCGCCGAACACGCTCTATATTAGAACTTATTAATATAAGATAACACTAATATAGGTATTTTTTAAAGAATTCAACCATAAAAAGAAAAAATTAACCTCAAAACACAAAAATCACTTCAAATTTATACTTTATTAGGTGCTTATTCTTTCCACTTAATCGAGCAGCCCATGCTGGGAATTTGCTCGACGGGACCTTTGCCCGTTTCAGCAACAATTTTCATCGACTCAAATAAATCGCGGCGTACATTTTCATCCGCTGTTTCTTTTCGGCTTTCATCAAAGCGGCCACGGTATTGCAATTTTAACTCTGCGTTATAACCAAAGAAATCCGGCGTACACACCGCACCATACGCTTTTGCAACCTGCTGAGTTTCATCTAATAAATAAGGGAATGAAAAACCAAACTCTTGGGAAATTTTTTGCATATTTTCAAACGAATCTTCAGCATATTCAGTGGGGTCATTTGACATAATCGCCACCGTATTCACACCCAGCTCTTTTAATTCACGAGTATCCCGAACAAGTCGTTTCATAATGGCTTTAACATACGGGCAATGGTTACAAATAAACATGACCAATAAGCCTTTATCTCCGGCACAATCTTTAAGCGACCAGGTATTACCATCCACCCCTGCTAATGAAAAATTGTGTGCATCTTTGTCAAACTCGCAAACCGGTGTTTCTAAACTAACCATACTGAAAACCCTTCTATTTATGTGTAAAAAGTACTCTTTATCATATATCAACTTTAGCATTAATTCAGTTACTTTGACTTAAAGCATAAATTGGTTATACTAAAACGCAGTTACAGCGCCGATTTGAATTCAGATTGCGGGCGCTTAATAAATACGGCTAAAGCGGAATACAGATAAAAATTCC
>Ga0316208_1000807_pt1 | contig 34101 bp, 22 predicted proteins | sample 3monopyrite_MG_FD_204944 | JGI IMG/M metagenome (GOLD analysis project Ga0316208, IMG submission 204944) | Microbial mat bacterial communities from mineral coupon in-situ incubated in ocean water Damariscotta River, Maine, United States -... | ecosystem: Environmental > Aquatic > Marine >...
GTCTATAGCCTTCTGTCAATTGGCCAGCTCCGTTCAACGAGGAGCTTCCGGCAACGTGACTTGAGTCGCTGCCTGATCGGCTTCAAGCACTCGTTTGGTAGTAGTACCCCTCGGAGACATTTGAGCCTGGATCTGTCCCGCTTCAACTTGCGTGGATGTACATTTACTGAAGTCGACCTGACTCGCTGCACGTTTCAAAACGCAAATATCACAGGAGCGGCGTTTCGTGATGTAGCGTTGAACCAAGATCAGTTGTTCGGGGCCATTAACGACTACGACAATCTACCGGACTACAGACGCCGTGTTAAACGTGTGCCTGACAGTCCAACATATCTTGGTGGACTGACTTTTTTCGCCATGTCGTTACAAAACTGGGATCTAATTAACGCAGACCTGCGAGAAACTAGATTCGAACATGCAGATATGACAGGGGTAAAACTGGATGGAGCCCGTATTCAAGGCTGCACAATCTACAGGTCAATGACGGTAGAGCAGATTCGGGCCACGAAGAGCTACCAGACAGGTGACCTGTCCGGAATTACGTTTGGTGGATACATGATTTCAGAGCTCGATTTATCCAGAAAGAATCTGAGCAATACAATCTGGCGAGGGTGGCAATTTGAAAAAGCCGACCTTACAGACTCGGTCATCACGGGAGCCAATTTCGGCCCAAGCTCACGGTCACCGCCATCCGTGGAACAGTTGCAATCCACGTGGAACTTCAAACACGGACGACTTGAAGGAATTCGCCTGCCGAGCGAGCACCCACTCTATATCAAGAATCCGTAGGGCAAGCGGTGGCTGGCGGTGAGCGACTTGGCAGTTTGATCAGGTAACGTCACGAAAACGCTTGCCGGGTGTGGTAGCAAAGCACTAACAGTCCGTGCGATGTATGGTTGGGTTTTCAGATGTCTCGACAGCATGTTGCCGTTGCGGTTGCCGGTTTGTGTGTCACCCTTGTGGCGGGGACTCTTGCCGAAGTTAATCAGTATTTGTCCCATGCGGACCCGCCTGGGCATCAACCATCAGATGCGAAGCCGCGTGATACGAGCAACATCGACGCTGAGTGCTTACGATGCGCTGGCTGGCGGTATACAGCAGTCGCACATCGACAACAATGGAAAGGTCGACGTGAACGGCACACCTGATTACGTGCCGGAAAACCTGAACAGGCTAATGACCGGCGTCGAGTATGCCGGTGGATATGAGTTTATGGCCGACACGGGATTTTCGACCCCTACAACTCCTGCGGAGTATTTTGCGGCGTTCGGAAACAATAAAGCTCGCGCGAATGGCCACATGAGAATACTTGTGGGCACTGCCACTGGAGAGTCTGAGCGTAAATTGCGGATATACCTGGACTCGGTTCTGACCTACGTCCAGCCGATGACCGAGTCAGTCGGTGTCTTCAGCCTTCAGGCGCATTGGGGTAGCGGCGTAGTATTCGAGAACATGAAGATTACTAATAATTAGTCGAACGTATTTGGTGTGAAGTGCTCAAATGTCGCGATACTCCGCCAGTCTGGTTGTGTTTGCAGTCTTCTTGTCGACCGGAGTTGCTTGTGCTGATACAGAGGGATCGAAAAGAGTATTGGGACCTCATGTGACGGACTTGACGATCGGTCGCGGAATGAATGCCCTGAAAAGGGATTTTCGCGGAACCGAGATCGTAGGTCAGGACTTACGTGGGGCGATCTTCGATGGTTCTTCGTTTGCGGATGCTCGATTCTTTGACTGTAATCTCGCTGGCGCATCATTCAGGCACGCTAACCTGAAAGGCGTAAAGATTGGTGAATGCAACATCGACGGGGCCGACTTTACCGACGCAATTATCAACAGTATGATCGCGACCGGTGGATATAACCACGTTGATTTGAGCTTTACGATCTCACAAATCAGGAGCACACGATCTTTTAAGGAAAAGAATCTCAGCCGATGCGTGATCAGTGCGAACGGATTGAGTTTGAATGGTTTCGATCTCTCCCACGCACGCATATCAGGCGGCATCGTTTTCGATGGCGCGAAGATCACCAATGCATATTTTGGCCCAGGATTCCATTTCGACAAACTCCGCAGAACTCTGGACGTTCAACGAGGCCGATTTCCGTGTCACTACTTTCCTGAAGGTGACTGTGACATGTCAGGGCTGCTTCTAGAGGGAGCACGTATCGATGCTCATGGCAGGCGTTGCACATCCGTCAATTTGACGGACACTGATATTGATAACTGCACCATGGTATTCACAGAGCTGGGCAGCGAAATCGTCGCAGACGCAGTGTCATCGACCAGGAATTACAAAAGGGGAGTCTTCAATCGAACAACATTTGTTCGGGCCGATTTTTCAAATTTCAGTTTTGACCGAACTTTGCTCGTCTACTCTTTACCTGGCAGCGGAAGCGATCTCACGAATGCCACATTTCATGATGCGGTGATATTCCCCATCACGCCAGAAATCGGCCTCACTGCCGAACAACTTATGCAAACGTGGAATTATAAGCAGGGCCGTCTTGGGGAATTGCGCGTAGGCCTTCAGGCAAAGATTGAGCAACTCGAGCAGCAGGCCAGCGCAGCCAAGCCATGAGAGGTCGAAAACCGTATCGTTGGGGTTTTCAGATGTCTGGACAGCATGTTGCCGTTGTGGTCGTGGGTTTGTGTCTCACCCTGGTCGCGGGAACTCTTGCCGAAGTCAGTCAGCATTTGTCCCGTGCGGATCCGCCAGCGTATGAACCGTCAGATGCGACGCCGCGTGACATGAGCAGCATCGACGCTGAGTGCTCCATGCGTCTCCATGTCACTCAAGCACGACTCGCAGAGTCTTGCAATACTCTGGCGTCGAGACCTGATCTACGCCAGCTGACTCTGTCATACGATCGGAGAACAGACTTCCCAGTCCCGTTGCTCCGCGTTATGCGGCAGTTGCCTCGGCTTGAGGTCGTCATGTTTCAGACACAAGCTGCGTTTTCTGTGGAGGCAATCTCACAATTCCCCAGTCTTCGTGTACTTTTTATTCACCAGACTTCTACGATCGCCCCGGGTTCTTTTCCACATCTTGCAAACTTAGCGAGCTTGCACGAAGTGAGACTTCCGGCGAAGTATGCACATGCGTTTCTCGCTCAAGTGGGCCGCCTTCCAGATCTCACACTGATTCGATTCGAGGGGGAGTGTCCGCAGCAGCCTGTCAATCGAGCAACTCAACGTGCAATCAGGGGGCTCGACGGCAAACTGAAAGTGTTTGAGACCACCGAATATGCAACGATGCATCCTTCAGTTCTACGGGCTCTGGCAAGTGTCCGATCGCTGGAAGTGCTTGGCGTAGACGTTGGGAGGGGCTTCCGGCTTTCCGATGCAGTTGCACTCAGCCGATTAAAGAATCTGCGAGCCTTTGCCGTCGGATTTTCTCCTGCCGGAATATCGGAGGCCGACGAACGAACAGCGAGGACCATTCTGCATGGAATCACTCTCTCAGCACGAGCCAGGTCCCGTGCAGAACCTGAGAGCCGCATGAAAAAGCGTGCTGCTTCTCAGGCGGTGGACCTGCAGCTGCCGCCAGTTAAATAACGGATCGGGCAGACGCACGGACCCGGCAAGGTCATCCTGGCGTATTCTGGCACGATGAATGTTTGGATCACCCGGCGAACGCGGGTGGGCTGACCGCTTGCAGTTGGGTGCCGCAGGCATAGGATGCCTCGGCATCACCGTTCGATGAAAACGGAATCGGTGACTTCTGATTGTTCCCGAATGATGAGTCTTCCTGTCACTGCATGATCCAACTGAAAGTGCCTGATTTTATATCCTGTCGAATCTTTAGACTGACTCGTTCTAACGAATGGTGTTCAACATGAAATTGACGTTTCGATTCGGAGTTTTGACGCGGGTGGCCCGACCGTTTACGGTTGGGCGCCTCAGGCACAGGAATCCTCACCATCAGCACTCGATGAAAACCGGACCCTCGTTTTCTAATTGCCCCCGAACGATGAGTCATCCTGTCGCTACGCGACCCGGCCATTCTGGCACGGGCTACCCGCTTGAGTGAAGCGAAAAGGTGCCATTTCTTCTCCTGAATCTGAATCTTAAATACCCCGTCCTACCGAATGGTGTGCAACATGAAATCGACGTTCCGATTCGGAGTTCTGACGATTCTGTGCCTGTCGCTTTGTTCTGTTAGTCGGGCGGAATATCCGGGCTTGGAGAAGGCAATCAAGGCCGACATGGAGCCGCTTTGCCGATCGTTGTCGGGCAAAACCGTACTGGTGTCGTTGCCTGATCCTGCCGAGTTCAATCGGCAGTGGCGGTTGACTGCGGCGATCGAAACGGAGGTCGTTGCTCAGTTGCTGACGGCGGGTGTTCAGGCGGTTGACGACGACACGGACGATCGATTCACGTGGCTGGCCCGGCCGAGGCGGAAGCCGGTCGAACGGTGGCAGCAGAATCCCGTCTACGATGTGCTGTTAACCGGCGAGTTCAACGTCAACAAAGGGGCTGATGTGCTTGAGCTGAGCCTGCTGGTTTTCGATCAGCAAATGGTCGAGCCTGTGCAGATTGTCACAACAGAAATCAAGGCCGCAGACGCGACCGTGTCCGCGAACCTGCCGCCGAAGAACATCGCCGTTGCTGATTTCGTCAATTCGTTTCGCGGCAGGACAATTGGCACGGGCGTTTGTGCGACAGCAGCTACCGAAGCTCTCAAGCACGCCGGATGCCAGCGTATTGGCCTGTACGACTGGGGTCGGCGTCTGGGGCCCAATGAAGCGTTGCTTCCTGGCGACATCGTGCAGTACGAATATGCGACCTTCAAAAAGAAGGGCAGCAAGCCGTCTACTCTCGTGCATCACACGGCCATCATTCACGAGATCGTTGATCGCGACCGCTTCAAAGTGCTGCACCAGAATGTCGGAAACGCTTCCATCAAGAAGACAATTACTGAGGGCACATTCAATATGGCGAACCACACGAACGGGAGCGTTGTGTTCTTTCGCCCGACACTGGCTGAAAACGTCCTTCCGATCGATCCGACGCCGTATCGCAAGTCACCCGCCAGGGTCGTGACAGGAAAGAATGGCCGTTTCGATCTGTTGCGTACGGTCAATCCGAAACTGGATGCCGTGCATGGGATCTGGGGAAAATGGAATGGTCCAATCTGTTCCAACAAGGACAAGTGCCTGAAACTCCAGATTCCGGTCGATCTGCCGAGTTCCTACGTGATCCGGGCGAGAATCAAACGGACCTGGGGCACCGACACCTATGCGATGATCTTTCCCGTCGATGGTCACCCCTGCCTGCTGGGGCTGGACGCCTACGGGGGAACAGTCAGCGGCCTGGAACTGATTTCGGGCAGGAAGATCAAGAGCAACCCGACGACCAGGAAAATCAAAAATGTGCTGCCGATGGACAAGCCCGTCGCATTGACACTTCGCGTAACGCCACGCTCAGTGCGGGTGGAAATTGGCGGAAAAGAAATCGTCAACTGGGAAGGCGACCCCTCGGTTTTCAGCTTGCAGAAGGCCTGGGATGTTCCCAACAAATCCTGGCTGCACCTGGGAACCTACTACTCCGTTTTTGACACGGAGTCACTGACGATGGAAGTGATTGAATAGCCGCGACGGAAAAGTCGTCTGGAACAAAGCATTGCAGGGCCGAGTTCCCATCGGTGACGCCATTGGAGATGACGCTTGCCACGAAAGTTCCAGCGGCCTTTGCTCCCGCGACGGAATCGGCTGAGTCCTTAACAAGCCCGGCGGCCGACGAGCAATCCGCGACTGCCCAGCTCTGAGTCTGAACGTCGGCTCGGCTGCCGCCAGCTCACCACCAGTCAATCACCGGCGTCCCCTGCGGAGCGGCGTACATCCAGCCTCCGGTCAACAGATGGAACACGCCCGTCGGTTTCGGTAACGCCGCTCGCATCGCGACGTAGATAGCAAACGAAGTCAGCGTACACGTCGCAACTCGATGCCTGCTCTGAGGCGAGCGATACAGCCACGCGGCTCCGCCGAGCCAGATCGCGAGCACGATCAGATCGAGATACTCAAGCAACTCGAAGCACAGTTCGTATTCATCGAGTGGCCAGAGCGGTTTAACGCCCCACCAGTAAAGCGAGTCCGTCAGACAGTGCGCCGTCGCCGCGACAAGCGACCACCCGAAGAGAAACGCAAAACTTTTTTGCCGCATTACGAAACTTCCGACTGCTGCACTCACAACGGAAATTGCAAAGACCGACAGAATGCTATGCCCCAGCGCGTGATGCAGCTTCCAGAAATACTGGTCACCAAACAGCTTCGCGGCCGTGTCCAGATCCGGAGCGATCCCCGCCGCGACAACAACCAGAACACCTCGCAACCCAAGCCGCTGCCGAACTCCAAGTTCCGCAATCATCAGCGAGCAGATGGCATGTTCCGGCAGCGTCATCTATCGCTCATTTCTTGCGAGGACGTGAATGCACCGCGGCGATCGCGTCCAGGTCGAAGCCGGCCGATCCACCTTTACCGCCGAAACTCTGCACGTCCGTAATTCGAACAAAGCGGATTACCTTCAGGCCAAGTTTCTTCAGGTCGAACGAGTCTCCACCCGCCTTCTTAACATCAGTCGGCGAGATTTCGTTCTTTTCAGAGTTCGCAATCACGGGCTTGTAACCGGCACAGTTTTCTTTTGACGCAGTGTCGTAGGAGAATTCGTGCCAGTGGATTCCGTCGAGACTGACTTCGACTTTGCCGAGTTCGAAGAATCCATAGTCCGGATCGTTGCCGGGTTCGGCGAGGAACGGATTTTCGAAAACGATCAGGTCCGTCCCTTTGCCGTCGAAGACTTCGTTGTCGACAAACTCAAGGACGATGACGCCGCCCTCGCCGAGCGAAAAGACATCCTTGCCGGCCATCAGTTTGCCGCCGCCTTTCGGAGGTCCCAGCACGATCTCGGGCAGCTTGTCTTCGCCCTGCCCTCCGCCTGATCCGATTTGATAAGAAACCACTCGGTCAACGAATGGAGTTGGCTTTTTGGGTTTGGGTTTTTCATCCGCAACCGTCGGCCCGTCGCGGCTCACCAGCATTCCAAGCAGGGTCACAAAGATGATCGTCGAGCACCTGGTCAATCGAGTGTTCCTTCCAGCGGAGATAGCATGGTGGAGATCCGTCGTCAGGCCCGGTATGAAACCGAGCAACTTCTGAAATGAACCGTGTGCCACGCGAACCTTGAGGCTTGATTATGACGACGACCGACTCCGATTCACAGCAGCCATTGGCCGGTCAGGTTGCGATCATCACGGGCGGGGGGAGAGGCATCGGTCGAGCCATCGCCATTGCTTATGCAGAAGCCGGGGCAAACGTCTGCGTGACCGCCCGCACGGCAGCAGAAATCGATCAGGTCGCCGCGGAAATAAAGCAATCGGCAATAAAGCAATCGGCAATAAAGCAATCGGGCGGGCGAGCGATCGCCGTCACTTGCGACGTTTCCGACCGCGCGTCGGTCGAATCGATGATCGACCAGGCGATCAGCGAATTCGGCCGTCTGGACATTCTGATGAACAATGCAGGCGGTGGCCTCGAACGAACGCTGGTCGGGGAAGACGACCCCGACGTCTGGCAGAGCGTCGTTGAGATCAACCTGCTGGGAACGTACTTCTGCACGCGAGCCGCCCTGCCGCATCTCAAAGCTGACGGCGGAGGAAAGATCATCAACGTGGGCTCAGGGATGGGCCACCAGCCTCGTGCAAAGAACTCTTCGTACAACGTTTCGAAAGCCGGCGTCTGGATGCTGACTCGATGCCTGGCGATGGAACTCTGGGAAGCCGGCGTGGCGGTCAACGAGTTGATCCCCGGTCCCGTTTACACCGAATTGACCGCAGACATCTTTCCGAAAGATCAGGCGCACCCCGGGATCTCCAGCGAGTGGGTCAAAGCTCCTGAAGATGTCGTGCCGCTCGCTCTGATGCTGGCAACTCAGTCGGCCAAAGGCCCGACGGGGCAATCGTTCAGTCTTGCACGACGTCCGTTGTAAGTTTGCGATTGATCACGGCGTCGAACGTTGCCGCTGGATTTCGTACAGAACGATGCCTGTCGACACGGCGGCGTTCAACGACTCAAAGCCCGTTGCCTGGGGGATCGTCACCAGCTCGTCGCAGCGTGCGAGCAATTCCTCGCTGACTCCTGCGCCTTCGTTTCCGATGACAACCGCCAGCGGCTGCGTGCAGTCGAGTTGGTCGATCCGCTGCTCAGCATGCGGCGACGTGGCGACGGTTCGGACTCCCGCAGCTTTCAGCCGGTCAGCAGTTTCGCTCAGGTTTTCGGCACGAGCGATCTTCAGTCGGTTGATTGCGCCAGCTGAGCTGCGAGCGACCTGACAGTTCACTTCTGACTGCCCAGCTTCCGCGACGAACACACCGTCGACACCAAACACGCTGGCACATCGGCAAACGGACCCGAAGTTGAACGGGTCCTGCAGGCGGTCGAGGATCAGAAACGTGCTCGGGGCAGTCGCTCGCTCAATAACCGACTCAACGTCGAAGTAAGGAAACGGCGGCATTCGCGCGATCACGCCCTGATGATCCCTCGCACCACAAAGCTGAGTGACTCGTTCGTGCGGAACAATTTCAAAAGGAACCTGCAGCACCGATGCCGAATCGATGATCGGCTTCACAAGCTCTTCAGCCAGCTGATCCGACAGAACGAGTTCGTTCGGCAGCCACCGACCGGCTTCGAGCGTCTCGACAATCGCGTTGCGACCGTGAAGCCACGACTTCTGATGGTTGCCCATCAGGGCCTTATTCGAACGCTGCTTTTTTCGACGCTGACCGACCATGAACGCTGAACAATCGAAATGCGAATTAAAAGGCAAATTCGAACCGTCAACTTTCACCTGACGGATTCGAAAGAACAAAAGCTGCGACGTCGCTACTTGCCGGGACTGATCGTGCGAATCAGCGGCTCTCGGCTGCCATCGACCAGGCGAACCTGGACGGCACCACTAGCGTTTGCGACGGCTTTGAAGAACTCCCGCGGCGTTTCGACATCCGAACCATGAGCTTCCGTCAGCAGATCACCCTCTCGCAGCCCGGCGATCTCGGCTGGACTGCCCGGTTCGACTCGGTCAACGACGATCGCGCGCGGGTAAGGGCGATCGAAATCAAAGTGCCGAGTCCGGGACGTCGGCCAGTCGATCTTCAGGCCACGCCAGAGCGGATAACGATCGTTCGAAACAATGATCCGATCGACGTGCCGACGAGGCCACTTGGCCAAAGGTACTGAAACGATGTTTTCTTGCCCGTTGTTCGCCCGAATAATTCGCAGCTGTCCTGTCGAACCTGGAGCCAGCAGCCCAACCTCTCTGAGGATGTCAATCGGCTCAAATATCGGAACGCCGTTGATAGCAAGAACGATATCGTTCCGGTGAAGTCCTGCGCGGGAAGCGGGTGAGTCAGGGACAACCGTCCGAATCGAAACGCCTCGAGTCTCACGCGTCACGCTGCCAAATGTCGCTTTAACTTCCTGCGACGAACCGGGAACAACACCGAGGAATCCGTACTCGATTTCGTATCCTCGCAGCAGGTCTTCAACGATTCGCCGGATCGAAGAATTCAACGGGACCGCATAGCCAACCGACGTTTCATAGCCTTCCAAAGCGGCCAGTGACGTCGTCATTCCAATGAGGTCACCGTTTCGGTTGAGCAATGCCCCACCACTCGCACCTGGTCCAAGCCGAGTATCGACGTGCAGCAACGTTCCGAAATGATGGATCGTCTCTCGGTCGGGTGTTGTTCCGGAAAACGGAAACCGAGAGACGTTGCTGATCATTCCGAGACTCACACTCGGTGATCCGTCACGCGCGATCGCGTAAGGATTTCCCAGCGAGATCACAAACTGCCCCTTACGAACCCGCGCGTCATCCGAGAGCCGGATCACGGGAATGTCTGCCGGAGCCGATTCAATGTCGGAAGGATTAAACGCCAGGACAGCCAGATCGCTGCGTGGATCGGCGGCGTAGATCGTCGCCCATGCTGCCTGAGTTCGGCTGAAACGAACAGCGATCCGACTTTCTGATCTGATGATGCCGTCATTGCGAAACGGCTGTCCGCCTTGAACAACGTGATAATTGGTCAGGATCAGCCTCTGTCGCGGATTGTCCGGCGAGGCCATCAGGATTCCGGTTCCGGGATTCTTCGGGATGTACCCGGAATCAAGCGGACCGGTCAGCTGCAAATCCATGCGCCGACCGAATGGGTTCCGTGCACCCTGTCGCTCGAGCGGCTCGGGGGCGATGGGGATCCGGGCGATAGCAACGATCGAACCTTCAGCTTTCTCGACAACGTCCGAAATGGAATCCTCGATTGCCGCGAAGATGTCAGCAGAGCTTTGAGCGGTTGCCACACTGCCCGCCAGGGCAAGAATCGCGACCGCGAGGAATCCAGAAGAGAGGAATCCAGAACAAACGAAACGGCAACGCCGGACAGGCAGATGCAAAGATGCAGTCCGGGAAGGTTCCACTTGCTCTTTCTCCTGAAATCCGAATTGGAAGAACAGTATCCATAAACAGCGACGAGCCGACTCGGGAGCAAACTGCTCGCCGTGCCGGCTCGTTACTTTTACCCGTAATCAGAGGTCGAATCGACCCTCTTCTGGAACAGAAGGTCAAACCCGTTTTACTTGGCTTCTTCCTGTGCCGGTTCTTCGACCGGTTGATCCGCAGGGTTCAGCAGGTCTTCGTGACCGCGCGCGATCAGAATCTTGCCTCTGATCTCTTCTGTCATTTCCGGATTCTCTTCCAGGAAGATCCGAGCTTTATCTCGCCCCTGGCCGAGTCGTGTTTCGCCGTAGCTGAACCAGGAACCGCTTTTCTGGACGATCCGATCGTCGACGCCCATGTCGATCAGGTCGCCCTCCAGACTGATCCCGCAACGGCTGAGCATGTCAAATTCGGCAATGCGAAATGGTGGAGCAACCTTGTTCTTAACAATCTTCGCCTTCATCCGAATGCCGACCGCGTCGTCGCCTTCTTTCAAGGTGGCGATGCGGCGAACGTCGACTCGTGCCGAGCTGTAGAACTTCAACGCTCGACCGCCAGGAGTCGTTTCCGGGCTGCCAAACATCACACCGATCTTCTCGCGAATCTGGTTAATGAAGATGACGGTGGTGTTGGACTTGGCGATCGCTCCCGTGAGTTTTCGCATTGCCTGACTCATCATTCGAGCCTGCAGGCCGACATGCGTGTCGCCGATTTCGCCGTCCAGTTCCGCCTTCGGAACCAGTGCCGCCACCGAGTCCACAACGATGATGTCGACAGCGTTCGACTTAATCAGCATCTCGGCGATCGCCAGCGCTTCTTCACCGTACGACGGCTGGCTGACCAGCAGGTCTTCCAGATTGACGCCCAGTCGCTTGGCCCATGAAGGATCCAGCGCGTGCTCGGCATCAATAAATGCGGCGATTCCACCAGCCTTTTGAGCACTGGCGATGGCATGCAGAGCGAGCGTCGTTTTACCGCTCGATTCAGGCCCGAACAGTTCGATGATCCGACCGCGAGGAAAACCGTAACCGCCTAGTGCGAGGTCAAGGGACAACGCACCAGTGCTAATCCCAGAGATGGCCTGGGAACGCTCATCCGAGAGCTTCATAATGGCGCCCTGACCGAAAGCTTTTTCAATCAGCCCCAGTGTGTTCGTCAGATTTACCGGGCCTTCTGGCTCGGCCTTCGGTTTGCGGGGCGACTTCTTAAAGGCCATGCGTCGACTTCCTTCCATTCTGTCTGCAAATAAAACTGTGTCCCAGCGTGGCTGGTCTGCCACAACAAAAGCAATCCTGTCGATTCTTATCGACGCTCACAAGATTGATGGAGACGGCTAATCCCACGTTTTCTGTCAGGTGGGACAACAGTGTGTCCTACCTGGCAAGCAAACGATCTCACAACCGACAATGTCGCGTGAGGCACTTCGTTCACTTTGCGAAAACGTTTGTTCCAGGAACTCTAAACAAGAGCCGAGTCGCGGAAAAGGGTTGGCTCAAAAATTTCAGGCGATTCAAAGCGACTATGGCCACGCATTACGGTTCTCTGAGTTCGCTCGGTTGCAGAAAGTTTCCGGTCAGCCAAAGTAGCACGAGCGATTGCAATCACCCTGATCGCCACTTTGGAAAACCGAATCGTCAACGTGAAGAAAGAATTCCCATGCTCATCTCTGTACGGCAGCCAGAACGAACGCGGTCAATGACCAGAACCCTTGCGGCCTTGATCGTAATCAACGTGCTCTTCGTGTCGATGGCGCTGGCTGTAGACTCAGGCTCGAAAAAGTCTGAGTCCAGAAAGCCCAACATCGTCTTCTTTTTCATCGACGACATGGGCTGGACCGACGTCGGATTCATGGGCAGCGACAATCACGAAACGCCCAACATCGACCGCCTCGCTTCCGAAGGTCTCGTCTTCACGGATGCTTACGCCTGTGCTCCGAATTGTGCTCCCAGTCGAGCGTGTCTGATGTCCGGTCAGTACTCACCGCGGCACGGCATCTACACCGTCGGCGATCCTAAGCGAGGCAACAACGCTCAGCGGAAACTCGACCCGACTCCGAACAAGACTGTGCTCGCCGACGAGTTCGTCACGATTGCCGAATCGCTTCACACCAACGGCTACGTCAGCGCGTCGATGGGCAAGTGGCACCTGGGAGCCGACCCGACGACGCAGGGCTTCGACGTCAACATCGCCGGTAAAGAATGGGGCAGTCCCAGCGGCGGCGGATACCACAGTCCGTATAAATATCCGAACCTCGTCAACAAAGAACCGGGCGAGTACCTCACCGACCGACTGACCGACGAAGCCTGCAAGTTCATCGACGCTAACAAAGAAGGTCCGTTCTTCCTCTACCTGACTCACTACGCCGTCCACACACCGATTCAGGGCCGCGAGGACCTTGTCAAGAAGTACGAAGCGAAACCCAAACCCGAGCACCACAAAAACGCGAAGTACGCCGCGATGGTCGAAAGCGTCGATCACAGCGTCCGCGACGTGTTAGCAAAACTGGATGAACTCAAACTGGCCGACGACACGGTCGTGCTGTTTTTCTCGGACAACGGCGGTTACCTCGGCGCGACATCCAACCATCCACTGCGAGGCGGCAAAGGCATGCTCTACGAAGGCGGCATCCGCGAGCCGATGATCGTCCGCTGGCCGGGCGTCACGAAACCCGGCACCAAATGCGAAGAGCCAGTGATCGGCGTCGACTTCTACCCGACGCTGCTCGAAGTCACCGGAACGCAACGGCCGAAAGATTACACGCTCGACGGAGTCAGCTTTGCCCCACTCCTGAACGCACCCGGCGATTCATTGGACCGGCCCGCCCTGTTCTGGCACTTCCCCTGCTACCTGCAGGGTTCAGGAGATCCGAGCGGCGGACCGTTCCGCACAACTCCCGCCGGAGCGATCCGAATGGGCCGCTGGAAACTGATCGAATGGTTCGAAACCGGCCGCCAGGAACTCTACTACCTCCACGACGACATCGGCGAGCAAGACGACCTTTCAAAGTCGCACGACGACAAGCGCAAAGAACTCCACGACGCAATGCTTGCCTGGCGAAAAGAAGTCAACGCCCCCGTTCCGACAACCCCGAACCCGCAGTACGACCCCACCAAAAAGCCCGGCACGGGCAAAGGCAAACGCGGAAAAAAGAAGTAACGACGAACTCATAATAGCGGGCTGAGTCTCTCATTCCGGCCCGAAGGGTCAGCCCTGTGACAGCCCAAGGCAACGCCTTGGGTTAGTTTCGCTTCTTGAAGACCAAGTCCCAACGGGACGGCCCTAATCCCAAACATATCGTTCATCGATTTCAATTTCGTGCCGTCGACACAACTCTCGCAACTCGTCCTTAAATGTCATCCGCTGATGATGCTCTTCCTGATTGAGGATGTACTGTCTGACCTGCGAAATCTTTGACTGACTCACGGAGAACGCTCCATAGCCGCCTTGCCACGAAAAGTCACTCGTTTCGACCGAACGTTTCTTCAGCCATTTCGTTGTCTCCGTTTTGGCTTCCTGGACGACTTTCATGATCGCGAATTTTTGACTCAGGATCAGTCCCGAAATAACTTCCCGATTTCCATTGCCTTGTTTGACCCGAAGCCGCAGGCGATGGTGTTTTGAATGCGTGCCAGCGTCTGAAACGCGGGCGCCTTCGGCTTGCGGTCAAACAAGGAACTTATTTCAGGACTATTCCTCAGCGAGCAGAGGATGTGGACGTGATCTTCGACCCCGTTGACGATGATTGCTGGAGAGTCGACGTTGTGTCGAAGAATCGTCGACATATAGGCGAAAAATTCATTCCGTAGTTCAGCATTCCGCAACCACGGGCGTCGACCTTTTGTCGAAAATGCGAAGTGAACGGCGACGTTTGCAATCGATTGTGGCATGGTTCGCGACGGGCAGGGCCGTCCCTTTGGGACTGGTTGCAACTTTGACATGCAAACCCAAGGCGTTGCCTTGGGCTGTCATAGAGCTGGCCCTTCGGGCCGACGATTCCATCTCGCCTCGCGTGATGAACGAAAGGCATCAGATTTCAGCTCAGTCAGACTTTGCTGGAGCACGGCTCTCGTGACTTCCCGAATTCTTAACCGTTTGCGAGCTCCTGCCAGAGATAAGCGCTGGCCGCCGTGCCTCTATGAAAATCTTCGATGCTGAAGTGCTCGTCCGGGCTGTGGAGGTTGTCGCTGTTCTGGCCCCAGCCGAGAAGCAGCGTGTCGACTCCGAGGATCTCTTTGAAGCTGCCAACGACGGGAATGGACCCGCCTTCGCGAACCATGACGGGCACGCTGCCGAATGACTTTTCGATCGCGGTCTTTGCGGCGGCCATGTACGGGCTGTCGAGATCCGCGACGCTTGCGGGTGCGCCGTGCTGCGATGTGAATTCGAATTTCAAACCGGGCTGCAGATTGTCCGCCAGGAATTGTTTCAACGCTTCGGTCAGTTGATCAGGGTTCTGATCGGGCACCAGGCGGCAGGTGATCTTGGCCGTTGCCTTGGACGGGACGATTGTCTTCGGGCCTTCGCCGGAGTATCCGCCGAAAATCCCATTGATGTCGCACGTCGGGCGCGCCCAACGGCGCTCGTTGGAGGTGAAACCAGCTTCGCCACTCGGAGCATCAGTACCGAGGTCCGCCAGCCATGCCGCATCGTCAAAAGGTAACGCCGCAAACTGCGCACGTTCTTCGTCGGTCAGGTCGATGACCGAATCGTAGAAGCCGGGAATCTGGATCCGCCCCTGATCGTCACGCAGCATCCCCATGAGTCGGCAAAGAGCGTTGACCGGATTGATGACCGCTCCGCCAAACGAGCCGCTATGAAGATCACGATTCGGACCGGTCAGGGTGACTTCACACGCGAGGATACCTCGCAGGCCGTACGTGATCGCCGGGATGCCCGGCGCGTACTGCGACGAGTCGCTGACCACCGCCACGTCGCAGGCCAGCTTCTCTTTGTGCTGCTCAAGAAAGACGTCGAGGTTCTCGCTGCCGACTTCTTCTTCGCCCTCGATGACAAACTTCACATTCACCGGAAGCGAACCCTGCACCTTCAGCCAGGCAGCGACTGACAAAACGTGAGTCCAGCATTGACCTTTGTCGTCGGTCGCTCCGCGAGCCCAGATGCAGCCATCGCGAACGTCCGGTTCGAAAGCGGGAGTCGTCCACAAGTCCAGCGGATCCGGCGGCTGCACGTCGTAATGCCCGTAAATTAAAACGGTCGGAGCGTCCGTAGCCTGCAACCATTCCGCGTAGATAATCGGGTGACCCGGCGTCTCGATTGTCTCGACGCTCAGCCCTGCTTCCTGTAGAGCGTTGTGGACAAAGCCCGCGCCCTTGAGCATGTCGGCCGCAAACGCCGAGTCGGCACTGACGGTGGGAATTCGCAGCAACTCTTTGAGCTGATCCAGCGCCGCGTCCTGATTCTCTGCCAGGTAGTCGATCACATCCTGCATTTCGTCAATCCTGTGGTGATGCCGCTGCTGGCGGCTTTCCTGAATAGTCAAAGTGAATAACTGTCTTTGCGAACGTTATTGACGCCTGTTTCTTCTGCGCGTCACCGTTGCTGAGATAGTTCAGAAGATTCTCGTTGTTCGCCGCATCGTCGCTGGCAAACACTGTCTGGCCAGTTCGAGTATCAAGAACATGTATCGGGTACTTTCGTCCTGACCGTGTCAATTGCCCGTCCCGACGCTCTGAAGTCGACGAGCATGCAAGGACGACAAATGGCAACTGCGACGGCTGTTTGTTCGCGAAGTATTGAGGCTCAATCATCTCTGACCAGATAATTTTTCCAGTCCGACGATCGATTCCGTATGCCGGTCCTTCCACTTTGTTCTGCGGCGCCCCCTGAACGGTTAACGGCCGAATTCGCGACTGAAAACCTCGCTGCGGAGGCGCCGAAAACAGCACGTATTCGGTGGGCGTTTCGTGCAGAAAGAACCGACCGGGAACAAGCTGCTTTTCGGCCTGCACGTCGATAATGACTTTGCCGGATTCCTGTTCGTGCAGAAGGATGCGGCCGTCGGGGTGAAATTCGACGAGGCGATTTTCGTTAACAGGGCGAATCGATCCCTTGCCTGGAAATTCGTATTCCCATGACGGTTTTCCCGAATGCATATCAATGCGGCTGATCGTGTGAGTCGTTCCTCGGTTCTGTCTGAGAATCACGTCAGTTCCGTAAGTCGTCAACAGGCCGACGAGCGGAAGGTCAAAGTGCTCATTCATCAGTCGGCCCGTTCGAATGTCGAACAACTGACAATGAGCACTTCGAACATGCACGACGGACAATGCGAATTCGTCACCGAACACAATGGCGTCGGGAAGGATGTTGTCCCTCGTCCAGACGGTTTCGCCGGACGTTGCGCTGACAACTCGCAATGTGGAACCAGTTCGAAACACGAGGCTGTGGGAATTGAGGAAATCAACAGAGCCGACCGGCATGTTGCCGGAAATCAGAACGGGACTGCCGAGCGGATGGAACTGCCGCATCTGAGGAAAGGCCTCGGCTTCGCGGCTGAGGAAAGGTCTCATCCAAAGCCGACGCGGCGGCGACTCGCGAATGTCGAACACTGAAAACTCGGTGCCGGTCGAAACGGCCAACAGATAGCCGCTGCTGAAGATTCGGCTGCTTTGGTGCAGGCTCCTTGTCAACAGTGGGTCGCTGCCGAGTTCTTGCTCTGACAAAGTCCAAAGCGGCTTTCCAAGTGGCGACAACGCGGTGATCCCATTAAGCGTCAACTGGAATTCCCATCCACGAATTGCCGGGCTGCGAGTCCCCTGAACTTCAACCAGGACTCTTCGGTCGGCACTTAGATTGTGGCTGGCCGTCGTGACTCGTGGTCCGTTGTCCGGCCAGTTGGCGGCAACACCTGGTTTCGGCAGACGATCTTTCGCCGCCGTTGCGACCTCACTGTCTGCATGCAGCGACAACCTCACCAGGAGTGAGTCGATCTCCAACGCGTCCTGCTTCGCATCGAGACGTTCGGTGAGTGCCACGGCAGCTTCAGCAAAGAGTTTGTGCCACGAAAACAGTTCCAGCCACTCTCGCATGGCCGCAGGATCGGCTTCAGACGTTGCCTGATCGAGGCGAGTACGAATTCGCTGATCCAGTGCGTCGACATGTGCCAGGCCGGGCTGGCGAGACGAAACCTGCTCGTAGGCGGTCTGCAGTCGAGCGGCCACCCACGCGGGCGACGAAATCGCCAGCGGATCAGCGTGAACGATAAACGGAGCACCGGTTTCCGCATTCGTTCGAGGAGACTCCAGCATCAGATCGAACGCGGCGACAAAGCTGCCGTTTGCCATCAGCCTTTCAGCACGGACGGCGTCGAGTGAATTTCGCTGTACAGCATCCAGGTCGGCTGTTGCCAGAACCCGTTTCGTTGCTTCGTTGAGTTCCTGCCCCTGTCTCAGTTGCTCCAGAGCCTGCTCGACCAGCAGGTTCAGCGCTGACTTCGCACTCTTGTCCTGAACCGCCAGTTGCAGGTCGCGCAGCCCTTCCTCAAGTTTCCCTTCGTGCAACCTGATTCTCGCTCGACTCTCCAGCACCTTTGAGTCGCCGGGTTTCTGATCGAGTTGTCGTGCAAGGCTCGCTTCGACTTCCGATAAAGACTCCAGCGCGATCACCGAATCAAAACGCTGCGTGATAAGTTGCCCTTCGTGAGCGACAAGATTTCCCAGCGGTTGACCGTCCGGAGTTTTCGACTCAGCGAGCAGACGTCCAACTCTCAAGTCAATGGTCACCAGCCTGCCGGTATCGTCGAGTGGTTGGTCCGGCGATTCCTGGCCGCTCAGCAATTCTTCCTCAGTCGATTCGTCGCCGATGACCGTCGCGACGGGAAGATGAAACAGGGATCCAACCCGCAAGCCGCGGCCGGTTGGCGTCCTCTGATTCAAGCGGACCGTCCAGTGCAACTCTCCATCTCGCAGGCTGAGCGAACGCACGGCAGAATCATCAACAACGATAACCTGATGATCGAACACGGCTCCGACAAACATTCCTCGCCCGCGAGGTTTCGACCAGAGCGTGTCGCCGGACACGGCGTCGAGACAAATCAACTGCTGCGAATCGAGCGGTGTCATGACGATCCGTCCGGCTCGGACAATCGTCGAACCATGACGCCAGCGGTCCGACGATTCGACGCTAGCCGTATTCACCTGTTGTGGCCTGCGGAAGATACTGCGAGTGATCGGGCGAGCTGCCATCATCGTGCGGTAGCCACTCGTCCAGGCAAGACGCTGCTGGTCAGGATCGAACGCGACGACCAGACCAGAAAGAGTCGGGCAGATGATGACGCCGTCCGCTGAACAGGGACTGATCCTGCCGACCCGTCGAAGTCCCTCCAGCGTGACTCCGACATTGGCTGTCGCGACGGGCTGGACCCATTTTACTTTTCCCGATGACGGCTCCAGACAGAGCAGGCGAATCCAGCTGGCTCGTTCCCCGAGCACGTAGACCGAATCGCCAATCACAGTCGGAGCTCCGAGAAAAAACATCCCTGCTGCCGGCAATTCGTGCTCTCCGTCAGGGCCGCCAATCTGCCATTGCAGTATTCCGCTTTCGATCTCAATTGCGCACAGCCGATTCCAACTCCGCGGCGCCGACTGTCGAAGTCCCGGCTGCCGGTAGGAAGTCGCCTTTGCCGTGACACCGCCTTCTTCCAAAGCAAACAGCAGGTTTCCGTCCGTGCTCAGCGTCCCCGCCGTTCGATCAAGCCGACTTCTGGAATAGACAACCGCCGACTGCCGTCGATTCAGCGGGTTAAAATTGTCGTCCGAATCCGGCGGCACATTCACCGACCGAACAGCCTGCCGCAGATCGAACTGCTCAGCAAAAGCGGGATCCGCCAGAAACGATTCCCAACGAAGCTTTCCGGTCGCCAGGTCGACGGATCGAATTCGATTCAGCGTGCGAAAAACGGCCTGCCCGTTGGCAACGACGGGTTCGCACGCCGGTAGTGCGGTCGTCTTTCGTCGCTGATCGCGTCTCGCAAGATGCTCCAGTCCGACTTCAACCAGCGCTGCAGTTTCGGCCTCAGATTCCGGATAGGGATCCTCGACGTTGACATCTTCGTCCCCGAAGCTTCGCAAAAACTTCTTCCGGTTCTCATCGCTGATCGAAACGTTGAACCCGGACGTCACCGACTTCCAGGTGACTCGCGCGTCCGGACTGAATGCCGAGCCCAGAGCCGACGGCAATGGACCGGCCGATGAAAATCGGTTGTCATGGTCTGATTCCAGAACTGCCACCGGAGCAACAGGATTGTTCTGCAGCCACGCAGTCGATTCAGCGACGAAGTCCTTCGAGAGTGCGGCCGCGACCTTTGGATGCTTGCCCAGCCACTTCGACAAGTCGTACAGAGTGAGACGTGCCTGGGCGCGACGCCCCAGACTGCTCCACGCGGCAGCGATGCGAATTGAAAGAGACGGCTCTCGACTCACGCGGGCAGTCTCGGATCTCAGCAGTCGATGAAACTGCCGGATCGCAGCCATTGGATGGTTCTGGTCGAGATTCCGATTTCCCAGCAGATCAATCGCCTTATAACCGGCCGGAGTGTGAACATCCTGGCTGGCGATTCGACTGATGGCAGCCCAATCGTCAGAGCGGACGGCTTCGTTGAAGTCAGCGTTCGCTCGGTCTGAAATCAGCCTCAGCCATGCACTGCGACCGGCAGGCGGGAGGTCCGCGATGATCTCTTCGGCAACCGCCTTCAGGCTGCGAAGGGGCAGCGGAATGGCCCGGTACTGAATCTGGGGTTCGTTTGCCGTTGAGCCGATCGGCGTCGCAACGACGAGCGTGTCTTCAGCAGCGCCCAGAATGCCGACGTGCGCCTGCTCCAGCACGTTGTTCCAGTTAAAATCATCCGGCCATGGCCCACGAGCCGCACCCTGAAAGCGAGTCAGCCGCATTACCAGCTGGCGATCCGTGACGTAGCCCGGCGGAGCCGCCCAGCGAAATTCGGCAGCACGCGCCAACGGTTTCGCCGTTGAAAGCGGTACGGCGATTCCTCGCGGCTCCGCAGGTAATTTCGACTCAGTTTTCGGCTGTGGAGCAACTTCGGGCGGCACCGGCGCGTCGGACTTCTTGACGCCCTGCGCGTTCGCAGCCGATGCCCAGCCAGCGATCAGGCACAGCGCACACCACGTCCACCAATGAAATTTCAGGACCGGGATCCGTCCGATCGAAAACATGAAACGCTCCAGCGCAGAGGCTGACTGGCGGGGATGAAACGGCAATGCCCGAACGACCTCTCGGAATCCTTACCGAGTTGAGATGAGTTTCGTCGAACAGACGGAAGCGTCAAGCGCGAGGCCTCGCGAGTCAAGCGCGAAGCATGTTCGGCACGGATGCCGCGTGGCGACAACTCCGTCGCGTTACCAACGCTGGCGGAAGTCTTCGATCAGGACGCGCGAGCTGGACTGCCACTCGGCGGTCTTTCTCTGACTGTTGAAATGCCCATCGACCACGGACATCAAATCTTTCAACACGTCAGCAAAGTCGAGGCCAATCTGACGATACAACTGGATGCGATAGTCGTTGTGCGTCGATTCAACGCGAAAAAGACTCGCCCAGAACGTTCGCCCGATCAGATGCTGCAAGTCTCGCATCGAGTCGCGAAGTTCGCAGATCTTTGTCAGATCACTCGCGACTGACTTGTCTCCGAATCGCACCGTCACGAATTCGAGCAACTCGACCAGCAGAGCTTTGCCGGCTTCGATCGCCCCCTTCATGTCGTCCTGCGAAGACCTGGCGGCGATCTTTTCGAGCAATAGCTGCAGCCGGCTGAGAAGATTCAAACAATCAGTTTCCAGACGCTGATCGCGCACTGCGGGATCAGCTGTTCGGAATCCATCGAGTTGTTCGCTGAATTTTTTAAGGTCCATCTGAACGACTTCAACTTCTGAGGGCGCGCTTACTCCAGACAGCCTGGCCGAGGTTTGGTGGCCTCGCCGACGGTCACTACTTCGTCTGAAGAATGTTCTGCTCGACCACCGCGAGTAACTCTTCCGGTGCAAATGGCTTGGCAATGCTGCCGGCACATCCCACCAGTCGGCCTCGCAGCCGATCAAACATCCCGTCCTTGCCGGTCAGCATCAGCACGGGGATATCGCAAGTTGTCTCGTGCTTCTTGACCAGCTTGCACAACTGATAGCCGTCCAGCCGAGGCATGTTGACGTCCATCAGAATCAACGACGGATTGTGAGCGGCGATTTCTTTGATGGCCGCCACTCCGTCGAAGGCGGAGACGACTTGATAACCTCGCTTCTCCAACGTGAGCGCAACGAGCTTTCGAACCGTCGGGCTGTCGTCAACAACCAGCACCGTTTTCCGATCCAGCGACGCCGCGTTCGCTGACCCGCTTGCGCGATCGTCAATTCGAGCGTCGGCAGAAAAGAACTCTCCGTCCGCAGGCACAGCACTGACGGTCGGAGACTGAGGGTTCGCAGCCGCGAAAGATGTTGCATCCAAGCTGGCGACCGGCGAATTCTGCACGACCGGCGAACTCTGCACGGCTGGCGGTTGATAGACGGGCGGCTGCGCGACCATAGGATTGGTCAGAGAAGACTTCTCAATCGCAGCCGTCTGCCAGACGTCGCTCGGAGTGACTCGCGGATTCGATGCCGTCGAATCCGCGACTGAAGACGCGTGCTCAATCGTCAGTTGAGAGCCCTGATCGACAGGCGTCGCAGAAATCGGCGACACGTCCTGGGCGTTAGCGATCTCGGGCGCAGGTTCCGGATCCGACGGACCATCGGCACTGAACCAGTCGGATTGAGCTTTTCGCCAGACAGGAGCTTGCGGCGTTTCAGCGGGGCCTTGCCCCAACCATTGATCGCCCGCGCTCAACGACGGTTTGACGCTGACGTTGATCGGCGAAGGTTCTATCGGAGGGGGAATCACCGCTCCGAACTCCGCCTCGTCGCTGTCATCGCTGGCGAAAGAAAAATCATCTTCGGACTCATCGAGATTGACTTCCGACACGCTGGCAGCAGTCGCCGTCTCGTCGTCGGATTCGTCGTCGGACTGCCACAATTCATTCGCAGATTGCATTAACTCTGCTTCAACGTCGTTGCCCGATGCTGACTCCGGCTGTTGATCGTCCGCAGCGTCCCGATTCTCGACGGCAACCTCGTTCGATGTGGGGACGTCCGCCTCTCGATTCGGCTGGTCCGCGACAGGTGCTTCGACCGAAGCCTCATCGCCAACTGCGTCTACGTCAGAATCCGAAGCGACCGACTCGTCAACAACCGGCGAAACACCGGCAACATCGATCGATTCCTCAATAACAGGGTCGACCGTCGATTCGGTCGCGTCTTCCTGCTGCAAGGATTCGACAGCGGCGACGACTTCTTCGACGGCCTCTACTGAATCATTGACGGCATCGTTCTGCTCATCGACATCTGTTGCTGTTTCATTTTCATCAGTCGACTCAGTGTCTGTTTCCGAGATCTCATCCAGCTGAAATTCGGCCAGCGCTTTGGCAAACTCAATTCCCGCGACGGCGATTTTCTCGAACCTCGCGTCAGAACGTGCCAGCTCCAGACACTGCGCGGCACTTGCGGGAGAGTCGGCCAGCCACCCCATCCACAGCCAGATGGCGGGATCTCCGGGAGCCACTTCGGCCGCCTTCTGCAGCTGAATCTTCGCAACAGATGGATTGCCGGCTTTCGCAGCGGCGACCGCATGCTGAATCCACTGTGTATGTGACGTCAACGTTTCAGACATCAATCCGCGCCCCTGGAGCCTTACGCTGTCTTAAACCTTTGCGAACGGACCAACGCTCGCCGACAAGCAACAATGAATCGCTGTCATCGAGCGCGCAGGCACCGCCCGGCTACGCGGCAAACTTAGTCCACTCCCCTGCCCAGGCCCGACGATTTCACCCGAGCCGATTACAACCAGACCGCCACCGCAACGGGAAACGCAGACGCCAACGACAGCGCCGTCTGTAAGGATTCCAGCGAGCGTAACGGCACTCATCGGCGCAACCGGTACGGTCGTCACGCGCCGAATCCCAAACCTCGATCGAGGTTCGGTGCCCAGGCTTCGTTACACCGGAGTGTCCGGCTCCTGGAATCCCTCCGGCTCGATCTGGATCGTGACATGATCAATCGAAAATCGTTCAATGACGACGTCCCGGACGCTTTGCAGCACCTTCTCATAAGACAGCGAGCCGTCGGAAACGATATGGCACGACACCGAGTCCATGCCGCTGGTGATCGTCCAGACGTGGAGATTGTGAACGTCGACCACTCCCGGAGTTTCGATCAACGCCGCGTTAAGCGCCGGAACGTCGACGTTCGCCGGAGCCGCCTGCATCAGCACCCAGACAGAATCGGAAAGCAGTCGCCACGCCGAAACAACCACCAGCAAGGAAATCACGGCCGAGATAATCGGGTCGGCGATGTACCAGCCAAAGTTCTGGATCAGCAACCCGGCGACAATCGCGGCGACACTTCCCAGCGTGTCCGACATGACATGCAGCCACGCGCCTCGGACATTCAAGTTGTGATCTTTGCCGCCGTGCAGCACCGCCAGACCAAACAGATTGACGATCAGACCCCCGACCGCGATCCACATCATCAGCCCGCCCTGCACTTCCGGCGGATCACTGAACCGGTGCCAGGCCTCGTAGACAATAAAAAATGAAACAGCGACCAGCGTCGCGCCGTTCACCAGCGCCGCAAGAATCTCAGCCCGGTAGTAACCAAAAGTCCGCTGCGAGCCCGCTGGCCTGTCAGCAATCCAGATAGCAAAAACGCTCAGCGCCAACGAAGCCACGTCCGAAAACATGTGCCCCGCATCGGCCAGCAATGCCAGCGAGTTGCTGATCAACCCGCCAACAACTTCAGCCACCATGTAACCAGCCGCCAGAATCAGCGTCAGCAGCAGACGTTTACGATTCGCCGATGAATGCGAATGCCCGGCGTGGTCGTGCCCGCCGTGACTGTGCCCGTGAGAATGGCAGCTCATCCTGGCTCTCGTCGCCTCCGTCCTGGAGTTCGTTTTCGACCGACAGCTATCCCGCGAGCAGTTTGTGGCCGCTGCCCGTCAGGACCTGCAGGCCGACAATCGTCAGCAGCAGAAACCCGCAGGCCCACACCGTTAGCAGGGCGACCTGTTTCGCGACCGCACGTTTTGTCGAGACAAGCCAGCAAAACAGCCCGAGCATGACGAGCCAGCCGATTCCCGAACCAATCACCAGTGGGTCGCTGAAGGAAAGTTGTGTCGCCGATCGTTTGGCGACAATTCCCAACAGGACTCCCGCCGCCAGCCCCAGCGTCAGTGTTGGCACGGACACCACAACCGCCCACCAGTTCCAACGTGCCAGTCGAGCAAGACTCGGCAGCGAAACACCGGGTTGCATTCCGTGCTTGTGTTTCAGCCGGCGATGCTGAATCAGGTACATCGTTGCGAGAATCAGTCCGCCGATCACGCCGACAATCCCAAAGATCAACATCGAAACATGCAGCATCACCCAACCGCGAGCCGCCTGCGCGGACAGCTCCTGAGCACTGACCAACGGGTTCGGCTCCAGACTGACGAACCGCGACGCGCTCACCAGAACCAGCACGACCGGAAGCACGAACGCTCCGAGTGGCAACTCCCAATCGAGCATCGTCAGAAACAGATAGATCAGCACGGCGACCCACGCGAGCACCAGCAGCCAATCGTGGGAAGACGCCATCAGCGGAGGCAGATCAGCGTTTCGACTTCGAACGAGCAGATAAACCGTGTGAGCGAACAGGCCGGCAACAGACGCCCCGACAGTCAACGAGTGGTTCAGCCGGCTCTGTCCTCGAAATCTCAGAAACGCAAACGCCGTAGCGACCACGTAACTGGCGAGAAAACAGAAAACACTGACCTTCTCCATCCACATCAACGGGTTCTCCGAGGTTACTGCCTGGGTGGCCCCGGTTGCTTGCAACCGGGGCGGCGAAGCCGCAAGAGGCTACTCATCATCCGAGTTGGATTTCTCTTGTCGCTGCGCGACACAGGTTGCGAGCAACCTGTGCCACCCCTCAATCAGGTGACCAATGATTTCCAAACCTACCGGCTTTCGGAATCCAGACCGTACTCAGTCACTTTTTTATGCAGAGTGTTGCGGTTAATGCCAAGCCGTTCAGCCGCCTTGATCTGCACTCCCTGGCACTGTCGCAACATCTGAGTCAACAGTTGCCGCTCAACCAGCCCCATTACTTTTTCGAATGGCTTCGACTCGTCAGCGTACTCGGTGAGCCCCAGGGTGACCAGTTCTTCTGCCGTCTTCTTGGCCCCGCCAGTACGGTGCCTGCCAATCCGAACTGGAGCCAGGCCTCGAACATGCGGTGGCAGCAGATCCGGTGTGAACTCGCCATTCTGAAGCAGCACCAAAGCTCGCTCGGCGTAATTCTGAAGCTCCCGGACGTTCCCCGGCCAGGAATACGACTTCAACGCCTTCGTCGTTTCTTTGGCGATCGTCGGAATCGGACGTCGATTCATCTCCGCGTAGATCTTAACGAAGTGCTCGATCAGTGCCGGAATATCATCAGCACGCTCGCGGAGGGGCGGCAGATAAATCGGCACGACGTTCAGACGGTAATAGAGGTCTTCGCGAAACCGCCCGGCTTCGATTTCGTCCAGCAGATCCCGATTCGTGGCAGCCACGATGCGGCAATCAACACGGATCGTTTTCGTGTCGCCGACTCGTTCAAACTCTTGCTCCTGCAGAACTCGCAGCAGCTTGACCTGCAGCGTGTAGCTGACCGAATTGATCTCGTCGAGAAAAATCGTTCCACCGTGAGCCGCTTCAAATCGTCCCGTGCGATTCTCGTTGGCACTGGTAAATGCTCCTTTGACATGCCCGAACAATTCACTTTCGAGCAGGCTTTCGCTGAGCGCTCCACAGTTCACACGGACGAAGGGACCGGACGCGCGAGGGCTCAATTCATGCACTGCCCGAGCCACAAGTTCTTTCCCCGTGCCGGTTTCGCCTGTCAACAGCACGGTCGTGGACGCCGGAGCCACCAGCCGCGACAGCTCAAAAACCTCGCGCATCGCAGAGCTGCTGCCGATCATGCCAGCGATCGAGTCCGCCTGGCCGGAATCAGACGCGGTGGTCATCATGCATCCTAAGTTGTTTCTAAATAGGGTGTTGCGGCACGATCCAATCGAAAGTAAGGGCTCCAATACTCGCCCGACACGTTCGTGAGCACATGAATGTCCGCGAATCGTTCACATTGTGCGCGCATTCTAAGCAGCCCGTCAAGTACTTGCTCCACGGAAACGGTGACGCAAGATCGTCAATCCGTCGCATTCCGATGGCGTCGCTCAATATGCCACCTCATCGCGCATTTACCGCCCGTCGACTTTGATTTTCGGGAGGAAGCCGTAGGGCATGTCAAGCGCAGCGCAGGCGTGCCTTTTTTCTGCAAACGCTCGGAATGGCACGCCTGCGCTGCGCTTGACATGCCCTACTCTGCGGTCACGAATTCAGGTCACCGTCCCGCAAATTCGTCGACGACGGCGGTCACGTCCGACTCGGGGACGTCCGTAAACGTTGTGACATGCCCCATTTTCGTCGGCAGAATGAACCGAAGCTGGCCACTAACGGTTTTCTTGTCGAGCCTCATCTTCGACAGAATATCGTCCGTCGAGAATACCGCTGGATCAGGCAGAGCCGTCATTACGCCAATCTGCTCCAGCAGTGTCCGCTGCCGAGCAGTCATGGCAGCGTCGATCAGCCCGCGTTTCTCTGCGAGCCGGCTGGCGTAAAGCATGCCGACCGAAACGGCCTCGCCGTGCATCAATTCGCCATAGCCGGCGAGAGCTTCGAAGGCATGAGCGTAGGTGTGGCCGTAATTCAGAACCGCTCGCAGCCCAGTTCGCTCGTACTCGTCCTCTTTGACAACGTGCGCCTTCAGCTCGCAACTTCGAGCGATGATGCGCCGCAGGACGGCCGGTTCACGAGCATTGATCCCGTCGACGTTCTGCTCGAGAAACTCGAAGAAGTCCGCGTCAAGAATCACTCCGTACTTAACGACTTCCGCCAGCCCGCTGCGATAATCCCGGTCCGGCAGCGTCGACAGCACGGCAGTATCAATGAACACGCCGAGCGGCTGATAGAACGAGCCGATCAGATTCTTGGCCGCTGCCAGGTTGACTCCGACCTTGCCACCGACCGAGCTGTCGACATCAGCCAGCAACGTCGTCGGAACCTGCACGAACGGGACTCCGCGGTTGTAAGTTGCGGCGAGAAACCCGGACGCGTCGCCGATCACCCCCCCACCGACAGCGACAACGACGGTGCGACGATCCGCCTGCATCTCGACCATCCGCTCGTACAAGCCAGAAATGACGGACAGCGATTTGGTCTTCTCGCCCGGTTCAAGTTCCGCCAGTTCCACCCGAAAGCCGACCGCCTCAAGACTGCCTCGCACGACGTTCGCATGAGCAAGCACGTTCCGATCCGTCACTACCAGCGTGGACTGCTGAGTCGAACTCGCGCCGAGCCGTTGGTCGAGCCACCCGGCCACCGAACTACCGACGGCGGTCAACTGGTCGCTGCAGATTTGAATGTCGTAACTACGTTCTGCCAGATCGACGTTCACCGTCAGAGAATCGGCGGAAGTTGCATCGGATTGCTGAGTCATGGGGTTTCGTTTCGCGACGGAATGGTAAGCCTGCTAAACCACGATCGGTGAATGATAGGCAACGACGCACGCTGCGTCTTCAGATCGGAAAGCTGAACTGGGCATCAGGCGAAGTGCCATCGCAGTCGACCGGCGGTTATCTTTCGCAACGTCGTACAGGAACCATCAATCGGAGATGCTTATGCCGGCCGTGTTTTTCTGGGAGCACACTGTTCGCGAAGACGAAATCGACGGACAGGGGCACGTCAACAATCTGGAATATCTGAAGTGGATGCAGTCTGCGGCGGTCGAGCATTCCACCGAGCAGGGATGGTCTCCTGAGCGGTACGTTGAGGAAGGTTCCTCGTTCGTCGTGAGGTCTCACTCGATCGAGTATCTCGCGCCGAGCTTTGCTGGCCAATCGATTGTCGTCGAAACCTGGGTCACCGGGTTTCAGAAGGTCACTTCCCTCAGGAAGTACCTGATCCGACGACCGGACGATGACTCGCTGCTGGCAAAAGCGGAAACCAACTGGGCTTACATCGGCCGCAAACACGGAGTGCCTCGCCGCATCCCGCAGGAATTGATCGACAGCTTCGAACCTGCGCCGGATCATGGATAAGGAAGATGTACTCGACGACCGACTACCTCAGGTGCCAGCCTTTCACGCCGAGATACCCATTGATCACGTCCGCCGGCAGCGTAATTGCCAGGGATTTCCCGTTCGTCAGCCGGCGGCGGCCGCGATGATCCATCAAGGCGTGCGGCAGATTCGGCCGGGGCATCGTTCGTCGTTTCGAAAGAATCCTTGTTCTCTCGCAGAATTTTGCGGAATTCTGCTTCACCCATGTGCACGCCCGTTCGAGATCACTCCTTCGGTTTGCGCGAGGCTGTGATCGTCGAGCGATTCCCAAATGGTCGGCGTTGCCCCGCTGGCCTGATCGCTACTGACCAATCTGTGGGTCGAGCTGTCTCGCGGTTTCGATGTCGGATTTAAAGCCGGCTTCGTTGCCTTGCTGACGCCGCTGGAGGGCGCGTCGGTAATAAGCCTGCGCGACGGCAGGGTCCAGACGTTTGGCGGCGGTGTAGTCGGCGATGGCTTTGTCGTAATCGCCCTGCTGCAGAAAAGCGTCACCACGGATGGAAAGTGCCGGGTGACTGAATTCTGTTTCGATGGCCCTGGTAGCGTCGGCGATGGCCTTGGCATACTCACGCTGCTGCATCCAGTACTTCGCGCGGCTGGTCCACGGCGTTGCTTTGTCGGAGGCAACCTTGATGGCCTGCTCGTAGTTGACGAGGGCGACTTTGTGCTTGCCCGCTTCGGCCAGATGGCTGGCTCGCTGGATGTACCCCTCGGGTTTCTGCGGAGCCTGGGCGACGATGTTGTTGATCTGTCCGAGCTTGATGAGCCACTCGATGCGACTTCGGTCAGCCTGCACGTTGTCGGCCATGCCGAGCGCTGCGTAAGCGCTCATGCGGTTCTGATAGTGCTTCGGGTTGTTTTCGTCGTGGGCGATGGCTTCGGAGAAATCGGCGACGGCTTCACGGTGCTGCTTCAATCGCAGATGAAGCATGCCTCGATTGTTCAACGCGTTGACATAGCCGGGGCGCAACTCGAGTGTCTTGTCGAAGTCCGCCAGTGCCTTGTCGTAAACTTCCATTTTGAACCACGCGAAGCCTCGGTTGTTGAAGCCGTCGGCGTAGGTCGGATCAATTTCGACGGCTTTGTTAAAGTCGTCAATCGCTGCGTGGAAGTCGGTCTTCGCGAGTTTCACCAGGCCTCGGTTGTTCCAGGCCTGAATGTATTTCGGATCGATCCGGACGGCTTCGTTGAAGTCGGTCAGTGCCTGATCGAGCTGGCTGCGCGTCAGCAGGAAGAGGCCTCGCATGTTTCGATAGCGGACGTCGTTCGGGTTGAGTTCGACGGCTCGTGAATAGTCGCTGAGGGCGAGCTGGTCCTGCCCTACGTCGGCGAGGATGCCCGCTCGCTGAAAGCTGGCCTCAGAATTCTGATGGTCGGTTTCGACAGCCTTGTTCAAGCTGGCGATCGCGTCATCGAACTTCTGCTCCTTGATCTGAGCGATGGCCTGTTCGACCAGTTTGCTGGCCTGCTCTTTCGCCGAGGATTTTCCGGCGGGAGCGGTCTGTTGAGAACCCGTCCCGGCGGTATCGGCCTCGGGAGTTTCCGAGCCGCCGCAACCGGCCAAAGCAACAGAAAGGCACAAAATCAGCGGCGTTCGAGCCGAAAAGAGAGAGGACATCCTTGTCGCTCCGGAAGCCTGGCGTCGTAAAAAGGGGGGAGGTCGGCTTGTATTTCCGACAGCCTCAGAGTGTCAATGTTGATTCGACGCGTGGCGACCGGGACTGACCGGCAGGATTTCGCAGCAACCAGGATTTCGCAGCAACCAATTGGCGGTGAAAGTTCCTTGTCGCTAGACTCCGCGACTCCTTCTGACTCTTTGAAAGCCTGCCGCACGGCAGATTTCACGCAATATTTAACGGTTTCTGTGCCGGAGCCTGACGCCAGACGGTGTTCGCAGACCACGCGGTCGCTCCCGCAGAATTCCCCATGCCAATCCTGTTTGTGTTTGAGACTGAATTAACGCATGACTACCAATCAGAATTCTTCGAATGATCCGGACTCGTGGGAAGGCCTTGCCAAAGACCTCTTTGGAATCGACGTCGGAAAGAATGAACCGGACGACGAGCCTTATGAGGTGATCGATCTTTCATCACTGGAACCCGCAGCGGAGCCTGTTGAACCCTCAGCGGAGCCTGTTGAAGAAGAGCCCGTCGAAGTTGAAGTCGCTGCGGAAGACGACGATTCCGATGTGGAAGACGACGAGGACTCGGACATCGTCTTTGAAGATGATGATGACGACGACTTCGACATCATCTTTGACGAAGACGACGAGGAAGAAGAAGAAGCGGCGGCTGAGCCCGAACCGGCTCCCGCACCAACTCGGTCGAGACAGCCTGAGCCGGTCGCCGAAGCCGCCGAACCGCGACCAGCTCGCAAGAGTGTCGCCAAGTCAGATGCCGACGACTCGTTCTGGGATCCGCTCGACGATTGGGACATCGGCGGAAGGAGCCATAAGAAAAGCACCGCTCGCAGCACGGAAGAATCGCCGAAACCTGTGAAGCCTGCACGGGTGGAAGCCGACGACGAAGGCGACAGCTCTGAAGACGTCGCACCTGTTGCGAAGAAAGAATCAGCCTCGCCTGTTGCGAAGAAAGAAGTGGCGAAGAAAGAAAGAACCGAGGAACGACCGAAACGGAGCCGGCCTCCGCGAAAGGAAAAGCCGAGCCCGCCCGAAGAAGACGACTCGTTTGGCTTCGGAGTCGGAGTGATCGACGAAGATGACGAGAACTTCTTCGAGCACGAAGCGTACGACGAAGATGATCAGGACGACGAAGTCGCCGAGACAGTGACTGACGACGACGAAGTCGCTGCAAAAGTGACCGACGACGAAGTCTCCGAGGAAGCTTCGACCGAAGCTGATGACGAAGACGGCGAAGAAAAACCAAAACGTCGCCGTCGTCGCCGCCGTCGTCGTCGCAAACCGACTGACGAAGATGCCGTTGAACGTTCAGACGACGAAGAAGCAGAATCTGGCGACGAATTCGGAGCCGCCGCCGCTGAAGACTCTGAATCTGATTCCGATACAAGCGCAGACTCGGACGAAGATGGAGAAGAAAAACCAAAACGTCGTCGCCGTCGCCGTCGCCGCCCTCGCAAACCTGCGGATGACGAATTCGGAGCGGAAGTTGATTCCGACGAAGAAAGTCAGACGGAAGACGATGCCGAAGCGGCTGAGGAATCTGAAGACGGAGATGAAGAAACCGAAGAAGAGCGACCGCGTAGAAAACGTCGCCGGCGACGGAGTCGAAAACCCCGAGTCGAAGTTGAGGACAAGGATGACTCGGACGGCGAAGAGGACGATGACGAGGAAGCCTCCGCCGATGACGAAAATTCAGACGATGACGAAGAACAAGAGGAAGCACGACCACGACGCGAGGCGAACAACTGGGACGATGTGCCGACCTGGGAACAGGCCATGTCGTCGATCGTTGAAGCGAACATTCGCGGCGCCAGCCAGAATCGCGGTGGGTCTTCACGTGGGAGCTCCGGACGCAGCGGAAGCGCTTCACGCAGCAGCAGCGGTTCACAACGTGGCGGCGCTTCACGCAGCAGCGGCGAAGACGGACAGCGTCCACCGCGTCGTCGTCGCCGACGTCGGCCGAACGATGGCGATCGCAAGACCGAATAGTCGGCAACGGAATTCGATTCGAACCGTGTCGGGTCGAATTTCTTTCAGCTTTTGAACGGGCAGGTTCGTCACGTAATTCCGGGTCGAGCATGAACCCGAACAGGCAGGTATGTTACTCTGGCGACGTTCTCTGGCGACGTTCTTTCGTTTTCCGAAGCGAGCGTCGGCAGCGAGGCCCTTGTCGATGGAACATGCTGATGCCCGAGTCGCTGCGAATTCTGTTGATCGACGATGACGAAAATACCTTCGCGCTGACAAAGGAACTGTTGCGCGAGATCAACGGTCGCACGGTCGAACTCGAATGGGCCGCCGATCCCGACGCGGGTCTTGCGGGGATCCTCGCCGACAAACACGAGATTTACCTTCTGGATTATCGTCTCGGCGCGACGGACGGAATCGAGATCCTCAGCCGGGCCAGAGCAGCTGGCTCGAAGGCACCGGTCATCATTCTCACCGGACAGACTGATCGCGAGATAGATCAGCGAGCACTCGAAGCCGGAGCCTCGGACTATCTTGTTAAAGATGTCTTTGACGTTTCGCGGCTTGAACATTCAATTCGATACGCACTCGAACGCCAGCGACTGAGCAAAGAGCTCGAACTGGAGAGGTACCTCCTGCGATCGCTGATGGAGAACCTGCCGGACAACATCTACTTCAAGGATCGGGAGAGCCAGTTCATTCGAATCAGCCGTGCGATGGCGGACTGGTTCAATCTTGAGGATCCGAGCGACGCTGTTGGGAAGACGGACAAAGACTTTTTTGCTAACGAGCATTCCGCGCAGGCACGAGCGGACGAAGTTGAGTTGATGGAGCTGGACGAGCCAGTGCTCGACAAAGTCGAGAAAGAAACATGGCCCGACGGACGCACCACCTGGGTTTCGACCAGCAAACTTCCGCTGCGGGATCGAGAGCGGAACGTCGTCGGGACGTTTGGGGTGTCGCGCGACATCACCGCTCAGCAGGAAGCCTTGAACGCGCTGAGCCAAAGTGAGCGTCTCAATCGGCAAATCGTCGACACGGCACTGGACGCGTTCGTCGGGATGGACGCCGAAGGCACGATCATTGATTGGAATCCTCAGGCCGAAGTCATCTTTGGCTGGAAGGCTGAGGAAGCTCTTGGTCAGACGCTGGCCAACGCGATCATTCCGGAGCGATTTCGCAACGCTCATGTCGCCGGCCTGAAACGATTTCTGGAAACGGGTGAAGGAAGCGTTATTCAAAGGCGACTGGAACTGGTCGCGCTGCATCGATCGGGGAAAGAGTTTCCGGTTGAGGTCACAATTTCTCCGATTCGCGATTCGCAGTCGTACATATTCAGCGCCTTCGTGCATGACATCACCAATCGCAAACAGGCGGAGAAAGAGCTGCGAGCTTCGAAAGAGGCGGCTGAATCGGCGAACCGGGCCAAGAGCGACTTCCTGGCCAATATGAGTCACGAAATTCGCACGCCGATGAACGCCGTCATCGGAATGACGGAGCTGGTTCTCGACACCGAGCTGACGCGTTCGCAGCACGAATACCTTGGCATGGTGCGTGACTCAGCAGACTCGTTGCTGACTTTGATCAATGACATCCTCGACTTTTCAAAAATCGAAGCGGGGCGGCTTGAACTGGATTCATCGATCTTCAGTATTCGCGACATGCTGGGCGACACTCTGCGGTCGCTCTCGGTGCGTGCCCATCGCGAAGAACTGGAACTGGCCTGTCATATTGACCCGATCGTGCCCGATGCG
>Ga0316208_1000809_pt1 | contig 34012 bp, 32 predicted proteins | sample 3monopyrite_MG_FD_204944 | JGI IMG/M metagenome (GOLD analysis project Ga0316208, IMG submission 204944) | Microbial mat bacterial communities from mineral coupon in-situ incubated in ocean water Damariscotta River, Maine, United States -... | ecosystem: Environmental > Aquatic > Marine >...
AAGCTGACGCCATTGACCGCATGCACATCGCCGTCGGCAGTGGTGAAGGTGACCATCAGGCCTTCGATTTCCAAAAGGCTCATGTTCAGCGGTCCTTGGGGTCGAGCGCGTCGCGCAATCCATCGCCAACAAAGAAGAAGGCAAAGATGGTGACGACGAAAAAGAAGAGGGGGTAGGCGATCTGCCAGTAATACCCGAATTGCATGGTGCGCGACCCTTCGTTGATCAGCGCGCCCAGCGATGTCGATGGTTCCTGAACGCCAAGGCCAAGGAAGCTGATGAAGCTTTCGAAGATGATCATGTTGGGCACCAAAAGCGTGGCGTAGACGATGACGATGCCCAGCAGATTGGGCACGATGTGGCGCAGGATGATCTTGCTGGGGCGCACGCCGATGGCGACGGCGACCTCGACAAATTCCTTGTTCTTGATCGTCAATGTCTGCCCCCGTGCAATCCGCGCCATATCAAGCCAAGAGATCAGGCCGATCCCGAGAAAGAGCATAAAAATGGAGCGTCCGAAGATCACCAGCATCAGGATCAGCACGAACATGAAAGGGATCGACATCAGCACATCCACGATCCGCATCATGATCCCGTCAATCCGACCGCCATAATACCCTGCGGTCGCCCCATAAAGCGTGCCGACGGTCACCGCGACCAGCGCGCCGACAATCCCGACCATCAGCGAAATTCCGGTCCCCTGCACCGTGCGCGCAAAGAGGTCGCGTCCGTTGCTGTCAGTCCCAAAGAAGTGGCCGTTTTCGATCGAAGGCACACCGAGGTAAGCATTGCTGCCAATGAGCGAGAAATCCACATAATCGCCCTCAAACTGCGCAATCAGCCCGCCGAACAAGGTGAAGGCGGCGATGCACCCCAGCATGACCAATGAGATCACCGCCGCGCGGTTGCGAAAGAAACGGGTGCGGGCGTCGGCCCAGAGTGACCGGCCTTTGACGTCGGCCAGTTGCATCTGATCGGCGACGCCTTCAACGGCTGCTCTGTTGGGAAACATTTGCAGCGCCCCTCAATACCGGATCTTGGGGTCGATCCATGCGTAAAGCACATCGACCACAAGGTTGAACAGGATTGTCAGGGTGCCCACCAGAATGGTGATTCCCATGATGACGGAATAATCGCGGTTGAAGGCAGAGTTCACAAAGAACTGGCCAATGCCGCCGGTGGAAAAGAACACATCAATGATGACAGATCCGGTGATCATGCCGACAAAGGCGGGCCCCAGATAGGACAGGACAGGCAGGATTGTCGGCTTCATCGCATGTCGCCAGATGACGCGGCGCATGGGCAGGCCTTTGGCCTGGGCGGTGCGGATGAAGTTGGTGTTCAGGACTTCCAGCATGGAGGACCGCGTGATCCGCGCAATGGAGGCCATGTAGGATGTTGACAGCGCGATGACCGGCATGATCAGGAACTGCCATTGGCCACCGCTCCACCCGCCGCCGGGCAACCAGCCCAGCCAAAGCGTGAAAACAAGGAGCAGGATCGGGGCCATGACGAAATTCGGCAGCACTTGCGCGCCGATGGAAATGCCCACGGCGAAATAGTCGATCCAGGAGTTCTGCTTGATCGCCGCAGCCACGCCAAGCGAAACGCCAACGGTCACGGCCACAACAAAGGACCAGAACCCGTAGGTGAGCGTCACCGGGAACCCTTGGGCGATGACATCGTTCACCGTGCGGTCCTTGTACTGGAACGAGGGGCCGAAATCGAACTGGGTGACGACGCTGACGACGTAGTTGACAATCTGCTTCCAGAACGGCTGATCCAGCCCGTATTTGGCCTCGATGTTCGCCAGTACCTCGGGTGGCAGGGGTCGCTCGGAATTGAACGGGCCGCCGGGGGCCGCATACATCAAGACGAAGGACAAGACGACCAATATCAAAAGGGTCGGGATAGCCACGGCAAGGCGGCGAACAATAAAGCTCAGCATATGTCAGGGGTCCTCATGAGAGGGAAAGCCGCGTCCCCCAGGCCCGGGAGACGCTGCCAATCATGCCTAGTGATTACTGGGCGACCTTGTAGAGGTCCCTAGAGTACCAGTTTTGCTGAAAGTTCTCGTTGGGCCAGCCTTCGAGGTTTTCGGCAAACATATCGACTGCCGCATAGTGGTAGATCGGAATGATCGGCGTGTCCTGCGCGATGAACTCTTCAACCCGGTCATAGTTGGCCTGCGGGTTATTGGCTGTCTTGGCCTCTGCCAGCAGCGCATCAACTTCCGCGTTGTTGTACTTGCTGTCGTTATAGCCGGACCCCGACTGCATCAGATCAAGGAAGGTGGATGCTTCGTTGTAGTCAGCACACCAGCCACCGCGGGCCACGTCAAAATCGCCGTTGGAACGGGCTTCGAGGAATGTTTGCCATTCCTGATTGGCCAGCGTCGTTTGAACGCCCAGGGTCTGCTTCCACATCTGGCTGATCGCGATGGCGACAGATTTGTGGGATTCGTTGGTGTTGTAGATCAGATCAATGGACAGCGGGTTGTCCGAACCATAGCCAGCCCCTGTCAAAAGCTCTTGCGCCAATGTGTTGCGCTCGGCCTGGGTCATCGACGCCATTGGGATATTGGGCGTTTCAAAACCGGCAGTCGCCCAGTGGGTGAATGTATAGGCAGGTTTCTGACCTCCGGCGAGCACGTTATCGACAATGATATCGCGATCAACGGCAAGGCTGAGCGCCTTGCGCACATTGGGGTCCTGCAATTCTTCGGGCGCGCCATCGCGCAGGTTGAACATGTAATAATAGGAACAGGCCTGCGGCACTGATACCGCCTGTTCGGGATATTGTTCAACCAGCCGTGGATACTGGCCGGCGGGAACATCCGTGCGATCCAGCTCGCCCGCCAGATAGCGGGTCAAGGCCACGTTTTCATCGGTGATGACCAGTTTCGTCACCGTTTCAAGGATGGTATTTTCGTTGTCCCAATACATCGGATTGCGTGTCCGGACGAGTTTTTCCTGCGGCACGAACTCGGACAGGACATAGGCCCCGTTGGACACCATGTTTTCCGGCAGAACCCAGTCGCTGCCGTAGGCCTCGACCGTGGCCTGTGGCACGGGGAATGTGGTGCTATGGGTCACCATCTGCGGGAAATAAGGCAGCGGCTGTGACAGGCGCACCTCCAGCGTGGTGTCGTCAATGGCGGTCACGCCCAGTTTGGAAACGTCCATGTCGCCTGCGATGACGTCGCCGCCATTCTCGATCGACATCAGATCAATGTACCAGCTATAGGGCGAGGCCAGTTCGGGCGATGCGGCGCGCTGCCAAGCATAGACAAAATCACCCGCCGTGACAGTATCGCCGTTCGACCATTTGGCGTTGTCGCGCAGGGTAAAGGTGTAAACCAGCCCGTCATCGCTCACCTCGTGGCGAAGCGCGACGCCAGGTACGAGGTTGCCCGCTGCGTCCTGATTATAAAGACCTTCAAAAAGGTCCCGCACGACATCCGAGCCGTCCACGTCTTCGACAAGGCCCGGATCAATTGACGGGCTTTCGTCACCGACGCGATAGGTGAATGTCTGGTCAGAGGCGAGCGTTTCGCCGGTGACGGGGTGTGTGGCGTGGCCGTCTGCGAAAACAACGCCGGTCGTGGCGATCAAAATGGCAGAGGTCGTTGCAAGCAATCTGGTTCTGAGTGTCATGTGTTATCTCCCTGTTGCTGTATCGCTTTGCAATACAATCATTGGCTAGCGCGCCCATTTTGGCGCTGATGCAACTATCTTTTGGCGCGAAAAACGAAATGGCAAGAGTATTCGCAGGTTGACCCTACGACAGGGCGATCTGTTTTCCGGCGACGGGCCATGCGCACAAGATATGGCCTGCGCCTAATCATTGCGCGAAAGATTATGAGGCACCGCGCGCGACGAGAAGCGAAACGATTCGCCTGAAATCGGGCGCATTGCCCCGCAGATCGGACAGCCTATTGCAAACGGAAAGACGCGGAATTTCCCCGGCCCCGATCCACGGTGAACCGCAGCCGCTCTGCGCCACGCGCTTCGACCAATTGACAATTGTAGGGGATGGGATCGCCGCCCCAACGCATCTCGCGGCAAAAATAGCCATCCTGCCAGGCCCAGCTGCCGTCAATCTCCCAACCTATCGCAGAGCCTGCGATCTGCCCATTTGGCAGAACCTCAAGCCGGACACCGTAAAGAAAGTTGCGCAGTTCCTTGCCTTCGACAAGTGACAGAAAGACCGCCTGATCCTTGACCGGCACATAGCTCTGGGCTGCGGCAGCTGTGGCACCAGTTGCAAGGGTCAGACAGAGAATGGCGTATCTCATCGGGGCCTCCGATTGCTGTGGATACCCTTGTTACGCGGGGGAACGATATTTGGTTCACTGGCGTCGTATTGTGATCGGCAGCCCTGCCTCTGGCCCGCGCGGGTTAGATCCCCAGCACATCCATCATGTCATATTCACCGGGGTTCTTTTCCTGACCCCAAAGCGCGGCCTTCAGCGCTCCGCGCGCGAAAATCGCCCTGTCTGTCGCGATGTGCCGCAGGACGATCCTTTCACCGGCGGCGGCAAAGAGCACGTCATGTTCACCCACAATATCGCCGCCACGAATGGCGCTGAAACCGATGTCGCCTCTGTTGCGCGCGCCGGTGATCCCGTCGCGCCCACTGTCGCTGACCTCCTTGAGGGACACGCCACGCCCTGCGGCGGCGGCTTCACCCAACATGAGTGCTGTGCCGGAAGGGGCATCGACTTTATGATTATGGTGGGCTTCGATCACCTCGATATCGAAATCATCATCCAGAGCCGCAGCCACTTTTCTTGTCAGTTGCACCAGCAGGTTGATGCCAAGCGACATGTTCCCGGCCCGCACGATCACAGCATGGCGGGATGCCGCATTGATCGCCTTGAGGTCATCGTCTGACAGGCCGGTCGTCCCGATGACATGCACCGCGCGGGCCTGTGCGGCGAGTCCGGCAAATGCCACGGTCGCAGCAGGGGCGGTAAAGTCGATGACGGCCTGCGCCTTGGCAAAGACCTCTACCGCATCGTCAGTGACATTGATGCCAACCGGCTGTCCGCCGATCATCGTGCCCGCATCCTGCCCGATCCAGTCATGACCGGGCCGCTCCAACACACCCACCAGACGGCATTTGTCTGAAGCCAGAACAGCCTTTGTCAGCATTTGCCCCATCCTGCCCGATCCGCCGGTGATCACGATGCCTGGTGTGTCTGTCATGTTACTTTCCTCTTGTCTGGCCCCCCGTTTAGCGTCGGATTGTCGCTGACGCAAAGGCTTGCTTGGCATCCCCCGCAGCTTTGCTTAAATGGTCGGTATGGCAAAGAATTCAAACCGAGACGGCAAAGCCCCCACCCAGCGCATGTTGCGTGTGGGCGAAGTGATCCGCCGCACCCTATCCGACGTCCTGCAACGCGGTGCCGTGCATGACGATGAATTGGCACGTATGTCCATCACTGTGGGTGAGGTGCGGATGACACCCGACTTGCGGATCGCGACGGCGTTCGTGTTGCCCCTTGGCGGGCAGGGCAAGCAAGAGGCGTTAGAGGCCTTGCGTCGCAACAGGCATGAAATCCGGCATCTGGTGGTGAAGGGTGGCACGATGAAGTTCGCACCGGAACTGCGCTTCGAGATCGACGGCACCTTTGACCAGATTGAAGCCACCCGCGCGCTCTTGGCAGAGGATCACGTTCGTCAGGATCTGGACGACTGATGCGCTGGCTGGTGTTTCTGCTGGCTGTCTGGGCGCTGCCCGCTGTAGCAGTGATTTGCGAGGACATTGACTATGAAGGCAATAGTTACACTGCCTGCACTGTCGATGTCGGGTCTGAAAACCTGCGGCTCTTTTACAAAGATGCCGAGGGGGCCGTAATCGGCAGCTTTGGCCGGATCGAGGCTTTGCCAGAAGTAAACGATCTGGCCTTCGCGATGAACGCCGGGATGTATCACGATGACCGATCACCGGTGGGGCATTATATCGAGAATGGCGTCGAGGTCATGCGGGTCATCCCCAACGCGGGGCCTGGTAACTTTGGGATGCTGCCAAACGGTGTGTTTTGCATCAACGAGGATACAGCCCAGATATACGAAACACTGACCTATGTAGAAACCAGCCCTGCGTGTCGCGATGCCACGCAATCAGGACCGATGCTGGTGATTGACGGCGCACTGCATCCGCGGTTTTTCCCTGAAAGCACATCGCAGTTCCTGCGCAACGGCGTTGGGACAACGGCGGATGGTGCGACGGCGGTTTTCGTGATCTCCAATGACAGGGTGACGTTTTACGAATTCGGCAGCTTCTTTCGCGATTACCTCAAATTGCCGAACGCGCTCTATTTTGATGGCAAGGTGTCGCGGCTTTATGCCCGCGATCAAGGCCGCAGTGATTTTGGCTTTCAACTGCTTGGACCGATGGTGGGCGTCACTGAGTAGTGTAGGATGGAACCCGGCTCAGGTGTCCATCAGGTCAAAGATGTCCTGCACATTTGGGCTCTGGTCAAGCGTGGCGGCCTGGGCGGGTGTGTACCAGCCGGCATCACTGACATCATCCGCAGCCTTTGGCACACCGCTTTGATAGGAACAAATGACGACGGCCAACAGGTAGTGAAACCGAACCTCACCTGAGCCATCTCGCGCAATCACATCGATATTGGTCAGATAGCGTTCTGCCTTGCCTTTTACGCCTGTTTCTTCCGCCAGTTCCCGCACTGCCGCCTCGGTTGCGGTTTCGCCCAACTCAACCTGCCCTCCGGGAAAGCCCCAGGTTTGCGCGTGCGGTTCTTTCCTGCGTTTCACCAGCAGAAATCGGCCTGCGTGCCGGACCACTGCAATTGCGCCAACTTTGGGCTGCATCACATCGCCTCGATCCTGTTGGCGATGGCTTGGCCAAGGGCGATGTGATCCTCCGGCTCGAAATGCAGCCCATCCACCGGGCTGGAGGTGATATGCGCACCGGCATCAAGGAATGCGACCCCCCAGTGATCGGCCAAACGTGCGATGGCACTGGGCAGATCGCGCGACTTTGCGTGCGCGCCCAGCAGGGCGTCGCGGTAGGTGCCTTGTTCCAGAACGACCGGCGGCGCGACGAGCATGATTTGAAACCCCTTGTGGCGCAGCTGATAGGGCTCGGACCGGGCAATGGCCAGCAATCCCGCCAGCCCGCCCACAACCTGATCGACACGCGCGGCATGGTGCGTTTGCAGATCATTGGTGCCCAGCATAATGATTAACAGATCAATCGGCCCGTTGCTTTCCAGCGCAATCCGCAAGCCCAGATGCCCGTCCATATGCGCACCCATCACCGGATCAGCGCGGCATGTCGTGCGCCCGGGCAAGCCGTCTTCGACCAAGGCCCAACCAGGACCAAGGTCTGCCTGCATGACTGTGGGCCAGCGTATTTCAGGCCCGAACCTGAGATTTTCACCCCGCGCGCGGGCGGGCGGGGTGCCATAGGTGTTGCTGTCACCGAATGTCAGAACTGTTTTCGCCATATAGGCCACGCTAAGTGCAGGTCTTGGATTGGTAAAGCCGCTTTGCCCCTTGGCCTTGCGCGTCAGAGCGCACATATAGGGGCCAACGAGACAATGAAGGAGACAGACCATGCTGGAACTGGATGCAAATGCAAAGGCACAAACCCCCGCTGATCTGATCAAGGACGGCACCGATGCGAGCTTTGCGGCGGATGTCATCGAAACCTCGCAAACTGTGCCCGTCATCGTGGATTTCTGGGCGCCTTGGTGTGGGCCATGCAAAACACTGGGCCCCGCGATCGAGGCGGCCGTGACCAATGCCAAGGGCCGGGTCAAGCTCGTCAAGATCGACGTGGATGCCAATCAGGCCTATGCCGGGCAGTTGCAGGTGCAGTCGATCCCGACGGTCTATGCCTTCTATCAAGGCCAACCGGTAGACGGGTTTCAAGGTGCGTTGCCGCCATCCGAAATCAACACTTTCGTCGAAAAGATTGCGGCGATGGGCGGCGAGCCGGAGGAAGAAGGCCTGAGCGCGGCGCTGGAGGCCGCAGATCAGATGTTGCAAGAGGGTGCAGCAGCGGATGCTGCCGAAACCTTTGCCGCGATTTTGCAGGAAGAGCCGAACAATGCGCCCGCCTATGCCGGGCTGGTGCGGTCCTATCTGGCGCTGGACGACGTGGATCAGGCCGAGGCGGTGCTGAACGGCGCGCCAGCCGAAATATCGACCGATCCATTGCTGGAAGCAGTTCATGCGCAAATCACGCTGGCACGCGAAGCCGCGAACGCCGGACCGGTGGCAGAGCTACAGGCCACCGTCGATGCTGAACCGGACAATCATCAGGCGCGATTTGATTATGCCACCGCCCTGCTCGCCGACGGACAGATGGAAGAAGCGGTAAACCAGTTGCTTGAGCTTTTCCGCCGTGACCGTGAGTGGCATGACGGGGCCGCCAAGACCCAGCTTTTCACCATCTTTGACGCCAATGATGCCAAAGATCCGATCGTTTTGAACGGGCGGCGTAAACTTTCGTCGATGATCTTTGCCTGATGGGCTGATTGGACTACCATTGTCCACATGATTTCATCAACCGATCTGCCCGACACCATTCCGGTGTTTCCGCTGCCCGGAGCGTTACTCTTGCCGCGCGCGCGTTTGCCGCTGCATTTGTTTGAGCCGCGCTATCTGGCGATGCTGGATGACGTGCTCAAAAGCTCCAACCGTCTGATCGGGATGGTGCAACCCTATGATACGCCCGGTGGGGGTGCCAAATTGCATAACATCGGTTGTGCCGGCAAGGTGACCGCCTTTTCTGAAACCGAAGACGGGCGGTATATGATCACGCTCTCTGGCGCATCGCGCTTTCGGATTACGCAAGAGGTGGAAGGCTTCACCCCATACCGCCGTTGCAATGTGAAATGGCAGGGTTTTGATCGTGATCTTGGCCCTGTCGAAAAAGACGAAGGCTTTGACCGCGATACATTCATGGAGGCGCTGGGCCGCTATCTTGTGGATCAGGGGCTATCGACCGATTGGGAAAGCCTAGGCGAGGCCGAGGATGAATTACTGATCAATTCGCTTTCCATGCTGTGCCCGTTCGAGCCTGAGGACAAGCAGGCCTTGCTTGAGGCACCGTCCCTGACCACGCGCCGCGAGACGCTGATGACGTTGATTGAATTTGCTCTGCGGGGCGGGTCCGGTGAAGAGGTGATGCAATGAGCGAAATCGCGTTTGACCCCAAGATGCTGGAGGCGTTGGTCTGCCCGATCACGCAAGGCACGTTAAGCTACGATGCCGAGAAGCAAGAGTTGGTCAGCAAGGCAGGCAAGCTGGCATTTCCTGTCCGCAACGGCATTCCGGTGATGCTGTTGGATGAGGCGCGTCCGCTGGAATGACGAAAAAAGGGCGCGCGCTTGCGCCCACTGCGCAGTGAACCGGTGACGGCCCCGCCAGCTTTTCAAAAGACATTCACGAAAATGCGGTTAGGTTGAAGGGCACATTCCCGATACCCCATTCTTGCAAAGGCCACATCATGAAAAATTCTTCTGACCGCCGCCCCGTTGCCATTGTGACCGGAGCGAGCGGCGGGCTTGGCTCTGCGACTGCACGGGCTCTTGCCGCAGATGGCTATCGCCTTGTCTTGATGTCCCGAGGCGGCTGTGCGGAAATTGCGCAAGAAACCGGTGGTATCGGTGTTGCCGGGTCGGTGTTGCATGATGCTGATATCGACCGCACGGTGGCAACCGCGCTGGAGGCTTATGGCCGGATTGATGCCGCTGTTTTTGGGGCAGGCAGGCATAGCGAAGTCATGAAGGGCCACGAGATACCAAAGGCACCACCCGCGACGCGCGACAGTTTTAGCTATGATCCTGATTATAAGAGGGAATTATTTGATATCCCTTGGACTGCCTGGCATGATGACTATGAGATGATGGTCATCGCGCCGATGCGGTTGGCGAAAGCTGTCTTGCCACATATCGGTGTGAACGGTCGCGGTTCGTTTGTCGCCATTTCGGGCATTGAGGCGGGGCAGCCCAGACTGCCGTTCGTTCTTGGTCCGACGCGGCTCGCGTTGCAGGGCTTTGTCAAGCTTCTGGCGGATCGTCATGGGCCGGAGGGCATTCGTTTCAACACGGTTTCACCGGGCCTGATGGAGAGCGGCCAGACCGAGTTTCATCCTCAATGGGCCGGGACCGTTCCACTGGGGCGTGTTGGCCGCAACGATGAGGTTGGTCAGACAATTGCATTTCTATTGTCGGAAGCCGCAAGTTACATAACCGGCCAGTGCCTTACCGTTGATGGTGGCGTAAACAGGCCCTTGGGTATGTGAAGAAACCAAATGGCACCGCGCTCGCCGCGTGCCGGGCCCGGTGAGATTGCCCTAGCGCTCGGTCAGTTTCATCTCGATTCGGCGGTTCTGGGCGCGTGCTTCCGGCGTATTCAGCGGATTGACCGGCTGGAATTCTCCAAAACCATTGGCAGCAAGCCGGCGAGGGTCGATCCCAAGGTCCTCGGACATGAATCGCACGACGGATAATGCGCGTGCCTGGCTCAGTTCCCAATTGTCGGCAAAACGCCCGCCCGGCCTGATCGGGATATTGTCGGTGTGGCCGTCGACGCGGATGAACCAATCAATCCCGTCGGGGATTTCCTCGGCGATGACGCGCAGGATGTCAGCGATGTTGGCGATCTCGGCCTTGCCAGCTTCGGAGAGATCGGCGCTGCCGGGTTCAAACAACACCTCGGAATTGAAAATGAACCGGTCGCCATCAATCCGGATACGGTCCTGACCTTCCAGAATGTCGCGGAGTTCACCAAAGAACGTGGATTTGAACCGTGCCAAATCCGCGGCTTCGGCCTCAAGGCGCAGCGCCTCTTCTTCCAGTCGGGCCGTTTCGGCCTCCAGCCTGATACGCTCTGCCTCTTCCAGCGCGCGGCGTTGGCGTTCTTCTGATACCACACGTGCCAGCGCGGTGTTCAGTTGTGTGCCCAGTGTTTCGATCTGGACCTGTGCCTCGCGGTCCGCGTCCTCGGCGAGGTTGAGCAGAGATTGCAGGTTGCCCACCTGCGTGCGCAGTTCCGTGATCTGTTCGTTGAGCAAGGCCACCTGCCGCAGGCTCTCGGCGGAGAGGGCCTCCTGTGCTGCAAGTTCTTCGTTCGCCATGGCCAGCAGGGCTGCTTGTCGTTCCGCCTCGGTGGATTGCGCGCCCAGATTGCCTTGCAATGCGGCCAGTTCGGCGGCGAGCGTTTCGTTTTCGTCCACGAGCGTGCCGCGCAAAGCATCCAGTTCTGCCTGTGCTGCGCGGGCGGCAGCAAGAAGCGTCAGCGTATCTTCCGCCTCTTGCCTCTGACGTTCCAAATTCAGCGTCATCGCCGTCAATTCAGTATCGGCGTTCGCAAGCCGCGCGCGCAGTGCCTCTGCCGCGGCGGCGCTGGTGATCTGATCTGCCTCTAGCGCAGAAAGACGCTCCGATTGTACATCGGTTTCGGCTTCGAGATCAGCGACCAGGGCCTCCAGCGCCTCGCGTCGGGCGGCGGCAAGGCGGGCGGCCTCTGTACCTTCGTCGATTTCGCTACGCGCCTGTGCCAGCGCAAGATTGAGCGCCTCCTGTTGGGTCAGCAGCTGTTCCTGCGCGGCCTCCAGACCCGCGATATTGTCCAGCGCCGCGCTGCGTTCGCTCAGCAGCCCGGCAACCTGCGCTTCGAATTGTGTGATCTCACTTTGCGCCTGCGCCAAGGCCTGATCCTGCGCCTCGCGCACCGCAATCAGCGCGGCAATCCGGCCTGCCTGCAACGTCACTTCCGCGTTAGCGGCGTCCAGATCAGTGGTCAGGGACGCATTGGTGTCACGCTCAAGCCCAAGCGTTGCGGTCAGGGCGGCGACTTCATTGCTGAGCGCGTCCAGCTCTGATTCCTGTCCGGTAATTTGCTGGCGCAGCACAAACTGGATGACCATAAAGATCGTCAGTACGAACATCAGCACAAGCAAGAGCCCGGTCATGGCGTCCACAAAGCCCGGCCAGATTGCGTTTTGAAATCGGTTTGATGATCTGCGGCTCAGCGCCATGGATCAGCCTCTGCCTTTGATCACGTTTGTCAGGTTCGCGATTTCGCCGCGCAGGTCGCCGACGCTTTCCTGACGGCCGGCTGACATTTCTTCCAATATCCGCAGCAGTTGCACATCGATGGACCGCAGGCGCATCCGGCTTTCGGCATCAATGCCTTCCATGCCGCTGTCGTCCAGCTTTTGGATCAGCGCCTCCTGGCCAATGGCTACTCTTTCAAGCAGTTCTGCGTTCGCGTTTGCGGTATTGGATTGGGCCATCTTTTCGATCGCGCTGGCAAGGGAGGCAAATCGTCTGTCGTTTTCTTCGCGGTCCGCGTCTGTCTGGCCCATCATCATCTGGATGGTGTCCATCAACTCGCCCAACTGTTCCACAAAGGGGCCCATCGCGCTGAGGTCAGCACCGCCACTGCCACCCTCTTCGCCGTCAAAGCCGACGCGGGTGATCGTGGAAAGCCATTCTTCCAATTCGCGGTAGAAACGGTTCTGGCCGTGGCCTGCAAACAGTTCCAACAGACCAACGATCAGAGACCCCGCAAGGCCGAGGAGTGAGCTGGAAAAGGCGGTTCCCATGCCGCCAAGCTGTGCCTCCAAACCAGATTGGAGGCGCGCAAAGATGTCAGCACCGCTCTCGCCTTCGCCGGGGTTAAGTGACCGGATGGTTTCGACAAGTGCGGGCACTGTCGTGGCAAGCCCATAGAATGTTCCCAAGAGGCCGAGGAAAATAAGGACGTTGCCGATATATCGGGTAATTTCGCGGTCTTCGTCGATCCGCTGCGCAACGGAATCAAGAATAGACCGGCCAGAGCTGGACGATACCTGCGTGCGCGCGCCGCGTGACCGTAGAAGCGTTGCAAGCGGGGCCAACAGCGACGGTGCGGCGCTAAACGAATGCCCCCCGGTTTCTTGCGCGAACCTTTCGATCCAGCGCACAGAGTTCATCAAGAGGAACACTTGATTGAAACAGGACAGAACCCCCAACACGAACACCCCGAGGATCACCCCATTAAGGTAGGGGTTTGATTGATAGATCGCGGTGATCTGTTCCAGCCCAAGGTAGAAACCAGCGCCAATCAAGCCAAGGACGGCCAACATGAAAAGAAGTTGGCGAATAGGCTGCGAAAACTGGGGCTGTGTTTTGGGTTCCCGTTTGTCCGGCAAGGGAGGGGTTCCTCATATTATGTGACTGCTTTGCTCGCATAACACCATATGGCTGATTTCACGCAAACCCAAACAAAATCGGGCAGTCATTATGTTGCTGTCAGAGCACGCACGCGATTGACCAACCACTCCATATCCGCGTCCTTGATCCCCAAGTCAGTCAGATGGTCCGCGGTATTGAACAAATACTCCGTGTTTGGTCCACGCCCTCCCACCGCTTGCGCGATGATCTGCGCCTGCTTTTCCAGACCGAACTGGCAGTATTGCACGTGGTCGCGGTTGATGATGTAGGCGAGCGCAGGGATCTGCTGGCCGTCATCGCCAAGCAGTTCAACCGTATCCTCGTAATAGGCCGATGAAATCAGCTCGCGTTCGCGCAGTTGCGCATGGACCGTATCTACCTCTTCATCGGCGACTTGAAAGGCCACCCCGGTGCATTGCCCGCCGTCTTGTGCATCAAGGGCAAGGACAAGCCCGGGGTCTTCTTCCGATCCGCGATGGTGGATAGAGAGCATGCAAAAGCTGCGGTGATAGTCAGGCAGACGCGCCTTGATCTGTCGCACAGGCGTAAAACCCGGGTTCCATAAGAGTGACCCATATCCAAATACCCAAAACGCCATTCTGCTGCCCTTCTAGTGCGCCGCACATAAACACCGGATTTGCCGAAACGAAAAGGGGGTCAGACCGCGCCGTGCAAATCGCCAAAGATCGCAGCGCTGTGGTCTTGCAGGTAAATGCGTAGCCAAGGTGTGTATTGCGCAGGGTGCCGGGCGACATCCGCGGACAGATCGTAGAAATCCACCCAGCGTGTCTCCATCACCTCTTCGGGGTTGGGATCAACGCTCAGGTCATCTGGTGCATCTGCCACAAACACCTGGACCACTTCGTGTTCAATCAGCCCGCCGCCGACATCGGCGCGGTATTCGATCTCATCCCGGTGCGACGGGTAAAGACCCTTGATCCCAAGCTCTTCCTCCAGCCTGCGCAGGGCGCAATCGGTCGCGTCTTCTTCCCAATTTGGGTGGGTGCAACAGGTGTTCGCCCAAAGGCCGGGTGTATGGTATTTGCCCATCGCCCGCCGCTGGATCAGAACACGTCCTCGGTTCATCACGAACACGCTGACCGCCTTGTGTTTCAGCCCCCGCAAATGGGCGTCCAGCTTTTCAACCGGTTTCAATGTGCCGTTCTCCCAGGCCGGGATCATGATCGTCACATGCCCAACGATAATACTGGGCGCACAGGACGTGCCCCGCTCTGCCTCGTGGTTTTCGGTTGTGCCATCGGTCGCACCTTTTGCAAGTTTCCTGCCCATATACCCATCAATCGCTGGCATTTGCACCTCGACTTCGTGACACAGAGCGGGGGGCACCGCTCGGGCCGCGCGTCACCGGCCGGCTTGATGCCCCGAATATTATCGCCCAATGGCGGTTGGAACCGACAGTGTAACGCTGACTGTGCCTGCCTGCCAATGCCAACTCCTTTTCCCAGGCACGCAGGCCTGTAGAGCGCGCGCCTGTCATCAGTCAATCTAACCCTTTCTTTTTCATCGAATTGTTCCATTAAGCCTGCATTCATTTCTGCCACTTTATGCCTGTCTTGGGTGATGACATGAGGAAGTGGGATGAAGGAAGGATCAAACGCACCGACGATTATCAAGCGCAAGAAAATCATCGCAGGCGGGGGCCATCATGGGGGCGCCTGGAAGGTGGCCTACGCCGACTTTGTTACAGCGATGATGGCCTTTTTCATGCTGATGTGGCTGCTTAACGCAACGACAGAACAGCAACGCAAGGGGATTGCCGACTATTTTTCGCCGACGATCCCGATCAACCGTATATCGGGCGGTGGCTCTGGCGCATTTGGCGGAAACAACATCTTTACTGAGCAGGCGTTGGCACAAAGTGGTACGGGCATCAGTCAACCGACCATTGGTATGAACCCGGTGCGTAGTGAAAGTGATGCAGAAAGCGCCGCAGCGGTTGCCGCTCAGGTCGCCGCGTTGCGCGATATCGAGGCTGTGCTTATGGGGCAGGGCGGTGAAAGCATGCTGTCTGATCAAGCGCTGCGCCACATCATCACGCGATTGACCGATGAGGGGCTTGTGATCGAAATATACGACCTGCCCGGGGTCACGCTTTTCGTGGATGAGACAGCGGTGCCCAACCCCGTTACCGCCGAAATCGCGGCGATCATGGCACGGTTGTTTCGGGCCGTGCGCAATGAGGTTGCCATCGAAGGCCATCTGAGCGCGAAGTCATTGCTTCAGGTCGATAATCCTGTTTGGGAGTTGTCAACCGATCGGGCCGCCCAAATGCGCCTGATGCTGCAAAGCGGTGGGCTCGATCCGATGCGTATCGTGCGCCAGACCGGAGCGGGCGACCGCGAGCCTGCTGTCCGAGACGCGACCGCACCACGCAACAACAGGATAGAGGTCATCCTGCTGCGATCAGATCGCTGAAGAATGGGATCATTAGAATTTTAGGTATTAGGGGGCCGTTAAGACGCGGGTATTAGGGATGTGAGGAAAGGCGCTACATATCCGATGCAGAAAGGCTCAATATATGTCGATATCCTCCTCCTTGAATGCGAGCGTTGCGGGCCTGGCGGCAAACGCATCCCGTCTGGCGACGATTTCCGATAACATTTCAAATTCTTCGACTTACGGCTACAAAAGGGCTGTCACCGATTTTCAGTCGATGGTGATCGAAAGCGGTCGGGGAACCTATACCGCCGGCGGGGTACGTACGACGGCGTCACGTCTGATCGACGAACGTGGTGCGCTGGTATCGACCTCTAACCCCACGGACCTTGCCGTGCGTGGGCGTGGTATGTTGCCTGTCACCTCCGAAACATCTGTTGCGGTCGACAATGGGGATAATCCGCTGTTTCTGACGACAACGGGGTCTTTTCGGCCCGACGCGCAGGGTTACTTGCGTTCGGCAGGGGGGCTGGTGCTCATGGGTGTGCCAGCGGCGGCAGATGGGACAATTCCGAACTATCCACGTGATTCAGCCGATGGTCTGGTGCCTATTCAGATCAATGCAAACCAATTCGCTGGCGAGCCGACAACCCGCGTGGACCTTTCGGTGAACCTTCCTGCGACTTCGACACGCGAAGGCGCGGCTGGTGAACCAGAGGCCTTGTCAGTTGAGTATTTTGACAACCTCGGGGCGTCCTCGAACCTAAGTTTCACTTTTACGCCGACCGTTCCGGCCAACGGCGCCTCGAATGAATGGACAATGGAAATCCGCGATAGCGAGTCAGACGTTGATGCGAATGGAATTCCTGATGTTGTTGGTGAGTATACGCTAACCTTTGATGCCACGCGCGGCGGAGGCGGCACCCTGGCGAATGTTGATTTCGCAAACCCGACTGCGCCGATTGGCGGCGCCTACGATCCGCTGACTGGTGCGCTGAGTATCGCGGTCGATGGCGGACCGATGGAGATCAATATTGGTGAGTTGGGCAGCTCGATCGGGTTGACCCAACTGTCCGATGCCTTCGCGCCGGTTTCGATTTCCAAGAACGGGACGCCGGTCGGCAGCCTGACCTCGATCGAGGTAGATCAGAATGGTTTTGTCCGGGCGTCTTTTGATATTGGTATCAACCGGGTTCTTTATCAAATTCCGTTGGTCGATGTGCCCAACGTCAATGGTTTGGAAACACTGGATCAGCAAAGCTATCGGGTGACGCCTGACAGCGGTTCCTTCTTTCTTTGGGATGCCGGTGATGGGCCCACAGGGGATATCGTTGGCTATGCAAGAGAAGAATCCGCCACGGATGTTGCCGGTGAACTGACCGAACTGATTCAAACCCAACGTGCGTATTCATCCAACGCCAAGGTAATCCAGACAGTCGATGAAATGCTGCAAGAGACGACAAACATCAAACGGTAACCAAAGATAGGACCCATCTGACATGAGCGTGTCGAGCGCCCTCAACAATGCTTTGACTGGTCTGAAAGCAAATGCGCGGATGGCCGAAGTCGTGTCTTCGAACCTGTCGAACGCCCTGACCGACGGCTATGGTCGGCGGTCGGTCGAACTCTCGTCGGTGCAGGTTGGCGGGCGGGGCGGCGGGGTGCGTGTCGATGCGATCAACCGCTTTGTTGATGCAGGACTTTTGGCGGACCGTCGTTTGGCCGATGCAGCACTCAGCGGGCAAGATCGCAGCGCCACAATGGTTGTGAGGTTGGAACAAGCAATCGGCGGGCCGGATGATGCAGCGGGACTAGGTGCGCGGCTTGCAGCGTTTGAGAATGCACTGATCAGCGCCAGTAGCGACCCGGCATCCGAAATGCGACTTGTCTCTGTAGTGTCGCGCTTGCAGGAGGTCGCCAACACACTGCAATCCAACACGCGCGGTATACAATCATTGCGGCAGGACGCCGATGCAGCGATCGCGCGGGATATTGAAGTGCTCAATACGGCATTGCGTCAGGTTGATACGCTCAACAGTGATATTCTCCGCATCAAAGGTTCTGGCAATGATCCATCGGCTTTGCTGGATGCACGCCAACGTGCTGTCGATCAGATTGCAGAAATTGTCCCGGTGCGAGAGGTTGTGCGCGACAACGGAACGATTGGGCTGTTGACGACAAGTGGCACGACGCTGTTGGATACTCAACCGGTGGAGTTCGGCTTTCAGCCCACCCCTACAATCACCGCTGACATGACCCTGCAGAGCGGCGCACTTGGTGCGATAACGCTTGGCGGAACCGTATTGGATGCCGCGAGCGGGATCGGGCGCCTTGGTGGTGGCTCTCTGGGTGCTGCGTTCGCGTTGCGGGATCAGACTTTGGTTCAGGCGCAAGACTCACTGGACCTGATTGCGGCGGATTTGATCGCGCGCTTTCAGGACAGCACCAATGACCCATCGCTCACCGCAGGCGATGCTGGATTGTTGACTGATCAAGGCGGACCGCTTGACATTTCGGACTTGCAGGGGCTTGCCGGACGCATTGCAGTGAACGCCAGCATCGTTCCTAGTGACGGTGGCAGCGCCGCTTTGCTGCGCGACGGCCTGAACGCAGCAGGGCCCGGACCTTCCGGAAACGCCACGCAGCTCAACCGCTGGGTTTCAGCGCTAGCAGCGCCGCGTTCAGATGTGCCCGGGGCATCACCGCAGTCAGCGGCGGGGCGAATCTCTTCGTATGTTTCAGAAATCGGTTCAACCCGTTTGATGGCGCAAGAGCGGCTTAGTTTTACGACAGCAAGATGGGAAACCTTGCGCGAAGCCGAGCTGGCCGATGGCGTTAATACTGATGCCGAATTGCAGACGCTCTTGCAGATCGAGCAGGCCTATGCAGCAAATGCCAAGGTGATCCAGACAGTTGATTTCATGATGCAAAGACTGATGGAGATCTAAATGACAGTGGTTTCAGTTGGCGATATGGCGCAGCAGTTCAGATCGCTGCGCAATGGCAATACCATCAAGACTGAGCTCAATGCCTTGGCCGAAAGCCTATCCAGCGGCAAGGTGACGGATCTGACAAAGGCTTTGAATGGTGACACGGCCCGGTATTCGGGGATCCGTTACAGCCTCTCGCAATTGGACGGCTACAATCAGGTCGCGACTGAGACCCAGCAGACCCTTGCGAACATCCAGACTGTTCTGAGCAAAGTTGACAGTTCCCGTAGTGCCACAGCAGAGCGCCTTCTCTTGGTCAATGATAGCAGTTCGGCTGCACAAATCGACGAAGCGGCATCATCGGCGCGCGGCACATTTGAAGAGATTGTTCTGGCCTTGAACACCCGGATCGCAGATCGCGCGCTGATGGGAGGCAATGATGTAATTGGGGCACCACTATCCAGCGCCGAAACCATGCTGGTGGATATCGAAACCGCACTTGGCGGCGCTGTCGATCAGGCGACGATCAGTGCGACCGTAGAAGCATGGTTCAATGACCCGGCTGGCGGGTTTTTCACCAATGGCTACCAAGGTGATACCGCAGCTCCTGCAGAGCGGCGCGTGTCGGGCAACAGAACCGTCGAGATTGACGCGCGCGCCGATGATCCGGCGATCAGATTGGTGTTGCAGGGTGCTGCGCTCGCTGCTCTGGCGAACGACCTTCCCGGGCTTGATCAGGAAACAAAGTCTGGCATGCTGCAAGAGGCCGCATCTCAACTGTATGGATCCGGGAGCGATCTAGTTGCGGTTCAAGCACGTATTGGCTTCACCGAAGCCAGTGTAGGGCGGGTGCTGGCTGAAACCAACGCTGAGCAAAACACCCTGCGGCTGGCACAAAATGATCTATCCTTGGCTGACCCATTTGAAACAGCATCGCGGTTGCAGGCCACACAACTGCAGTTGGAGACTTTTTTTAGCGTAACGGCAAGGATGTCTCAGCTTAGTCTTCTGCGGTTTATATAGATGCGTTTATTCACAGCCATATGTCTTGTTTTTATCGGGGTTCTGCCGACGATTGGCGCGGCAAACCCGATCCGGATCAAGGATCTGGTCGAATTTGATGGCGTCAGGTCGAATGACTTGGTCGGCTATGGGCTGGTTGTTGGACTGAACGGGACCGGCGACGGGCTGCGAAACTCACCCTTCACTGAAGATATACTCGGCAATGTTCTGGAACGCCTTGGCGTGAATGTCACCGGCGAACAGTTCCGCCCCAATAATGTCGCTGCTGTTCTGGTGACAGGGTCTTTGCCGCCGTTTGCGCGGGCGGGCAGCACTTTGGATGTGACAGTTTCAGCGATTGGCGACGCCGATAGCCTACTTGGAGGGACGCTCATCATGACCCCTCTCAAGGCCGCAGACGGCGAGATATACGCGGTGGCACAAGGGTCAATCATTGCCGGTGGTGCGGCGGCAAATGGCGATGGTGCAACCGTCGTTCAGGGCGTTCCGACCGCAGGTGGGATACCCTCAGGAGCGACGATCGAACGTGAGGTCGCGTTTGATTTTTCCAGCCTAGCGACCGTGCGCCTGGCGTTGCGGACACCTGATTTCACCACCGCCGGACGGATCGAGCGCGCGATCAATGCGGAGTTTGCGCGGCCGGTTGCGGTGATGTTAGATGCGGGCACGGTAGAAATGGATATCTATGCCACGCAGATGCGCTCTCCGGCGCATGCGCTGGGGCGAGTAGAGAATATTCTGGTGGAACCGGAACAGCGCGCCCGTGTGGTCGTTGATCAGCGATCCGGCACCATTGTCATGGGTGAAGATGTGCGGATCAGCCGGGTGGCGGTCAGCCAGGGAAACCTGACATTGCGCATTCAGGAATCACCTCTTGTCTCACAGCCCAACCCTTTTGCTGAAGGAGATACCGTGATCGTGCCCAGAACCGCTGTTGATATCACTGAAGAGCCCGGCATTGGCCTTGCCGAGGTGAAAGAAGGCACCTCGTTGAGCGAAGTGGTGGCTGGTCTCAACGCGCTCGGCGTGGCCCCTCGAGACATGATTGATATCCTCAAGAGCATCAAGGCAAGCGGCGCATTGCATGCCGAGTTCGTCGTGCGCTAAGCCACGCTGCCAACAGTTTCAGACATTACCGGCTGGTCTGGGAAATCTCCGTGACAGTGCAGCGGAGTGGAGGTCATAAAACCCGACGATCGCATTGAAACTCTCAGAGGCGCAGATAGAGCGGCCTGCCCAACAAGTGAAATCGCAAAACCACCCAACCGGCAGTTCCAAAAGCTCGAGACATTTGGCAGGGCGGCTTTGCTATGTTGTTCTGGCATCTCGTGGCATGGAAATGGGGTGAATTGATAAGGCATTAACACGCGGGTTACGCCGGTGTCCTGACTTTGTACCCCTTCGTTCGTGCCCTATCTGACACTCCCGCAACACTACCCTCGCATCAACCGTGGCAAGTCCCCCGCCAGCCCGGCAGCTTCGCGGATGAACCCGCGCCGTAGGCCGGGTGCAGCATTGACCAGGCCCATGCCGATGTCCCGTGCCGTTCGCAAGAAAGGGTTGTCGTTTGAAAATAACCTGTTGAAAACATCTGTCGCCAGCGCCAGCGTGGCCGTGTCAAACCGCCGCCATTGCTGGTACTGCGCCAGTGTCTGTGCGCCGCCAATGTCTTCGCCGCGCGCCCGCGCTTGTTCCAGCACATCGGCCAGCGCAGCGACATCCCGCAGGCCGGCATTCAACCCTTGTCCAGCGATGGGATGCATCCCATGTGCGGCATCGCCGACCAGTGCCACACGGTCGGCGATAAAGCTGTTCGCCAGTGTCAGTCCCAGTGGGTAGCTGAAACGCGCCCCGGTCAGGCTGATTTGTCCCAGAAAGCTGCCGAATGCCGGGCGCAGCGCGGCCAGAAACTCAGCGTCGCGCATCGCCATCAGTTCTGCGGCACGTGCCTCGGTTTCGCTCCAGACGATGGAAGCGCGGTCATTGGTGAGGGGCAGAATGGCCAATGGCCCGGCGGGCATAAAGAATTGATGCGCGATGCCGCCATGCGGCTTTTCATGTTTCACCGCACAGACGACCGCCGTTTGCCCGTAGCCCCAGCCAGTGCGCTTGATCCCGGCCCGTTCGGCTGTGCCGCTTTTGCGCCCGTCCGACCCGATCAACAGTTTGCCGGTGATCTGCCCACCCGACGCGAGCGTCACGGTCGCGCCAGCCATGCTCACCGCCTGCGTCACGACCGTTTCGCCAGACAAATGCGTGATTCGCTGTTCTTTCTCCATCGCTTCAAGGAAGGACCGCCGAAGATGCCGGTCTTCGACCATATAGCCCATCGGTCCTTCCTCGATTTCGGCGTGATCGAAGTGCATCATCCAGGGCGAAGGACCTTCGCCCGCGCGCCCGTCGGTTACCTTGATCTCAAGCATCGGCTGGGCCTTGTCGCAGATCACCGGCCAGGTGCCGATCCCGCGCAGAAGCCGCTTAGAGGCAAGGGCGAGCGCGTAGCTCCGCCCGTCGAAATTGACCCGCTTGCGGGTGTCCAGTGGCAGGCTGTCGATGATAGTGACGGTAAACCCGGCCTGTGCCGCAGCCAGTGCCAGGGCCGGGCCATTCATCCCGCCGCCCACGATGATCAGATCGCTATCCATACCGTGCAATATGGCCAGTCAAACGGGATTGTCCATGCGCCTCTTGGCCGCTACCGTCGCGGCAAACGGGGGGACGGCATGCAAGACTGGCGATGGATGACAGCCGCAGATCTGGGGCGCGGTATCGGGGTGGGCGAAATTGACCCTGTGGTCCTGACAGACGTGTATCTGGACGCCATTGACGCGCATGAGTTCCGCGACCGGATTTTTGCCCGCGTCACCCCAGAGCGCGCACGGGCCGAGGCCCAGGCGGCAGCGGATCGTGCCAAGGCGGGTATGCGCAGCAGCGCATTGGACGGTGTGCCGGTGTCGTGGAAGGATCTGTTTGACACGGCGGGTGTCGGGACCGAAGCGGGGACGGCCCTGATGGCCGGCCGCGTGCCGGATACGGATGCTGAGGTGCTCAAGGCGGCAACGGCGGCGGGCCTCGTGTGTCTTGGTAAGACACATATGTCCGAGATCGCGTTTTCGGGTCTTGGCTTGAACCCCATTACAGCCACACCCCCATGCGTGAACGACCATACGGCTGTGCCGGGTGGGTCATCGTCGGGGGCCGGGGCCTCGGTCGCCTTTGGTCTGGCCGCCGCTGGAATCGGGTCTGATACAGGTGGGTCGGTGCGTATCCCGTCCGCGTGGAATGATCTGGTCGGCCTCAAGACGACGCACGGGCAGCTATCATTGGAGGGTGTCGTGCCGCTTTGCCTGACGTTTGACACCGTTGGCCCGCTTTGCCGCTCGGTTGAGGATGCAAACCTGCTTTTGGCGGCGTTGAAGGGGGGCACGCCTGCTGATCTGGCGGGCAATTCTCTCGAAGGTGCGCGCCTGATGGTGCTGGATACGATTGTGCCAGACGATGTGCGCGATGCACCGCGCGCGGCGTTTGAAAGTGCTGTCGTGCGCCTGCAAGCAGCGGGCGCGCAGGTTGAGCACCGCTATTTTTCCCAGCTTTTCGATGCGTTCAACGTGGCAGGCAACCTTTATGCCGCGGACAGCTATGGCTGGTGGCGCGATCTGGTCGAAGCTTCGCCCGAAAAGATGTTCCCGCAGATACTGGAGCGCGTGCGCGGCGGGCGAACAGTAAGCGGCCCTGATTATTGCGCAGGCTGGAACATGCTGCGCGATATCCGCAAACAATACGCGGCAGAGACCGCCCAGTTTGACGCAGTGATCATGCCCACTGCCCCGATCCTGCCGCCCAACGCGGAACGGTTGCTGAATGATGATGCATACTACAAGGCCGAGAACCTGCTGGCGCTGCGCAATACGCGGGTGGCGAACCTGATGGATGTGTGTTCGATCACATTGCCAACGGGGGTGCCGTCATGCGGGATCATGTTCAACGGGCAAAACGGCAGCGAAGAGGCGCTGCTGCGGTTGGCAGTGGCGGCGGAGCGGGCTTTGAGCTAGCGGTCATCCGGGGCTTGATCTTGTAGGGAAGTCAGCACCTCCATCGCCAGATCGCACTTGTCAGATGGCACGAACACATGGTCATGATGACATGCCGCGACCATGTTGCAGGGAATTTTATGGTGTCCCAGCGCAGTGGCGACCGCTGCTGTCAGCCCGACGCCCTCTAACGAGGAATAGACGTTGAGCGTGATACATCTCATCGGCAGGTCAACATTTTCACCTGCTTTGGCGGCCACCCCCACGGGGACAAGCATCGACAACCCCTCGGGTTCTTGAAATGTCCCGATGGCCGCCGGTGAGAGCGCTGCAATGACGGCAGCATCACGGGTTGAGATAAAGGCAAATTCACCCGGCTGAACCTCGGGCGTCATGTTCGAAATCATGTCGTGCGCGGTATGTGCGACTGTTGGCATCAGAAAACCACCCTCCTTGGCCGAAATGATCGCAGGCCCAGACAGTGACCGCAACCACGCGCGTTAATGCCTTTAACTGACCGAAAAGCCACAAAAACCATCCCCTCCTGCCCCTTGTTCTGGACAGACCCGCCGCCGCCGGGCTAGTTTGGGACAAAGCCGGGCGAAATGATCCGGCGTATTGAGGCAGTTATGGTTTTTCCTGAGCGGTTTTCGGACCTCCCGGCAGCGACGTGGCCACGCTTGCGTGCGCTTTTGGACGTGCCGACACAAGCGTCCGAGACGATCAACATGACGATTGGCGAACCACGCCATGCGTTTCCCGGCTTTGTGGGCGATATTCTTGCGGCCAATCTGGCGGGCTTTGGCAAATACCCCGAGAACAATGGCACCTCGGCCTTGCTTGATGCGATCGGCGGTTTTCTCAAGCGGCGCTTCGATCTCAATGTGCCAGATGATCAGATTTTGGCGCTGAACGGCACGCGCGAGGGGCTTTATAATGCGGCAATGGCGCTTTGCCGGGAAGAGAAGAACGGCCAGCCCGTTATTCTGACGCCCAATCCGTTTTATCAGGTCTATGCCGTGGCCGCCCTTTCTGTCGGGGCCAAGCCGATCTATGTGCCTGCCACCGCCGAAAGCGGCCATTTGCCGGATTTCCATGCGCTGCCTGTTGATGTGCTGGACCGCACAGCCGTTGCTTACGTCTGTTCGCCGGCAAACCCGCAGGGGGCCGTTGCAGATGCGGATTATTGGCGCGACCTGATTGCGCTGGCGGAAAAGCATGATTTCATCATCTTCGCGGATGAGTGTTATTCAGAGATATACCGGGAGACACCCCCGCCGGGTGCGTTGCAGATTGCCACAGAGATGGGCGCTGATCCTGAGCGGGTTGTGATCTTTCATTCCCTCTCAAAGCGGTCAAACCTGCCCGGTCTGCGCTCGGGGTTTTGTGCCGGTGGGCCGCAATCCATCGCCCGTTTGCGCAAGTTGCGCGCTTTTGCCGGAGCGCCATTGCCCGAGCCTTTGCAGGCCGTCGCCGCAGCCGTGTGGAATGATGAGGCACATGTGGAAGAGAACCGCGCCCTTTATCACCGCAAGTACGATATTGCAGACGAGATATTTGGCCATATCGACGGCTACCGGTCCTTGCAGGCCGGGTTCTTTTTGTGGCTGCCCGTTGATGACGGTGAAGCCGCCGCGGTGAAGCTTTGGCAGGAAACCGGCGTCCGGGTGCTGCCCGGTGCCTATCTGAGCCAGCAATCAAACGGGGAAAGCCCCGGCAAAAACTACATTCGGGTCGCCATGGTGGCCCCACAAGAAGAAATGCAGCGTGGTCTGACCCTGATCCACGCCTGTTTATATGGTTGAGGAAGAACTTATGGCATCTTACCAATCCCGGCGGCGTGACCCTCTTCTGGACAGCACAACGCAGGCAGCTATCGAAAAGCGCACCAAAGAGTTGCTGGGACTAGTCCTGATCTTTGCGGGGTTGCTGATCGCGGTCATGATGGGCAGCTATTCGCCTGATGATCCCAGCTGGATTTCGGCGACCGATGCCCCGGTTCAAAACTGGCTGGGGCAATTTGGTGCCTCTTTTGCCGCCCCTTTGATGATGGTCATCGGCCTTGGGGTTTGGGTCGTGCCGTTGGTGTTGATGGCCTGGGGTGCGCGCTTTGTCATGCATCATGGTCAGGAACGCGCCATCGGGCGTCTGATCTTTGTGCCGGTCGCGATTATTCTGGCGTCTGTGCATACTGCCACCCTGACGCCGGGCATTGATTGGCCTGCGAATTTTGGCCTTGGCGGGCTATTCGGAGATACGCTCCTGGGTGTGATCCTGACGATCGTACCTGTCGGTGCGATCTTCGGGGTCAAGCTGTTGTCGTTCCTGACGGGTATCGCGCTGCTGGGTCTCATGGCGTTTGTGCTGGGCTTTACCCGATCTGAAATAAAGACTGCTGGCCGCTTTCTGCTGCTGGGGACCGTTATGCTTTATGCCCTGTTGCTGCGTATGCTTGGCAAAGGTGCCACCCTGTCGGCGCAGGCTGCCCAGGGGATGTCGGCTACCGTTCAGTCCCGTCGCGAACAGATGCACCAGGCCCGTGCCGCGCGCGCCGAAGAACCCGACGTGGACGACCCGTTCTCGGTTCAGCCGCTTTCAGATGATCCCCGGTTGCGGGCGGCGGCTGTGGTGCGCGCAAATCCGGTGATGCCAACGGCAGAGCCGCCGTTGACGGCGCGCCAGATGCCACCCGCCCCAGAACCTGTTGTACAGCCCCGCCCAACTGCGCCCGCACCGCAGGGCAGGTTCCTGTCCGGTCTGCTCAGACGCAATGACACCATGCCTGAACCCGAGTTGGTGACACCTGACCCTCTTGACCTCCTCGTGCCCGATGCCGGCAATACCGACCGCGTCAGCGCGCGCATTGCCGATGCGGTCAAGCGCCGTGCAGCACCACCCTCGCCAACCGGCGTGCGGATCGAACCATCACTGACCGCTGGCCGTGGCCCGCAACCGCTGGTCCTTGCCCCGCAGGACGAGGAAGAGGCCGTGCTTGATGGCGCCGATCAGGCCCCGCGCATGGCCGCACCCCATATGCCCATTCCAGAGGCGCATGTGCCAACGCCAGAGCCGCGCAGCGTTGTCCAGCACCCGCCCAAGCGTGCGCCGCAGCCATCCAGACAAGCTCAGGCAGAGGCGCAGCCTGCGCTGAAGTTTGATGACAAATACGCCAGCTATGAGCGCCCTCCGCTGGGTCTGCTGACCAGCCCGATTGAAATTCAGCGGCATCACCTGAGCGATGAGGCGCTGGAAGAAAATGCCCGCATGTTGGAAAACGTGCTGGATGACTACGGCGTCAAGGGCGAAATCGTGTCTGTCCGCCCCGGCCCGGTTGTCACAATGTACGAGTTGGAGCCAGCCCCCGGTTTGAAGGCATCGCGTGTGATCGGCCTGTCCGATGATATCGCGCGTTCCATGTCGGCCCTGTCTGCACGTGTATCAACCGTGCCGGGCCGGTCGGTCATCGGGATCGAATTGCCCAATGAGAACCGCGAGAAAGTGGTGCTGCGCGAAATCCTGTCGCACCGGGACTTTGGTGACGGCAACCAAAAGCTGCCGCTCGCGCTGGGCAAGGATATCGGCGGCGATCCGATTGTCGCCAACCTTGCCAAGATGCCGCACCTGTTGATTGCAGGGACGACGGGCTCGGGTAAATCCGTGGCGATCAACACGATGATCCTTTCACTGCTTTACAAGCTGACCCCTGAAGAATGCCGGATGATCATGATTGATCCCAAGATGCTGGAACTCAGCGTCTATGACGGCATTCCGCATCTGCTGTCGCCTGTTGTGACAGATCCCAAGAAGGCGGTTGTCGCCTTGAAATGGGTCGTGGGCGAGATGGAGGAACGTTATCGCAAGATGTCCAAGATGGGTGTGCGCAACATCGACGGCTTTAATGGCCGGGTGAAAGATGCGCTGGCCAAAGGCGAAATGTTCAGCCGCACTGTCCAGACCGGCTTTGACGATGAGACCGGCGATCCGATCTTCGAGACCGAGGAGTTCCAGCCAGAGCTGCTGCCTTATATCGTTGTTATCGTCGATGAGATGGCCGATCTGATGATGGTTGCCGGCAAAGAGATCGAGGCATGTATTCAGCGTCTGGCGCAAATGGCGCGCGCTTCGGGCATTCACCTTATCATGGCAACACAGCGTCCGTCGGTGGATGTCATTACCGGGACGATCAAGGCGAACTTCCCGACCCGCATTTCTTTCCAGGTGACATCGAAGATCGACAGCCGCACGATCCTGGGAGAGATGGGCGCAGAGCAACTGCTGGGCATGGGTGACATGCTCTATATGGCAGGCGGGTCCAAGATCACCCGCGTGCATGGCCCGTTTGTCAGCGATGAAGAAGTGGAAGAGATCGTCAACCATCTTAAGGGCTTTGGTCCGCCGGAATATATGTCTGGCGTTGTCGAGGGCCCGTCAGAGGATAGCGAAAGCAGCATTGATCTGGTGTTGGGTCTGGGTGACGGATCGGATAGTGAAAACGCGCTTTATGACACGGCCGTGGCGATTGTGATCAAGGACCGCAAGTGTTCGACCTCTTATATCCAGCGCAAGCTGGCGATCGGCTATAACAAGGCGGCGCGTCTGGTCGAGCAGATGGAAGATGAGGGTGTTGTCAGTTCGGCCAATCACGTGGGCAAGCGCGAGATATTGGTGCCTGAACAACATTAGGCGGGAGGCCGGAATTTGTGACCCAGATCAAGGCGCATCTGGGTCTGATCCGGTAGTCTTGGGGGCAAGCAATAAAGGACGCTCCCATGTATAAGAATATTCTCGTTCCCGTTTCATTCGAAGCGGACCGCAACGCCGAAGGTGCAATGGATATCGCGCAGGCTTTGCGCGCCGAAGGGGGTGCGATCACCTGCATGCATGTCATGGAACACCTGCCGAAATATGCCACCGAATACCTGCCGGAAAGCCATCTGATAAATGCAAGGGCAGAGATCGCCGAGAGTTTGAAATCGCTTGCCGAGGGTGTCGATAATGCGGCCACTTTGGTGGTTGAAGGCCACCCGTCGCGGACCATCCTGACACATGCTGACAACAATGATGTCGATCTGATCATCGTCGCCAGTCACCAACCCGGCATGCAGGATTACCTTTTGGGATCGACGGCCGCCAAGGTCGTGCGGCACGCACAATGCGCGGTGCATGTGCTGCGATAGGGCTGGCCTTGCCAGCATGGCGCTGATACGCGGGCGTCATGCCGAATATCTCTGATAATGTCCGCGGGGCGCTTTTGATGATGGGTGCGATGGGCGCCTATACGTTCAACGACGCATTCATGAAAGCGCTGGCAGATGAGATCCCCTTCTTTCAGGCGATCTTTTTTCGGGGTGTTGGCGCGGTGATCTTTCTGGCGATCATGTGCCGGATGCTGGGCCAGTTACGGTTTCAGCACCCGATGCGCGACTGGGGGTTCATGCTGCTGCGCACTGCAGGTGAAGTGGGCGGGACGTTCTTTTTCCTCACGGCGTTGTTCAACATGCCCATCGCCAATGTCAGCGCGATCCTTCAGGTGCTTCCCCTCAGTGTCAGCCTAGCTGCTGCCCTTTTTCTGGGCGAGGCGTTGGGCTGGCGCAGGCTGTCGGCGATCATTGTGGGTTTTATCGGCGTCATCCTGATTATTCAGCCAGGCGGTGCGGATTTCAGCATCTTCAGTCTTTATGCGCTTGCCGCCGTTGCCTGCATCACCCTGCGCGACATTGCCGTGCGGCGAATGTCGCGGGATGTGCCTTCGGTCTTTGTTGCCCTGATTGCGGCGATCGGTGTGACGGGGCTTGGCGCCGCCGGTTCGCTGTTTACGCAATGGCAGCCGTTTACCACCACATCGGGTTTGCAATTGGCGGGGGCGACGGCGTTTCTGATTTTTGGCTATATCGCATCGGTCAGCGCCATGCGCTTTGGCGAGATCGGATTCGTTGCGCCATTCCGTTACACCAGCCTTTTGGTGGCGCTGATCCTTGGTGTGCTGATCTTTGACGAATGGCCCAATGCGCTGGCGCTGGCTGGTGGTGCTGTCGTTGTCGCAACCGGCCTGTTTACCCTCTACCGCGAGAGCAAGCTGCAAATCCTGCAACCGGTTGTGCCAGACCGCATTCGCTAGTCAGCCGTGCCGAAAAATACACCGTCGATGTCCATGTCGAATTCGCCGCGTGCTTGTCCCTGGGCTGTTCCAAAGACCGCATCGCCACCTGTGAAATCATCATAGACATCGCCATCAAGCGTCAAGAGCATCTGGCTGTCCACTTCAAAACCGTCGCCGTTGACGGCGGTAATTTCGCCCGAGGCAAAGGCATCAAGCCGACCGCTGTTCTCGATGCCATCAATGGTCAGGCCGCCGTCAAACCGCTGGTTTGGCTGCCCGTTGGGGTCAATCAGGTTGATATTGGTGACACTGCCATCAATGGCATTGTCGGCAAAGGCGACATTCATCGTCATGTCGCCCAGAATGCTGCCTTGCGCGTCCCCGCTCACATCAGCGCCAAGCTGACCGCGATAGGTCACATCGCCGGTGGGCAGATTGGCCGTGGGGGTGAATGGCAAATCACTGATCCGCTGCGCCTCATCAAAAGCGCGATCCACGTCGAAGGCGGTGACGGTGGGTTCATTCGGGGTCGCGGCACAGGCCGACAGGGCCGCGATACCGACAAGGCTGAGGGTGATCCGGATCATTGATTGGTCTCCATCGTGATGGGGTTGCAACGGGTGGCGCGGATTTGCGCCTGCTGGATCACAGATGGGGCAGGGCAGGGCTGCTAAGCAATAATACCCAGATGTTATAGGATATCGGCCGGTGTTATCGGGGTGGTCGGATTGTAAAACAGCAAGCGCATGAACCATGTCCCTGCAAGACCTGGTGCCGCTGTTGACAGCCTGAAAGACTCCCCCTATACGCCGCTCATCCGGGCTGAGGGGAACCTCTCAAATCCCGATATCATACCACGTAGTGGCCAAGAACCGAGCGCTTTTACAGCTTTGTTCCTCTGGAGCTCACCGCACCGAACCTCCGGTAAGGGTTCGACTGCGGAATTTTTGTGCTTTCCGAGTTGGGAAGTGCGTTTTGAAACCTTCGCGTTTGCCGGACGCAATATGTGAATAGATGGGAACATCAAACGATGCCAACGATTCAGCAGCTGATCCGCAAGCCGCGCCAGCCAAAAGTCACACGATCCAAGTCGCTCCATATGGAGGGATGCCCCCAGAAACGCGGTGTCTGCACGCGCGTTTATACAACGACACCCAAGAAGCCGAACTCGGCCATGCGCAAGGTTGCCAAAGTGCGCCTGACAAACGGTTTTGAGGTCATCTCCTACATCCCAGGTGAAAGCCACAACCTTCAGGAACACTCTGTTGTTCTGATCCGCGGCGGCCGCGTCAAAGACCTTCCCGGTGTGCGTTACCACATCCTGCGCGGTGTGCTTGATACCCAAGGTGTCAAGGACCGTAAGCAACGTCGTTCCAAGTACGGCGCGAAGCGTCCCAAGTAATTCACGACGCAGTCCCGGACCTGTTCCGGGGCCTCCACGTCACCCGCCCAAGAGGTCCCGGATCAAGTCCGGGACTGCGTAGAGAAAATAGAAAGAGGTCCATACGATGTCACGTCGTCACGCCGCTGAAAAACGCGAAGTTCTGCCAGACGCAAAGTTTGGTGATCTGGTTCTGACAAAGTTCATGAACAATCTCATGGTCGACGGTAAGAAATCCGTCGCGGAACGCATCGTCTATAACGCCTTTGATCGCGTTGAAGACAAGCTGAAAAAATCCCCAGTCGAGGTCTTTCACGAGAGCCTTGATAACATCAAGCCATCCGTCGAAGTGCGGTCGCGCCGCGTCGGTGGTGCGACGTATCAGGTGCCTGTCGAAGTGCGCCCCGAGCGCCGCGAAGCACTTGCCATCCGCTGGCTGATCGCTGCTGCGAAAAAGCGCAACGAAAACACGATGGAAGAGCGCCTTGCAGGCGAGCTGATGGATGCGGTCAACGGCCGCGGCACAGCCGTCAAGAAGCGTGAAGACACTCACAAGATGGCCGACGCGAACAAAGCGTTCAGCCACTACCGCTGGTAAGAGGAAAGCAAGCAAATGGCACGCGATTACCCTCTCGAACTGTATCGCAACTTTGGCATTATCGCGCATATCGATGCCGGTAAGACCACATGTTCCGAGCGGATCCTGTATTACACAGGCAAATCCCACAACATCGGCGAAGTACACGATGGTGCGGCAACCATGGACTGGATGGAGCAAGAGCAGGAGCGTGGCATCACGATCACCTCTGCTGCGACGACCACGTTCTGGGAGCGGACTGAAAACGGCGTTGAGGCCGACAGCCCAAAGCACCGCATGAACATCATCGACACGCCCGGTCACGTTGACTTCACCATTGAGGTCGAGCGTTCTCTGGCCGTGCTTGACGGCGCGGTCTGCGTTCTTGACGCCAACGCCGGTGTTGAGCCGCAGACAGAAACTGTCTGGCGTCAGGCTGACCGCTACAAGGTGCCGCGTATGGTGTTCGTCAACAAGATGGACAAGATCGGCGCTGACTTCTTCAAATGTGTCGATATGATCGAGGACCGGACAGGCGCACGCGCTATCCCCGTTGCTTTCCCGATTGGTGCTGAGGATCAACTGGAAGGTTTGGTCGACCTTGTCACAATGGAAGAGTGGCTTTGGCAGGGCGAAGACCTTGGCGCATCATGGGTCAAGGCACCGATCCGTGACGATCTGAAGGCGCAGGCCGACGAATGGCGTGAAAAGCTTGTTGAGGCTGCGGTCGAGCAAGATGATGACGTAATGGAAGCCTATCTTGAGGGCAACGAGCCGGATGTGAAAACGCTGCGCGCGCTGATCCGCAAAAGCTGCCTGTCACTGGCTTTTGTCCCTGTTCTGGGCGGCTCTGCGTTCAAGAACAAGGGCGTGCAGCCCCTGCTGAATGCCGTTGTGGATTATCTGCCCAGCCCGCTGGACGTCGTGGATTACATGGGCTTCAAGCCCGGCGATGAAGACGAAGTCCGTGACATCGCCCGCCGTGCGGACGATGACATGGCTTTCTCTGGCCTTGCATTCAAAATCATGAATGACCCATTTGTTGGCTCTTTGACGTTTACCCGGATCTACTCTGGTACGCTCAAAAAGGGTGACACCATGCTCAACTCCACCAAGGGGAACAAAGAGCGTGTGGGGCGTATGATGATGATGCACTCCAACGATCGCGAGGAAATCTCTGAAGCGTTCGCCGGTGACATCATCGCGCTGGGTGGTCTGAAGAACACGACAACCGGTGACACGATCTGCGACCCGCAGGATTCCGTTGTCCTTGAAACAATGACGTTCCCCGATCCAGTGATCGAGATCGCCGTTGAGCCAAAGACAAAGGGTGACCAGGAAAAGATGGGCATCGCGCTACAGCGCCTGTCTGCCGAGGACCCGTCCTTCCGGGTGGAAACTGATCTGGAGTCCGGTCAGACCATCATGAAGGGCATGGGAGAATTGCACCTCGATATCCTGATCGACCGCATGAAGCGCGAGTTCAAGGTCGAGGCCAATATCGGTGCGCCGCAGGTGGCCTACCGCGAGACCATCGGTCACGAAGTGGAGCATACCTATACTCACAAGAAGCAATCTGGTGGGTCCGGTCAGTTCGGCGAAGTAAAGATGATCATCTCTCCCACAGAGCCCGGCGAAGGGTATTCGTTTGAAAGCCGTGTCGTTGGTGGTTCGGTGCCCAAGGAATACATTCCCGGCGTTGAAAAAGGCATCCTGTCTGTCATGGATAACGGCCCATTGGCTGGCTTTCCCGTGATCGACTTCAAGGTGGCTTTGATCGACGGGAAATTCCACGATGTTGACTCGTCCATCATGGCGTTCGAAATCGCGGCCCGTATGTGCATGCGTGAAGGCATGCGCAGAGCCGGCGCGAAACTGCTCGAACCGATCATGAAGGTCGAAGTGGTCACACCTGAAGAATACACCGGTGGCATCATTGGTGACCTGACATCGCGTCGGGGTCAGGTACAGGGTCAGGACACACGCGGTAACGCCATTGCCATCGACGCAATGGTGCCTCTGGCGAACATGTTCGGCTACATCAACACGCTGCGTTCCATGTCCTCGGGCCGTGCGCAGTTTACGATGCAGTTTGACCACTACGATCCGGTACCAAGCAACATCTCGGAAGAGATTCAGGCGAAATACGCATAAGCGGTGCGGCGGGGAAAACCCCGCCCTACCACAACCCAGTAGGGTGGGTGAAACCCACCGCCCCGACAAAATTAAAGGAGGCCACACCATGGCTAAGGAAAAGTTTGAACGTAACAAGCCGCACGTGAACATTGGTACGATTGGCCACGTTGACCACGGCAAGACGACGCTGACGGCGGCGATCACGAAGTATTTTGGTGACTTTCAGGCGTATG
>Ga0316208_1000811_pt1 | contig 33970 bp, 24 predicted proteins | sample 3monopyrite_MG_FD_204944 | JGI IMG/M metagenome (GOLD analysis project Ga0316208, IMG submission 204944) | Microbial mat bacterial communities from mineral coupon in-situ incubated in ocean water Damariscotta River, Maine, United States -... | ecosystem: Environmental > Aquatic > Marine >...
CGATCAGTTCGACCGGGAACCAAAGTGTCCTGACCGACTTCTTCGTTCAGGAGATCAATGACGCGGCAGCAGCAGAGGCTGCTCTCGGAGGGACGCCTCTCAAGATCGTCGCTGCCGCAGTGACGCCGGCGCCGACGTCGTGTGGGAGTGCGTCGTCATTCACCCTGGTCCGCCTGGATAACGCTGTGCTCGCCCCCGTGAACTTGGAGATCGACGGAAATAAGGTGACTCCGGCCGGCGTGTCATTCAATCCGTCGATTTCAAAGTATGTCCCGGAACCGTCCATGACACTTCTGTTGCTGAGTGGCGTCCTCGGTATGGCAATTCGCGGCAAACGCCAGAGTTGCTCTCGCTCGACCCGAGCCGTTTGAGCGGGAGAGACGAGTTGACCGTCGAGCTCGGGCTGAATGAGGTGTATATGCGAATCGCAGTGCTGTCAGTTGTCTTGTTGGTCGCTTCGCCGCTCTTTCCTCAGGAAGGGAGCGCCGCCGGGGACCCGATTCCAGGCGTCGATATCTCGCTTGAGCAGAAGCCGGGCGGAATCGTAGCTGCTGCGGGTGATCCCATTCCGGGTGTCGATATCAGCCTGGAGCAAAAGCCAGGCGGTGTCGTCGCGCCGAACTGTGCCGGCGGGGCGGGGATCGAGTTTACGACGATCGAGCCGCTGAGTTATGAGCGAACGGGCGCCACGTTAGGTGGATCCGGGTTCGACACGATGAAGCTCAGCAACTTTCGGGGCTCCCTGGCATCGATCTGTCCGGTGATGCTTGGCCCGCCCAGCGGTCCACCGGAAGAGCACACGATCGTGCTCAAGGTCGAACCATCGAGTTATGGAGAGCTACTGATCGACGGTAGCGAGCCAGACGGGGGGCTCGTTGTCGCGTCGGGAAGCTACTACGCGCTCGACATCACGGCGGAAACGCGGTCAGTTGCAACGGGGCAGACGCGGTATACGCGGAACGTGGCTCGTTTCGATCTGGAAAACGATACGCCTTGGAGAAACGACCTTCCGGGGGGCTCGGGCACGAATGGTTTCGTGATGGGCTCAGATGGAACGGGCTTCGTCGGCTCGAGTTTTAGGCAGGCAGGCGGGGGGCTGAGACTCGATATCGCACACACGCTTCCAGCCGATGCGAACCGACAGTCGCTCTCGGAAACCGGACAGCGATACATCTATGAAGGATCGATTCCGGCTCCCGGCGGCGGTGCATCGGGCGCCTGGGCGATGAGCGATGTCGATACGCTCTACTACGGATTGGGTGCTGTCGACTTGCTGGTCGAGACCGATCTCTGCGGTGCGACCGTCGGATCGGTTTTGTATTCGGCGGGCGTCGTTGGGGTCGTGAGTGGGATCACGGTCGAGTCGACCACGGGAAATATCTTCATGGTGGACTCGACGACATCGGTTCACGAATTTCTGCCGAGCGGAAGTCACGTGGCCTCCTACTCGCCGGCTCTTCCCGGCTCGCCGACGATTGAAGGCATCGCCTACCGCGAGGATACGGGGAACTTCATCGTTCGAAGTTCTACGGACGCACTCTACGAGGTAGCTCTTCCGGCGGGAACGATCATTGCCACGCTGCCGGGGTCGGTGGCGTCATCGGCGCTCGAGTATGACCGCGATGCAGTGAACCTCCTTACCCATTCTGCGCCTGCGATCGTCGCGCTCGACCCCACTTCGCTCGCGACCGTGAATGAATCCTTAGGTACGGCCAGTCGCTTGGCCTATGGCCTGGGCAAGCTCTTCGTACGCGAGACCGATTCCTCGACGACCGTCGAGGTTTACGACAGCGCGCTCAGTACCGACGCACCGCCGGGGTGCCCGTGATGCGAATTCGAAGAGTGAAGGGGAACGCGGACCGAACACGGCCGACTGCCGATCAAGATGAGATGAGGAGCTGCGGGATGACGACTGAGATCCAAAAGGGGATCGCAAAGCGGGTTTTGTTCTCGCGTGAGCGAAGCGGAGGCGAGTGCGCCCGCATGGAGTGCAGCCGTCTGAATCGACTTGCTGCGCTGGGAGTTCTTGGCGCAGCCCTGCTGATGAATCCGCTATCGGTGCTCGCTGCGGGAGACCCCATCCCTGGCGTCGACATTAGTTTGGAGCAGAAGCCTGGCAGCGTGGTCGCTGCAGCCTACGCCGGGGATCCGATTCCGGGCGTCGATATCAGCCTGGAGCAGAAGCCCGGTGGCGTCATCGCCCCGAACTGTATCGGCTCGCTGGGCCTGGAAACGATCACGGTCGAACCCCTGATCTACGAACACGGCGGAGCAACCTTTGGCGGTGGCTCCGGCCCAGAGGTCATGTCGCTCTCCGGCTTCGGCGGATCGTTCGCTTCGGAGCGTCCGGTTCGGATTGAACAGCCCGGCGGAGGCGTCGAGGAGTACACAGTCATCGTCAAGATTCTGGACAGTAGTTCCGGGCAGGTGACGATGGACAACACGCGCCCCGATGGCGGCGTCGTCTCTGCGAGTGGGAGCTACTACGACCTCGACTTCCTATGGGAAGTCCGTCCGGTCTCTGGAACGGGGATGTCGACGTTCATCAAGTCGTCGGAGCGTTTCGAACTTCAGGCGGATGTGCCGTGGAGCAATGACCTGCCGGGGGGGATGGGGACGACGGGGTTCGTTTTTGGAGCCGATGCGATCACGACGTATCTGGCGAGCTTCGAGCCGGTGATCTCTGGATTCTCACTGAACACCGCAAACACGGTTCCGGCTGATTCGGATGGAAACCCACTCCAGCCGATCGGTCCCTACCTTATCTATCAGTATCGGTTCGCGGTTCCGGGAGCGACGGCACTCGAGGCGATGGCGTATGACTCGCGCACGGGGAATCTCTACGGGGTGGAGCCGGGAAGTCCGGATGTCCTCCTGGAGTTCGATGCCTGCGGTGGAATTGTCGCATCGACGCCGCTCGCGTTCCTCGGAGCCGGGGAATCGATTCGTTCGATGACCTTCCTGAAGGACACGAATACGCTGCTCATGGCGACAGATCCCGTGGGTGCCTTTGTGGAGACTTCAACCGCTGGCACGCCCATTGGCAGCATTCCGAACCTCACAGGCGTTGTGAGCGAGGGGCTCGCATATGACGCTTCGACCGACACGGTGATCGCGAGTCGGGCGACGTCGAGTTTCGATGTGATCACGCGTTCAACCGGCGCGATTGTCTCTACGCTGCCGATTCCGCATAGCGGGAACCGCGGAGCGGCTTTCGACGGTACTCGCGTATTCGTTGCATCCGACTCGGCTTCGGTCGTTGCGGCGTATGACCCTGTCGCTGGCGACGCGCTCAATGAGTCTCCGACGAGTGTTGCGAGTTCCGGCGCCTCGGCGTTCGGCGGGGGGAAGCTGTACCTCTGGAACGATGCGGATGATCGAGTCGAGGTCTACCCCTCGGAGTTTGATCGTCTGCCGGAGGGGATTGCTGGGCTCGAGACAACGTCCGGAGCGGGTTGGCCGGTCGCTCCTCCCGTTGAAACGATCGACGTGAGTACCCTTGCATCCACAGGGGGCAGGTCGATCTCCGGAACCCGGAAAATCCGACAGACCTTCCAAGTCGCCGAGGACTTGCTCCTCGATGCGATTCATCTTTCAGTCGGCGCCGGGGGCCTACAGAACCAAGAGGCCTTCACAGTCCGCTTCTTCGAAATCGATGCGATCGAAGCTTTGACTTGGGCTCCAGGGGACCAAGTCGGACCCACGATCACAGTCCCTCCGGGCATGCTGGGAACGGGAAGTGGGATCAGCACGCTCCGGATTCCGATCCCGATTTGCGATCAATTCGTGATCCCCCAGCGAGATGCCGGAACGACAGGCTATGGGATCGAGATTCAGCCGGTTGATGCTGCGGCACCCAGGCCCTTCACTTGGCGCCACGCCTTTGACGGCTCCGACTACGCACCGGGGCGCTACTACAGCGAGTCTGGTTCCGCGTCCGGCGGCGTGGGGAATGATATGGGAATGGCGCTGACGGTTCCCGAGCCCGCGTTCGGTGCTCTTCTAGCGGCAGGAACCGTGATGGTCGGCGGGTTGGGCCGACGGCGGCGCGCCTAGCGTTCGGGGCTCTTGGCCACAGCGGATATTGTCGACGGGCTGAGGCATCTGCCCGTGCGATCGCGTTCGAGTGAGCTCGCGGAGGCGGCCGTCTCGCTCGGCGCGTGCGTGAAGCTGTTTTAGGGCATCGAGCTCGGACACTCGGGGCTCCTCCCCAAGAATGACTGAGAGGCCGAATCGCGTTCAAGCGGCGGTGAGTGCACTAGACTCTCACCTCCCCGAACGACGCTCTGCGCGTAAACCGATACGGAGGGCCCATGGGCCTATCTCTGACCGACGACCAGCTCCTGCTTCGCGAGACGGCGAAGACTTTTCTCGACGACAACTCCCCTGTGAAGCGAATGCGCGACCTGCGCGACGCGACCGATGAGACCGGCTTCACCCGCGCCCTCTGGAAAGAGATGGCGGACCTTGGCTGGGTCGGGATTCTGCTCCCCGAATCCGCTGGCGGCAGTGAAATGGGCCATGGCGACCTCGGCGTCGTTCTTGAGGAATGTGGCCGTGTGCTCGCGCCGGAGCCCTTCCTGTCGACGGTCTTGCTAGGCGCGATCGCGGTTCAGCAGGGTGCGAACGAGACGCTTCAGAAGGAAGTGTTGGCAGCGGTGGCGACGGGTGATCGTGTTCTCGCGATGGCGCTCGAAGAGCGCGCGCGGTTCTCGCCCTACGCAATTTCAACGAGTGCGACTGCGGACGGCGATGGCTTTGTCCTGTCCGGCGAGAAGCGCTTCGTTCTTGACGGACACGTGGCCGATCAGATCGTGCTCGTTGCCCGGACGTCGGGGAACGAAGGCGATCGTGACGGCCTCTCGCTCTTCTTGGTCGATGCCGCGACGAACGGCGTGAGTGTCGAACGCACGATCATGGTCGACGGGCGCAATGCGGCGCTCGTGCGCTTCGACAACGCAAGCGTGGCGTCGGATCGGTTGCTTGGCACGCTAGGCGAGGGCGCTGACCTGCTCGATGCCGTGCTTGATCGCGCGACGGTCGGACTCTGCTCGGAGATGATCGGCACGCTACAGACGACCTTCGACCGCACCCTTCAATACCTCAAGGATCGAGACCAGTTCGGCGTCAAGATCGGATCGTTTCAGGCGCTGCGCCATCGCGCCGCGGACATGTATGCCGAACTCGAGATGGCCCGCGCGACGGTGATGGATGCGTGGACCGCGATCGACGAGGGGCGGGATGACATCGCACAGAGCGCGAGTGCTGCTAAGGCACGCTGCTCCCAGGCAGCGCGACTCATCGGAGGCGAAGCCATTCAGATGCATGGCGGAATCGGCATGACCGACGAGGAAGAGATCGGTCTCTTCTTTAAGCGCCTGAAGGCCGCTGAGCTCGCCTTCGGCGACGCCACCTACCACCAGCGCCGCTTCGCGACGCTCCAGGGCTACTAAATCTCTCCGGAGATAGGACGGGAAAATACCATGACGCAGATCGACGATTTCCGTGAAGAAGTTCGCCAGTTCATCGACGCCAAGCTCCCCGACGAGCTTCGTGGCGTCGGCAATTCCTCCAATATCCCCGGCGGTCCCCTCGGCCAGTGGGTGAATGCGCTGGCCGACAAGGGCTGGATCACGCCGGAATGGCCGACTGAATACGGGGGCGGCGGTCTCGACCGCAAGTCCGCGGCGGCGCTGAAGGCCGAGATCAAGGCCGTACGCGCGCCGATCATCAGCTCTTTCGGAACGAGCATGCTTGGGCCGACGCTGCTCGAGTACGGAACCGAAGAGCAGAAGAAGGAATTCCTTCCCGCGATCTCGCGCCACGAAATCCGCTGGTGTCAGGGATTCAGCGAGCCGGGCTCGGGTTCGGACCTCGCGAGTCTGCAATGTCGCGCCGTCCAGGAAGGCGACGAATACGTCATCACCGGACAGAAGATCTGGACGACCGGCGCCGACCGCGCCGATTGGATCTTTTGTCTCGTGCGAACGGATCCCGATGCGAAGAAGCACGAAGGCATCTCGTTCATTCTCTTCCCGATGGATCAGCCCGGCGTCGAAGTCGCGCCCCTTATGTTGATCGATGGCAGCGCGCACTTCTCGCAGGTCTTCTTCAATGAAGCCCGCGCGAAGGTCAAGGATGTGATCGGCCCGCTGAACGGTGGATGGACGGTTGCGAAGAGCTTGCTTCAGCACGAGCGTGGGACCGATGGCGAGGCCGAGGGCGGCGTCGGAGGTTCGGTTCGCGAGACGCTCGTCGATCTCGTGAAGCGCGAAGTCGGTCTCGAAGACGGCAAGCTCGCCGACGCAACCTTGCGCGAGCGACTCGCGGCGCAGGAAATCGACAAGCGCGCCCTCAGCCTAACAATGAAGCGTGCGCAGGAGGCCGGCCGCGCCGGTCAGCTCGAACGCGACGTGACGTCGATCGGCAAGTTCCGCTGGGCCGACATGATCAAGAACGAGCAGGACATCGCGATCGACGCGCTCGGAACCCAAGGCCTTGGATGGGAAGGCGCCGGCTTCGAGCAGAACCAGCTCGAGCGAACGCGCAAATGGCTGACGACCCGATCCGACTCGATCTGGGGCGGCACGAACGAGATCCAGAAGAATGTTCTGGCGAAGCGGGTGCTCGGGCTGCCTGAGTAGGTGCGTAGGCTGGGGGGCGATCATCCCCCCCTGCCGTCGCTATCCCTGAATCACCGATTCCTCCGCCCGATACTCAAGGTCGTACCGATTGAGCGGCAGGCTACGAACCCGCGTCCCTGTTGCGTCGTAGATCGCATTGACCAGGGCCGGGGCGATGCCCGGAGTACCGGGCTCGCCAGCGCCGCCGATCGCGTTCCCACTGTTGATGATATGCGTTTCGATTTTCGGGGCGGCCGACATGCGAAGCGCTTCGTAGTCGCTGAAGTTGGTCTGCTTGACGGCGCCGTTTTCGATGGTGATCTCGCCATAGAGTGCGGCGGTGAGGCCGTAGGCGATGCCCGACTCGATCTGGGCCGTTAGGCCGTCGGGTGAGATCGCGAGGCCCGGGTCCACGACGGCGACGACCCGGTCTACCTTGGGCTGTCCGTCGACGAGGGTGATCTCGACGACCTGCGCGACGATGGATCCAAACGACTCCTGGAGCGAGATGCCGCGTCCCCGTTTTTCACCGAGGGGGCTGCCCCAATTGGCGGCCTCGGCAGCCTTGCGAAGCACGGCGAGCTGGCGCGGCTTGTCCTTCAGGCGGGCGGCCCTGAACTCATAGGGATCCTGCCCGGCGGCAGCGGCGACTTCGTCTACGAAGGATTCGGTGAAGAAGCCGTGCTGGGAATGATCGACGCTGCGCCAGGCGCCCCAGGGCACGTGGGTGGGGCTGCTGACGTGCCCGATGTCGCGAGCGCCGACCGTGTAGGGAATGATCGGTGCCTCGGCAGGTTCATGCTTGTCGACGTATGTGTTTTCCCAGGCCGTAAGGTTGCCTTCGTCGTCGAGTGCGGCGCGGAAGCGGCTCTGGACCGCCGGTCGGTAGAAGTCCTGTCGCACGTCTTCTTCGCGGGACCAGATGAGCTGTACCGGTCGCCCCGTCTTGGCCGAGAGCAGGGCGGCTTGAATGGCGAAGTCCGATCGAGACTTGCGCCCGAAGCCGCCTCCCATGAAGAGGTTGTGAACGGTGACGTTCTCGACCTCGAGTTCGAGGGCCTCAGCGATCGCACGGCGGAAGCCAAGCGGACTTTGGCAGCCGACCCAGACTTCGCATCGACCGTCTTTCACTTCGGCCGTCGCGTTAAGGGGCTCCATGCAGGTATGCGCCAGGTACGGAACGCGGTAGTCCGCCTCGAGGACGATCGCGGCGCTGCTCATCGCGGCGGCGACGTCTCCCTCTGCGATGTCGATCTGGCGATCGACCGCGGCGGTGATGTCGCGATCGAATTGTTCGAAGATGCTGTCGCTCGACACGTCGTCATGGGCCGTGCTCTGCCAGTCGATCTCGAGCGCATCGAGCCCTTGCTTCGCCGCCCAATAGCCTTCGGCGACGACGCCGACGGATTCGGTGACTTCGAAACCGCCGATGATCGCGCTGAACTTGGCCGGCGGAAGTTGAATCACATCGACGACGCCGGCGACTTCGCGCGCCTTCGTATCGTCGAGGCTTGCGATGCCCCCGCCGAACGCAGGCGCCCGCTTCACTGTGGCGTAGAGCATGCCAGGGCGTCGGAAGTCGAGGGCGAACATTGCGGTCCCGTCGGTCTTGCTCGGAATGTCATGGCGCTCGACGTGGCGGCCCATGATCGTAAATTCTTCCGGCGTCTTGAGCGTGGGAGAGCTCGGAGGCGTCATCTCCGAAGCCGCCGCAGCGAATGCGGCGAAGGGGGCGGACTGGCCGCTCGCTTCGTGAATCAGCTGGCTTTCCCGCGCGATGACTTCGCCGACAGGGACTTGCCACGCGTCCGCCGCCGCGCTGCGCAGCATCTCTTTGACGGCAGCGCCGGCGATGCGCATGCCGTACACGCCGGTCCCGCGGATGCTCTGGCTACCGCCCGTGATCTGCAGGTCGAGGGCATCGGCGGCGCGGATCAGGATCCCGTCGACGGTCGGAACGAGGATCTCCGGAACATTGGCGCCCGGCATAAGGACGGCCTGGCTGAGCGGATAGTTGGCGAAGGATCCGATGGCGGGAGCCTCCTCGAAGCGCACCAGGTTCCAATCGGCATCGAGCTCATCGGCGAGCATCTGCGTCAGTGCTGTCCCGGCGCCTTGGCCCATCTCGGCATGGGGGACGAGGGCGGTGACGACGTTGTCGTTGTCGAGTTTGACCCAGGTATGCACCATCGTCTCATGCTCGGCATCGAGACCCAGCTCTTGCGCGAGCTTGCCGTTTCGATTGCCAGGGCGAAGTGCCACGCCGACGACGAGGCCGCCGCCCACGAGGACACCGGTCGTAAGAAACGCGCGTCGAGTCCACTTGCTCATGATTCGTCTCCACTCTCGTTCGCTTCGACAAGGGCCGCGGCGGTCTTGATAGCGGCCTTGATGCGACCGTACATGCCGCAGCGGCAGATGTTTCCGTCCATCGCTCTATCGATGTCGTCATCGGAGGGGCGCGGATTACTGTCGAGCAGCGCCGCCGCGGACATCAGCTGACCGGACTGGCAGTACCCGCATTGCGGAACCTGATGCTTGATCCATGCCTCTTGCAGCGCGTGGCGCGTGCCTTCTGCGGGCGCGAGTCCTTCGATGGTCTGAATGTCCTGGCCTTCGACGGCGGCGACCGGTGTTATGCAGGAGCGAATGGCTTCGCCATTCAGACGAACCGTGCAGGCGCCGCATTGGGAGATGCCACAGCCGAACTTCGTCCCCGTGAGTTCGAGCTGTTCTCGAATTACCCAGAGTAGGGGGGTGGAAGGATCGCAATCGACCTTCCGCGTTTCACCATTCACCGTTAGAAGCGTCATCGAGCTCGTTCTCCCATTCGATCGCAAGAAGCGAGATTTTGACAATTCAGGATAGAAATGTCAATTTGTCGACATGGCCAGCCCGCCCGATCTAAAACGCGAGTCGATCCTGTCGGCCGCTCAGATCCAGTTCAGCCGATACGGCTTCCGGCGCACCTCGATGGCGGATATCGCCAAAGAGACCGGTGTGTCCCGGGCGTCGCTCTATTCGTATTTCGAGAACAAAGAGGAGATCTTCCGCTCCCTCGCGGCGAGTCTTCACGAACGATCGCTGGCAGATGCGGAGAATTGTCTCAAGGGCAACGTGGCCGGCTTCGCCGATGCCGACATCGCGGCTCGGGTTCAAGCCGCGCTGCTCGCGCGAATCGCGCCCTTTCTCGCACTTGTCGCCGAGTCCCCACACGGCGCAGAAATCTACGACGAGAACAATCGGCTTTGCGGGGATCTCGTGTTGTCGTCTTCCGAGCAGTTCGTGGCGATGCTCACGACCGCGTTGGGCTCGGCGGCTCGCGCAGGCGAGATCGATCTCAAGGCCGCGGGATTGACCGCGCCGGCGACCTCCCAGCTGGTGATCCTTGCCGCCGGCGGGCTCAAGCAGGGGGCAGAGGACGTGGCGACGTTCGAGAAGAGGATCGGCGGATTTGTAAGGGTCTTCTTCGCGGGGCTTGAGAGCTAGTTCTCCGTGCGATGCGGCCTGTTCAGCCGTCCGTAGCGTCGCCGACAAGCTCAAACGTGTTGAGATAGTCGACCACGAGCTGTTCGTGGACCTGCCAATGTCGGTAGGCGTCGGTGTCGATCCCGCCGTACCAGGCCGGAACGGCGTGCACTTCCGACTGCAGTGCGGACTCCGCATAACGGTTCGCCGTTTCGTAGAGATGCATGAAGCGGGGCTCGCCCCCGTTCACGTTCTCGTAGGGCGTGATCATCTTGAAGCCGATATTGCCCGTCGCGAGCGGCGGGATATGAATGAAGTCGGCCCAGTCGCGCAGTGCCTGGGCGCCTGACTCTTCGCGCGGACTCACGAGAACGAGCATCAGTCCGAGGGTCTTCTTTCCGTCGAGGAATCCCTGGGCGGGCCGAGGGTAATGGCGAAAGTTCAGGCTGCGGATTCCTTCGGGCGGCGTGGGCGGCACGAAGTCGGGTTGGGCTTCGTAGATCCCGAGGGTCTCGAAGTCCGGGATTCGGAAGACGAAGTCGGGCTCGAAGTCCTTGCGGTGTGGCATTAGGTTACGCCACCAGGTCGCGCGTTCGACGCCGGGGAGGGCGAGCACTTCGGAAGCGCGGGAGGAGGCGTAGTCCTCGGGCGTGAGACTGCTGAGTTCCAGATAGAGGATGGGTGAGGATCGATCGTCCATGGTTGGGAATGCCTCTGCGTGCGCGCGATCGGCGCGAAGGATTTGGAGTCTGCCGCGCAATCGCAGCCGGTGACGTTGTTATTGGGTCGGAAGACTCTCGTAGCCTTCCTCAAGCTCAACGCCCGAAGCGTTCACGACCATCGAGAGCATCGTGTACTCGCCGACGACGAACAGAATCTCGACGAGCTGCTTGTCAGTGTACTTGGCAGCGAGCTTCGACCAGACTTCATCCGTGATGTCTTGCTTCGCATGAAGTTGATCCGCCGCTTCAAGAAGCGCCCGATCTGTATCGGACCAGCCTTCCGCACCGGGGCCGGCGGGGATGCGGTCAACCTCGGCTCGAGAGATCCCTGCATTCAGGGCGTATTCAAGGTGATGCCCCCATTCGAACTCGCTCTGGCAGTTCCAGGCGACGCGCATGGCGAGGAGTTCGGAATCACGACTCGTGAGCGCCCCGTTATGCGTAATGACCGTGGCGAAGTCGAGGAGCGCCTCCATGATCTCGGGATGATGCGCGACCGTCTTCAGCATCCCGGGGAGGCCGGGGCGGTCATCCTTTTCTTCCGTCGGGGACTTTTCGGCATCGTCGGAAATTCGAACACGGCCGATGCCCTTCAATTTGTTCAGGATCTTGGGGCTCCACTCATTCAGTTCGAGCGGTCGGATGCGCATCGCGGGATCTCCTTCGGCGAGGGTGGGCGTGGTCATCGTGCAGAAAAGCAGCGCGGTCATGATGATCGCCAAGGGCTTCATATCGATCTCCTCGATTGGTCGTGAGATGCCAGGGAATAGGCGGACAGGGGATAACTCAAGCCACCCCCGACTCGAGCTCGTCGAGGTAGTGAAATGTAGGCGCTTTCACACCGAGCCTCTCGCGGATCCCTTTGACCTCATCGGACTCGAAGAAGGCCTTCGCGCGAGCGAGCGATGCCCATCGCGAGTAGTGAACAATTCGATTTGGATCACTCTCAGACCGAAGCACCTGGTAGTCGGACTCGCCCGCGTCTCTGCGGAGGTCGGCTGCGTCATCAAAGCCGGCTTTCCACTTCGGGTAGTCTTCGACGTCGTGAATAATGAGCACGTAATGCAAAGAAGCGTTCCTTTTCCCCGTCGTGGTCGTGGTTCGCACCGTCCTCGATTTCAGTAGAGTCCCGGTAAGAACTTCACAACGGATCATCGCGCGCTGCGCAGAGGGACGCCCCCCATGGCATGGGACTTTTCGACCGAACCCGAGTTTCAGGAGAAGCTCGACTGGATTCAGCAGTTCTGCGACGAGCGGGTTGAACCCCTCGGTCGCATCTTTCCGCATGCGGTGCGGATCCCGAATCCTGCCGTTCGCGCTTACGTTCGGGACCTTCAGCAAGACGTGAAGGATCAAGGGCTCTGGGCGCTCTTCCTTGACGAGGAGCTCGGTGGCCCCGGCTTCGGCCAGCTCAAGCTCGGACTCGTCAACGAGATCCTTGGTAAGTACCCCGCGGCACCCCAGCTTTTTGGTGCCGCAGCGCCGGATACGGGGAATATGGAGATGCTCGCGGCTCATGGAACTGAAGAGCAGAAGGAGCGCTGGCTCACGCCGCTGCTCAATCAAGAAATGTTCTCCGCCTACTCGATGACCGAACCCCAGGGCGGATCCGACCCGACGCTCTTCAAGACCCATGCGGTTCGTGACGGCGACGAATGGGTGATCAATGGGGAGAAGTGGTTCACCTCCGCGGGGCGCGTCGCCGACCTGCTCTTCGTGATGTGCACGAATGGGATGTTTGTCGTGCCACGTAAGGCGGAGGGCGTAGAGATCATGCCCGAGCCCCGCAATCATAATCACATCTTCTACCGCGACGTGCGCGTTCCCCTTGACCACTTGCTGGGGCCCGAGAACGGGGCACACGTATTGGCTCAGCGCCGCCTCGGTGGCGGGCGAATCCACCACGCGATGCGCACGATTGCGCAATGCACTCTCGCCTTCGACATGATGTGCGAGCGGGCGCTCTCACGGCAGTCGCATGGCGCGATCATCGCCGATCATCAGATGGTTCAGGAGAAGATCGCGGAGTCCTACGCGAAGCTCCGCATGCTTCGCCTCTACGTGCTCGAGACGGCATGGAAGATGGATCAGACGTCAGCGCGGGAATGCCGAACGGATATCGCTGCGGTCAAGTTCACGATGGCTCGGGTGCTCCGCGAAGTCTCGTTTGATGCGCTGCAGATTCATGGTTCGCTCGGGACGACGGATCTGACACCGCTGCAGGCGATGTACGCGGATGCGCCGACGATGGGGCTCGCCGATGGCGCGGATGAAGTTCATAAGGCAACCGTCGCGCGGAGAATTCTCAAGGACTACCAGCCCCACGAAGGTCATTTCCCCCGCGAGTTCCTGCCCTATAAGCAGGAGGAGGCGTGGGAGAAGATGAAGCCGATCTTCGACGTAAATCCGGAGCTCAAGGAGGCGGCCGAGGGTTATAAGGCGTACCGCGAGAAGCGCGGTCGACGTTAGGTCGAAGCGCCTATAGGCTCGCCAGGAAGACTTCGAGACATCGATCATGCCAGGGCGTGCGCGCGCCCTGTGCATGGAAGCCAACATGCCCGCCGCCGCGCGGGAGGAGTACCTCGAGATGGGGATTCTTCGCCCATTCGTAGTCGGTGTACATCCTTGCGGGGATCCACGGATCGTCGAGGGCGTGCATCAGGAGTGTGGGTAGCCGGATCTCGCCGAGCAGTTGCCGCGCGTGATTCTGGTCGTAGTAGTCCTTCGCATCGGCGAAGCCGTTTCGCGGAGCGACGATGTGTTCGTCGAACTCGAGAATGGTTCGGACGCTTTCGAGTCTCGACGATTCCTCCGCGCTGATTCCTCCCGGTGTGGAGTGCATTTCTCGCTTCATACCCCTGAGGAGATGTGAGTGGTAGAAGCGATTGCGTGCGTCGAGGAATCGATAGGATGCGGCTTCCAGATCGATGGGGGCCGAGATCGAGACGGCGGCCCTCAGCCCCCCGTACTCCGCGACGTATTTCAGAATCATGTTGCCGCCGAGGGAATAGCCGACGACGGCGACACCATTTTGTGTGTAGACGGGGTCCAGGCCGATCAAGACATCATGTAGGTCCTGACTCCGCCCGGCGTGATATTGCGATTCGCAGTGAGGCCGACTGGCTCCCGCCCCACGGAGATTCAACTGCAAGACCGGATAGCCCAGCCCGAGGAGGTGGGCGGAGGTCGTCTGGATGTAGGCGCTTTCCGAAGATCCCCCGAGTCCATGAACCAGAACGACGAGCGGCGCATCGCGACGACTCGGGGATTCCGGGTCGCTCTCGATATAGTCGCCGATCAGCTGATCGCCGCTTCCGTCTTGCATAGCGAACTGGAGTTGCTTGGCGGACGCGCGGCGGCGCGGCACGAGCGACGGGCCGCGAAGGACATTGCGTAGGGTCTGAAGATCGGGGCCCCACCACGGAAGCCGGGGGGCAAAGTCTGGAAAAGCGAGCGAAGGCATCGGGCCGCAGGCTAGCCCCATTCGATCGGTGACAGCAATTGGATCTGTGTGACACGCGAGAGCCGGTTGGCGAAGACGGGGTCACGGATATCGTCCCTTCCATGGGTCCCATTCTGATAGGCTGAGGAAGTGGCATACCGTCGCGCGATCCCTGAGGAGCCGCCCGTGCTTACTGACCTCACGTTCAGTTCATTCGTTCGGCGAAGTGCCGTCCTTTTGGCGATTGCGGGGAGTCTCATCGGGCCGCCGACCGCATTCGCCGCGGTCCTCCACGCCGTATCCTGGAACGCGTCCGGCCTCTATGAGATCGACACGGGAACCGGTGTCGCGACGCTGATCGGGTCGACGGGCCTCTTCGATCTCGGCGGCATCGCCCACGACGACGTGGGCGGGCTCTACGCCTTTGATGGTTCGAGTACGAACATCTCGTTTCACTCGGTCGATCCGGGGACCGGTGCGGCCACATTGGTTGGATTGACGGGGTTGCAGGGAGGCGAGGGTGCTCTTGTCTGGGACCCTACAGACAACGTCTTTTATAGCCGCGCGAATGTGGGCGGCTCGGGCGGGGGCCTAACGATGGAACTCGTGTCGATCGATGCGGGGACGGGCGTCGGAACCTGGATCGGCAACATGGGTCTGAACCTCGAAGCCGACATCAGCGGGCTTGCCCTTCTGCCGGATGGAACGCTGCTCGGCCTCGACTCCCAATCGGCGTTGCCGAGCCGGCTCGTCGAGATCGACAAAGGGACCGGCGTTGCGACGGTGATCGGTGCGACAGGAGATACCTATCTCTCAAGTCTTGGCGGACTCGCCCTCGATCCGGATACGGGCACGCTCTACATGAGCAACGGGATTGAACTCTTCACCGTCGACCCGGGAACCGGAGCAGCGACGCTCGTCGGTGCCCACGGCGAGATCATCACGGGCCTCTCCTTTGATCCCGCTCCGCCTCCGGTCCCCACGTGTCTGCTTGCTCTCGACGAAACGAGCACGTTATTCGATGTCGATCCGATGGATGGGTCGACGAGTAATCTCCGTCCGATGGGCGTGGACCAACTGGGGTCCCTCGTGCGCTCGCCGGGCGGGACGATCTATTCGCTTCGCGCGGGCGTGCCCGGCGAGCTCTATACCGCGGACCTTGTGACGGGTACCGCCAGCCTGATCGGATCGACCGGCATTCCGATCCGCGAGGGCGGTCTCGACTTTCAGCCTGTTTCCGGCGTGCTCTACGGGGTGAACAGTGTCGGTGCGGGTGAGCTCTTTACGCTCGATACCGGGACGGGAGCAGCGACGGTCATCGGCACGATCCTCGACGAGTTCGGCTTTCCGATCGATACGTCTGCGCTGGCCTTCGATGCGATCGGGAATCTCTACGTGATCAAGAGCTTCCCCACGCCCGAGATCTACCGCGTGAATCCGGTCGACGCGAGCGTCTTTGACCGGGTGTCGATTCCGGCGCTCACGTCGGCGGTGGGGCCTGTTGGGATGGAGTTTGATGATTCGACGGGTGTGCTCTACCTGAGCATCGACGGTGAGTTGCTCTCCCTCGATCCGGTGACCGGTGCGACGACTCTGATTGGTCCGACGCCAAGCACGTCAGGGCTTGAGGTCGTCTCGGCCTGCTTTCCGCCGCTGACCACTGCGGTTCCTACGCTGACGCCGTGGGCCTACGTGGCGCTTGTGATCTTGCTTGCGACGGTTGCGGCTGGAGCGCGTCGAAAAGGTCATGCGCGTTCGTCATGAAGGGTCCGGACTGTCAGGGCGAAGGCGGTTCTGCCATCGCCCCGAGCCAGATTCGAGCGATATCAGTGATGCGCCGATCGAGTTCGCGCACGGGAATACCGACGCGCTTGGCGTACGGCTTGCGAAAGATGCGGTAGCCGCGTTGGAGCGCCGAGATGGCGACGTGCAAAGCCTCGAGTGGGGAGTGCCTACTCATCGTGAGCGGATTCACACCGGAAAGAGCCTAATGCTGGTTGAGCTTGACTGGCAGCGATTCGAGCCCCAGCACGAAGTTGCCTCGCCGTTTTGCGCGCGGGGCGTCGGGCGTTGCGAGTGCAATGTCGGGGAAGTGCTCGAGCAACTCTTCAAAGAGCACCCGCAGTTCGAGACGAGCGAGTTGAGCGCCGAGGCAATGGTGTCGGCCATAGCCACCAAAGGCCATGTGTTGGTTTGGCTGTCTTCGGATGTCGAAGCGATCGGGATCGTCGAAGACGCGTTCGTCCCGATTTCCCGAGAGATAGAGCAAGAGCATGCGATCGCCGGCATGAATCTTCTGGTCGCCTAGCGTCACATCGCGCGTGGCCGTGCGGTTCATGTTTTGGATCGGGGTGACCCAGCGGAGCATCTCTTCAATCGCCGATGGGAGAAGTGATCGGTCCTCGAGGAGGGCATCCCACTGGTTGCGATTGCGCATGAGTGCTTCGAGTCCGCCGGAGATCACATGGCGAGTGGTTTCGTCCCCGCCGACCAGGATCAACATGGTTTCCATGATGAGATCAGCGTCGGTGAATCGCTCGCCCTCAAACTCCGCGTTCACGACGAGACTGACGAGGTCCTCCGCCTGGCCGTCGCCCGCACGTCTTTCTGCCACGATCTTCATGATGTAGTTGGCCCAGTCGATGACGGCCGGGCCGACTTGCTCACGAACTTCGTCGCCGCCGGTCGCGAAGAGATCCGACCACTCGAGGAGTCGGTCATAGTCTTCCTCTGGCAGCCCCATCAGCTCGCCGATCATGAACATCGGAAGTGGTGTGGCGATGTCTTTGACGAAATCGCATTCACCTTGGGAGGCGACGGCATCGAGAAGGCTTCGCACGCGGGTGCGAAGGAATGACTCGTGGGCCTGCACGCGCCGGGGAGTAAACCCTGCAGAAACGATGCCGCGCCGGCGATTGTGATCCGGCGGGTCGGTATTGATCATGCTCGGGACGTTCGAGTCGGGGCGAGAGCCTTGGCCCGAGCAGAAGGTCTCGGCATCCTTCGAGACCTTCATGATGTCGGCATAACGCGTGATGCCCCAGATGCCGCTCGTGTCGTCCCAGTAGACCGGAGCGTTCGCGCGCATCCAGGCGTAGGACGGCTCGGGATCGACGTAGAAGTCAGGACTGAGGAGCTGAATCTCGGGGCGAGTGGGATGTGCAGCGACACGCGTACCCGCGCGATCGAGCTGAACCTCGTATTCACTACCGGCCAGGGCGTCCGGGCGGCTTTGTTCCGTCATCGCTCGCCCTTTCGCCCGTAACGGGATCTCGCAGGTCGTCTTCGGCCTACCGCTCGACGCTCATCGAAGGGCAGATCAGTCGGTCTCGCCGATTTCGAGCGTGAAGAGCAAGTCCCCCGCTTCGATCTGTGCACCCGCGGCGACGTGGACCGCAGAGATGCGTCCGTCGAGCGGAGCCGTGACGCTCGATTCCATCTTCATGGCTTCGATGACACAGAGGCGTTCGCCTTCGAGGACGTGGTCGCCGACCGAGTGTGCGTGGGACGCGAGCAGACCGGGGAGCGGGGCACCGATGTGTCGCGGATCGTCCGGATCCGCCTTCGCATGACGCTCGACCTGGATGCCCAGCGTTGTGTCGTGAACCATGATGCTTCGCGGCTGACCATTGATCTCGAAGAAGACCTGTCGTCCGCCTTCGCTATCGGGGTCACCGATCGCAACCAGTCGAATAACAAGTCCCTGACCAGGCTCGGTCTCGAGATGGATCTCTTGACCCAATCCCATTCCGTGAAAGAAAGCCACCGTCGGAAGAATCGTGAGATTCGGACCGTGGCGCTCCTGCCGTTCCATGTACTCGAGGAAGACGCGGGGATAAAGGATGTACGAGAGGACTTCGGCCGAATCGGGTTCGCGGCCGAGCTTGCCCGTGAGCTCTTCCCGCGTGGCGTCGAAGTCGACGGGCGGAAGGTCTTCGCCCGGTCGCTTGTTGATCGGGGTTCGCTCCTTGAGGACGAGGCTTCGGAGCGGCTCGGGAAAGCCGTTCGGTGGCTGACCGATGCGACCTTCGAAATACTCGATCACGCTGTCCGGGAAGGTGAGGTCGCCGCCGCGCTGAAGCACGTCCTTGGGCGCGAGGCCATTCGCGAGCATGTAGAGCGCCATGTCGCCCACGACCTTCGAAGAGGGCGTGACCTTGACGACGTCGCCGAAGAGTCGGTTCACCTCGGAGTACATCTTCATCACGTCGCGCCAGCGCTCACCGAGCCCCATCGCGGTCGCTTGTGAGCGCAGGTTTGTGTACTGCCCGCCCGGGATCTCGTGATCGTAGACTTCGGCGCTGCCGTGGAAGGGGCCCTTGTCGAAGACCTTGTAGGTCGAGCGCACCGACTCCCAATAGGAATCGAAGGGGAGCAGCGACTGAAGATCGAGCTCCGTCGGTCGTGGCGAACCTTCGAGCATCGCAACGACACTCTGCAGATTGGGCTGACTCGTCGATCCCGAGAGCGGACCGAAGGCGCAATCGATCGCATCGACGCCCGCCTCGACGGCGCGCATATACGCCGCGCCCTGGATCCCCGCGGAGTCATGCGAATGAAGATGGATCGGGACATCGACCTCTTCGCGCAAGACCTCGACCAGGCGTCCCGCCGCGTAGGGCTTGAGCAGTCCCGCCATGTCCTTGATCGCGAGAATATGAGCACCGCGATCAACGAGATCCCGGGCCAGATCCACATAATACTGGAGCGCATAGCGCTCCCGACTCGGGTCGAGGATGTCGCCCGTGTAACAGATGGCGACTTCCGCGAGGGCTCCCGCCTCCCGCGTCGAGTCGATCGCGACCTGCATCTGATCCGCCCAGTTGAGGGAGTCGAAGATGCGGAAGAGGTCGACGCCGCGGGAATGGGCTTCCTTCACAAACTCGCGAACGACGTTGTCGGGGTAGGTCGTATATCCCACCGCATTCGCGCCGCGCAGCAGCATCTGCAGCAAGACGTTCGGAACCGCTTCGCGCAGGGACTCGAGTCGCTTCCACGGATCTTCATCCAGGAAGCGCATCGAGACATCGAAGGTCGCGCCGCCCCAAACTTCGAGGGAGAAGAGTTGGGGAGCGAGGTGGGCAAGTGAGGGCGCGACTTCGAGCATGTCCGCCGTTCGCAGACGGGTCGCCAGCAGCGACTGGTGCGCATCACGGAACGTCGTATCCGTAATGAGGGTGGGCTCGTGGTTCCGCATCCATTTCGCGAAGTCGTCGGCGCCAAGCTCTTCGAGGCGCTGCTTCGTGCCGGCGGGCGGTGCTCCGCTTCGATCGAAATGGGGAGCCGCCGGCGGCTGGCGCAAGGTGTCGGGCTCGAGTCGCTCGACGTTAGGCCGTCCGTTGACCGTGACATCCGCCAGGTAGTGAAGGAGCCGCGTGCCCGATCCTCGATCCGCTTCGAACTCGAGAAGCTCAGGCGTCTCGGCGATAAAGTGGGTGTCGCACTCACCGGCCTGGAAGGTCGGGTGTTCGATAACCTTGCGCAGGAAGGCCACGTTGGTCTCGACACCGCGGACCCTGAACTCGCCGAGGGCGCGAAGGGCGCGTGAAGACGCTTCATTGAGGTCACGGCCGCGAGTGGTGAGCTTCGCGAGCAGCGAGTCGTAGTAGGGCGTGATGATCGCGCCGGGGAAGGCGTTACCGGCGTCGAGTCGCACGCCGAGGCCACCCGGGGATCGGTAGGAGATGAGCCGGCCGTAGTCGGGGAGGAATCGATTTTCGGGATTCTCCGTTGTGACGCGGCACTGAATGGCGAAGTCTCGAGGCGCGAGGGTTGCTTGCTCGATGCCGAGAGACGCGAGGGACTCGCCGGCAGCGATGCGGATCTGGGAGCCGACGATATCGACGCCCGTGATCTCTTCCGTGACGGTGTGCTCGACCTGAACCCGGGGATTCATCTCGATGAAGTAGTAGTCGTCACCGGAGACGAGGAATTCGACCGTACCCGCGTTCTGGTAGCCCACGGCGCGGGCGAATTTGACGGCGGCGTTGCAGAGTTCGTCGCGCAGGCCGGGGTCGAGGTTCGGCGCGGGGGCCAACTCGAGGACCTTTTGGTGTCGTCGTTGGATCGAGCAGTCACGCTCGAAGAGATGAACCACGTCGCCGTGGGTATCCGCGAGGATCTGAACTTCGATGTGCTTCGGGCGCTGAACCAGTTTTTCGACGAAGACTTCGTCATTGCCGAAGGCGCTCGCGGCTTCGCGGCGCGCCTCCTCGAAGGACTCGACGAATTCCGCTTCGGTCTGAACGACGCGCATGCCACGTCCGCCGCCGCCGCCGGAGGCCTTGACCATGACAGGGAAGCCGATCTCGCGAGCGAAGTTGAGTCCGTCGGCGCTGTTCTCGATCGGCGGGGAGCCGGGAATGATCGGGAGGCCGGCTTCGATGGCGGCGTTCCGCGCGCTGACCTTGTCGCCGACGCTTGAAAGGACGGATGCGGGGGGGCCGACGAAAGTGATGCCCGCGTCGGTGACAGCCTGGGCGAAATCCGCGCGTTCGGAGAGGAAGCCGTAGCCGGGATGAATCGCGTCGACGCCGCGATCCCGAGCGATGTCGAGGATCCGCGGAACATCGAGATAGACACCGACCGGGTTGCCGCCTTCGCCGAGGGAGTAGGCCTCGTCCGCCTTGAAGCGGTGGAGCGCATAGCGGTCTTCGTCGGAGTGAATACCGACCGTGCGAATCCCGAGTTCCGAACAGGCACGATGGATGCGGATCGCGATCTCACCGCGGTTGGCGATCAGAAGGCGTTCGAAGCGCTTGGGCTCGGTCATTTTTGGGGGATCCTGAGTCGGTGAACTGGAGTTAAGTGGAATAAGCCCGGAGGCGTGTGCGCACCAATCGACGCATGAGCGCGAGGGCGCCTTCGCGGGCCTGCGAGGATGCCAAAAACGGGCGATCAGCGCTCCCGATTAGACCTGGAAAACTTGGGTCTGACGGTCCGAAATAGCGGTTGGCGTGCGTTCTACGGTGTTCTTGCGTGCTGCGGAGGAAGGCGGCGGGTTCAGCTCAGAAGAACTCGACGGCTCCGGTCGAGATGTCGTAGATCCCGCCGACAATCTCGATGTCTCCTGCGTCAGCAAGCTCACGGAGAACTTCGCTTCGGTCGCGGATCGCGCTCATCGTTTGCCGGATGTTCTCCCGCGCGACCGCGTCGACGAAGTCCGCATTGGCCGAAGTCCGATCGCACGCGTCGGAGGGCGTGCCTACGGCGTCGACGCACGGTTGGATCTTGCCGAGCATGCCCGTGAGATTGCCGAGCTCGACCCCATCGCAGGCGCCCTTGATCGCACCGCAGGCCGAATGGCCGAGGACAAGGATCAGCTTCGCGCCGGCGACTTTACAGGCGAACTCCATGCTGCCGAGAATGTCTTCGTTCACGAAGTTGCCCGCGATGCGGATGCTGAAGATGTCGCCGATTCCCTGGTCGAGAATCAATTCCGCGGAGGCGCGGGAGTCGATGCAACTGAGGACGGCGGCGATGGGCCATTGCCCGCCGGTCGTTTGATTCATCTGCTCCAGGAGATCCCGCTTTGCCGGCTTGTTCGTGCGGAAGCGTTCGTTGCCGTCGGCGAGACGCTGTCGGGCCTCCGCGGGGGTCATCTTCGACTGGGTATCTGAATCGATGGCGTTCATGTTGAGTTCCTCTGTGAATCGAATGCTAGGTGGGGCGGAAGGCGGGGGGGCAGCGGACGTTCTACGTAGACTCTTTTCCGGCTTGCCGATCCGGTTGGATGCGGACGACGGAGAGTCGTCGGCTGGGTGCGGAGGCCTCGAAGTCATCGAGGATCTCAAGCACGTCGTGGTCGATTGAGACGGTCCGGCTCATATCGATCTCCACTCGGGAATCCTTGGGCACCGCCGCGAGTTCCGTGAGAAGAGCGCCGCGACTCAGGAAGGAAACCTGCTCCGCGAGGGCGACACGCACGATGCATCCTGAATCATCTTCGCTCTCTTCCGTCACGACCGAGTGCGAATTGACGTAGTTGCGATGAAGTACGACGACGATGCCGACCGCAAGACCGAGCAACACGCCGGTCAGCAGGTCGGTCGCCAGAATCGCAGCAATCGTCACAATGAAGGGGCCGAACTGGGTCGCGCCGAGTCGGTACATCGAGATGAAGAGTTCGGGCTTGGCGAGCTTGTAGCCGACGACCAATAGGATGCTCGCAAGGACGGCGAGGGGGACCAGGTTGAGGACGCTCGCGCAAAGCAGCACGCCGAGCAGCAGGACGATGCCGTGGATGATCGCCGAGTTCTTGGTTTGGGCACCGGATTGGATATTGGCTGAACTGCGTACGATGACCTGCGTGACGGGTAGGCCGCCGATCATGCCCGAAGCCACATTTCCGACGCCCTGCGCGAGGAGCTCGCGGTTTGTCGGGGTGACTCGCTTCTGGGGATCGAGTTTGTCGGTCGCTTCGACGCAGAGCAGGGTCTCAAGGCTGGCGACGATGGCCAGGGTGATCGCGGTGATCCAGATCTGGGGATTGCCGATCTGCGACCACTCAGGCGACGTAAGCAAGCCGCCCACTTCGCCGAGACTTGAGATGACTGGAATATTCACGAGATGCTCGTTCGCGAGAGCCCAGCCCGGCGCGTACCGCGTCGTGCCCCACTGGTAGGCGATCCCGAAGAGCACAGCGACTAACGGTCCCTGAATCAGCTGAAAGACCTTCGCGCGAGGGATCAGCACTTTCTCCCAAAGGATCAAGATGCCGAATGCGATGGCAGCGACGAGTGCGGCGCTCTCATCGATGTGGTCCGCGGCCTGGAAGATTTCCGTGAAGGTGTTCTCTCCGTCGAGCTGCTGGAAAGCGAAGTCGCCTTCCGGGTCGTGGTCCCAGCCGAGGGCGTGCGGAATCTGCTTGAGAATGATCAGCAGGCCGATTCCCGAGAGCATTCCCTTGATGACGGCGGAGGGGAAGAAATAGGCGAGCACGCCTGCGCGGGCGACACCGAGGCCAATCTGAATGATGCCCCCGAGCACGACAGCGACGAGAAAGGCCTCGAAACTGCCGAGTGTTTCGATCGCGGTCGCGACGATGACCGCGAGGCCTGCGGCGGGGCCGGAGACGCCAAGTGAAGACCTACTCAGCGCGCCGACCAGGATGCCGCCGACGACGCCTGCGATCAGGCCTGAAAAGAGGGGGGCGCCGCTTGCGAGCGCGATGCCGAGACAGAGAGGGACGGCGACGAAGACGACGACGATTCCCGCAGGGAGGTCGCTTCGGAGATGTCGTAGGGACGTCAAGCGGTGGGTCTCCTTTGGAGGGCGGGCAGTGGGCGCAGTCTGAAAGCTCGAATCGCCCGATTTTCGCGAATCTTAAGGGTTCGGTCTAATTAGTCGATGCTAATCGGAATATTTTTTTGATAGATAGGAGCTATCAATGAGTCGTATCCTCATGGCTTGGGCTTTCGGTGTGCCCACCAAGTCTAGGGGTGAAACGGGGCATCAGCCTTGAGTACGGCCTCCGACGGCTGCTCGGGGAGGGGTTCTACGAGAAAGAAGGGCTGGTCGAAGACGCTTCGGTCGCCGTTCGGCGGCCAGCTTCCGGTGATGACTTCATACCGGACACCCTCGGTAATTCCGCGGGACTCGTGGGGGACGTAGGAGTTGTGGAGGTAGACGTTGCCGGGGACGGCGCGATGCTTCACGCCGTTCACCCAATGCTCGACCGGCCCCGACATGATGTAATAGAACTCGGGCGTCGCATGACTGTGTTCGACGTATCGCGCCCACGGGCCCCAGACGGCGTAGGAGACGTTGAAGTCGTAGCCGACGTCAGGAATGACCGCGCGAAAGAACGACTTGATCCGAAACACCTCGCTCACTCGCTGGGCGAGGGGGAGCACTGCACCGACATCCTTCGTCCAAAAGAAGCCGCTGCCGGGGGGCAGCTGGTCGAGCCGGAGCCAGGCGACATCGGATTCCTGGCGCCAGCGGGGTGTCGTCGGATAGACGCCTGCTGAGTTCGCACTCGCCGCGGCCGATCGCTCTGCTGTCTGGCAATAGTCGCATTCGTCACTCGCGACTTGTGTTGAGTTGCTTCCCGTCTCGGCGACCAACTCGTACGAATAGCGTTCCCCGAAGAAGTCGATTTTGTCGGGCAGGTTCGCCTCGACCGGCTGCACATGTTGGTTGGCGCCGGTGAGGTAGTAGCCGGAGGCCATATAGGATTGATCGCCACCGGGAGCCCAGCGAAACCACAATAGTTTGAGCGGGCCCGATGCGTCCGCTTCGATGCGGCGCACGTCATAGGCGTCGAGCTTGACCGAGATTCCGGGGGCAACCGTCGCGCTCTCGCCCTCGACCGTGATGCGCCCGGATCCTTCGATGACGTGATAGCCGCCTGGGGCCGCTTCGGCGTGACCCGGTAAGATCGCCCCGGGGCCGAGCAGGATCTGCAGAATCTCGAAATCGGGCATGTCGAAGGCGCGACGGATTCGTACCGATTCGCGCAGGCCCCTTGCCGCATCGGGCGCAGCACGGTCTACCCCTTCCCAATCCCATGGCAGCGCCTCGGTAAGCGGGGTCCAGGGCATGTCGGAGGTTCTGTATTCGGCGGGGCGTGTCTTGCGCGGGCGCGGCTGGGTGGGGTCGAGCACATCCTTGGCGCGCCGCTCGCGGAATGCCGCATAGGTCTCGCGAAAGGGATCCGACTTCGAGTGTTTGTCGAAGTAGATCCCGGGGTCGATCTCGTCCGCGTGGAGCGTGCGGTCGATCACAGTGTCGGTGGTGCTGTCCGTGGTGTTAGGCTGCGACCCGGATGTAAGACATCCCGCACCGATCAGGATGATGGAAAGAAGGGTGGTCGCACTTCTTGTGCATCGAGACAAGCTGCAGGGCGACATGCTTCTCCTTGGCTCTGTGAGCGCGGGGTCGAGCGAGAGGATAGGGCGAAATGCGAAAACTCGCGGTCGCGGGCGGCTCGGACGGCATTTTCAGGCAGGTCGCGGGCGGGTCTAGCGAATCGACTCTTCCGGGAGTTCCGTTTTGATGCCCTGATCGATCGGCATCCCGTCGGGCATCGCGCCTGTCGCCGCCAATAACCGGGCAAGCTCCGCCGAAAGCCGGCTGACCCGGTCGGCTTGCGCTGGGTCATCGATCAGGTTCTCGCGCTCTTCCGGATCGTTCTTCAAGTCATAGAGTTCTGCTTGGTGCCGGTCGGGGCCCCCATCGCCATGGGGGTAATGGACGTATTTCCAGTCGTCGGTTCGAACCCCGCGTACGTTCGGCGTGTACGGGAATTGCTCTTCGTAGTCGTAGGCGTAGTGCCAACTCGTTCGCCAGCCTTCGGTCAGGCCCTCGAGAAGGGGGACCCAGGAAGCGCCGTGGGTCTTCGGGAGTGGTGCAGTCTCTGTGAGTTCGAGGAGGCTCGGCGCCAGATCGACTGAGAGCACCTGCTGCTCGATACGCAGGCCGGCCTCGATCCGGGTCGGATAGCGAACGACCAGGGGCACGCGAATCGACTCCTCGTGCATGGTTCGCTTGTCGATCATTCCGTGTTCGCCGAGCAGGAAGCCATTGTCACTCGCGAAGACGAAGATCGTATCCTCGAGGAGCCCTCGCTCCGCAAGCATTTCGTAGAGCCGGCCGACGCTGTCATCCACTGAGCGGATCGTTCCCGTGTACGCGCGAACGAAGCGCTCAAAGTCGTCGATGGCTTCGTGGCGATCATCGGGATAGTCGTCGCGAAACCCGTAGAGCGGGCCGTAGATCCCGTGCCACGTTCGAAGCCGGTCGATGATCCAGTGCGGCTTGGTTGCGAGATCGAAGGCGCTCGGCGGGTAGGAAACGTCAACGTCGTCGTAGCTGGCCTCGTACCTTTCTTCGGGGACGAAGGGGCCATGGGGTGCTTTGTGACCGACGACTAACAGGAAGGGTCGGTCGCTTCCCCTTTGCGCGACCCAGTCGATTGCGAGGTCGGTCACGCGTTCCGTGTAGTACCCGCGTACGACCTGTCTATTTCCGTTGACGTTGAACGTCGTGTCGAAGTACTTGCCTTGTCCCTTATGCGTCACCCAGTAGTCGAATCCCGGTCGTCGCGTGTCATCCCCTTCGCCCATGTGCCACTTGCCGATATAGGCCGTCTCGTAGCCTGCAGATTGAAGCTGTCTCGGAAAACTCGGGAGGGTATGTGGGTAGTCGGTGAAGTTATTCGTGACACCGTGGACGTTTGCGTAGAGCCCGGAAAGGAAGGACGCGCGGCTCGGTGAGCAGAGCGAGGTCGTGACAAACATGTTGTCGAAGCGCGCGCCTTCGGCGGCCAGGCGGTCGATGTGGGGCGTCTCTATCCCGAGGAGTGGGGTGTCCGCGTAGCCGACGGCGTCGGCGCGCTGGTCGTCGGTCAGGATGAAGACGATGTTCGGGCGCGCATGGCGGGGTGGGTCTTGGGGGACGGCGCACGCCGCCAGGATCAGAAGCAGGGCGGTTCGGGCGATCAGGCAGTAGCGTACTCTCGTAGGCGACGTCGGCATGAGGACAAGGCTAAGGCAGCTTGGCAAGAGCGGCACGTTCGAGTTCTGCGTGCTTCGGTGCGCGGCTTAGCCCTTCGTCCATGCGCGCTGCGAATCGAACGCGTCTCCTTGTTAGGCTGAAAACACGAGCCGCCGTCCCGTCGGTCGGAAGTGGTAGGAGGCGCCGCCGACCGCGAGCATGATGAGTGGTGGGAGCCACTCTCCGAGCGGGTCGGAAACAAAGAGATGGGTCGCGACCGCACCGATCAGATTGAAGCAGAACCCGGCATACGCCCATTCCTTGAGGAGTGCGAACCCCGGAATCAGCAATGCGACCACACCGAGAAGCTTCGCGAGCCCAATGATCGTCATGAAGTAGGTGGGGTAGCCGAGCGCGGTCATCGATTCGACCATCGGGTCGAGGTGTGCGAAATGAGCGATGCCTGAGAACGCCAGGACCGCGGAGAAGAGAGCGGTTGGAACCCAGTAGGCGATCGTTTCCTTGTTCATGTCATCTCCTTGTGAATGCGGCGGCTCAGATCTCGAGGAGCTGCTTGCCGAAGTTTGAGCCCGAGTAGAGTCGCAGCAACGTCTTGGGAGCGTTCTCGAAGCCACTCTGGATGTCGGCCTTCCAGGCGATGTGGCCCTCGCCGGTCCACTTGACGAGATCGCCGACGGCCTCAGCGGCCTTCGGCAAATAGTCGAGGATCACGAAGCCTTCCATGCGTGCCCGCTTCTGGACCAGGTTGTAGTAGTTCGCCGGCCCCGCCTGTCGCTCCTTCTCGTTGTATCCGGAGATCGATCCGCAGACGACGATTCGCGCGCCGTGGGCAAGCTGACCGAGTGCCGAGTTCAGGATCGTTCCGCCGACATTGTCGAAGAAGACGTCGATGCCATCGGGACAAAGGGCGGCGAGTCGTTCGTCCACGTCCTCGTTCTTGTAGTCGATGGCTTCGTCGAAATGGGCCTCGGAAGTGAGCCATTCACATTTCTGGGCTCCGCCCGCGATGCCGATGACGCGACAGCCTCTGAGTTGGGCGATTTGACCCGCTACGGACCCTGTTGCGCCGGCTGCTCCAGAAACGACGACCGTGTCGCCTTCCTTCGGCTGGCCGATCTTGAGGAGTCCGTAGTAGGCGGTGACGCCGGTGAGGCCGAGGACGGAGATCGCGAGCGCCGGGTCGACTCCGGTGGGAATGGCGCGCGCGGTGGCATCCGCCACGGCGTACTCCTGCCAGCCAGTCATTGCCGAGACCAGATCGCCGGGCGCGTAGCCTTCTCGCTTCGACTCAATGACCTCGCCGATGCTTGTGCCGCGCATGACCGCGCCGATTTGAACGGGCGGGAGATAATTCGGCTTGTCATCGATCCATCCACGCATGGCGGGTTCGAAGGCGAGTGTCCGATTGCGAACCAGAATCTGACCCTCTTCGATCTTGGGGATCGGGGTCGAGGAAAGCTCGAAGTCGCTTTCGCGCACCATTCCGTCGGGGCGATTCTTCAGCAGCCATTGTCGATTCATTTCGGTCATTCAGGTTCTCCGCCAGGGGATTAGGCGCTCTTCGGTTTCAAGAAGAGCGATTCGATCGTTCGCGCATGTTCAGCGACGGCTTCGGGACTGTTGGGGTCGATTCCGGTAAGCCGTTTGCATTCCTCGGCCTGCTGAAAAATCATTCCGACCGCACCGATCAACGAGTAGACGAAGTGCATCGGATGCACCCCGGATAGGAGAAGCCCGCGTTTCTGCGCATTTTCGATCAGGGGCAGAACTTTCTCGAAGAGAGGCTTCACGTGGTTGTCCGTGAGCCACCGCATGCGAGGACCGCGCCGCTTGCCTTCGTCGTGCATGATTCGGATGAACTCCGTGTGCTTCGCAACGAAGTAGACGTGATTGTGAATCATTGTGGATAGGAGTTCGTGTTCATCCATCTCGTCCGCGTTTTCGAGGACGCTCGAGAGACCTTCCTCCATGTCGTCGAAGGCGCGGGCGACCGCGGCTTTCCAGAGTTCGTCCTTCGTGCCGAAGTGGTACTGAACGAGGCCGAGCGTGACTTTCGCGCGGGCGGCGATGTCGCGGCTTCGCGCGCCTTCGAATCCCTTTTCGGAGAAGGCCTTGAGCGCGGCGGAGAGGATTCGCTCCGCCGTGTCTTTCCGATTTTGAGCGCGTGTTGATCGCGGCACGGGGATTCCTTGCGGGCATGGGTCAGTTGACCTATAAAATTATACGACCGAATAAAACGAATGCAAGCCCAGGAGGGCCGAATGGTTCAGGCCGAACGAACGATGCACTCGGAGACCCTCGTCTATCCCGGAAGCGAGACCGTGGTGGCGAGTCTTGAGAATCCGCCTGGAAGTTGGCCGCTGGTTCGCCCGACGCCAATCATGAAGGCGGATGATCTCTGCTTCTTGCTTTGGGAGCTGCCGGATCTCGACCGTCAGCATCGCTTTCTGATCGACTTTGGAATGCTCGACGTTGAGAAGACGAGCGAGTCCCTCATCATGCGCGGGTACGGAAGGTCGCCGTACCTTTACGTGGGACGTCGAGGTCCGAAACATCGGTTCGTTGGCCTCGGCTTCCTCGCGAGTTCTCGCGAGGATCTCGTCGCTCTGTCCGAGGCAACCGGACTTGCGATCGAAGCGGTTGATCGCCCGGGTGGTGGGGAGGTGGTTAGGCTCGAAGATCCGCTCGGGCAGGAGGTCGAGGTCTGCTTCGGGATCCAAGAGGCCGATCCGATTGCGACCCGACAAGAACCCCTCGCCGTCAATACGCCCGACCGTAAGCAACGAATCAATCAGGGCCAGCGTCCTCCTCTCGAACCCGCTCCCGTCATGGGCCTCGGCCATTGTGTGACCTCTGCGAATAACATGGAGGAAGTCGCCGCGTGGTACATGCTTCATTTGGGGCTGATTCCGACGGATGTTCTCTGCCTCGATGATGGCTCGCCGATGATCGCCTTCATGCGGCTCGATCGCGGGGACAAGCCCGCTGACCACCATTGTTTCGTCGCTGGGAGGGGCGGCGGGAAGGGCTATCTGCACAGCGCCTACGAAGTCGTCGACCTCGACGCGATCGGTCAGGGTCAGCAATATTTGAAGGCCAAGAAGTACAATCACGTCTGGGGCATAGGCCGGCACATCCTGGGGAGTCAGCTCTTCGACTACTGGAGCGATCCGGATGGGCACGAGTTTGAGCATTACGCCGATGGCGATGTCTATACCGCCGATCATCCCACGACGTACCATCCGATGGACCCGGGAAACATCTACGCCTGGGGACAGGATATGCCCAAGAGCATGCTTGCCCCGAATGGGAAGCAGATCCTGGCGATACTCTCGGGGCTCTTGGATGGCAGCGTAACCTTCGACTGGTTGAAAACCGTTCTCAAGGTGACGAAGCGCTCAGCGCGTCCCTGGCTCTGAACAGCGTCCTGATAAAGATCCGGATCCGAAGGCGAAACCAAACACTCTCCCTGAAAGGAGTCACACGTGGGTACACGACTCGTACGATTTACGGCGCCCAACCAACGCACCCCGGGTTGGGGCGTTCTCACGCAAGACCAGGTCTTTCCGCTGGCGATCGATTCCGATCATCATCGCGATGTGATGGATCTCTATTTTTCGGACCGCGCCGGCTTTGATGCGGCGATCGCTTCGGCGGGAATCGCAGCCGAGAGCGTCGAATACGAGGCCCCGCTGTCTCGTCGGATCCAGCTCTTCGCTCAGGGACTCAACTACGCGTCTCACCGCGCGGAGGGGGGCTTCAAGGGAGAGACCGCCGAAGAAGCGGAGGCGAACGAGAATCTGCTTTTCGCGAAGGCGAGCTCGACGATCTCGAAGCCGAATGAGACGATCCTGCGCCCCCGAGACTGTCAGCTGCTTGACTACGAGATTGAGCTCGGACTGGTTTTGAAGCGAGACATTCGAGGCACGGTCGATGTCACGGATGAAAACCTGAGCGACTACGTCGGAGGCTTCATTCTCTGTAATGACGTCTCCGCTCGGGACATGATGTTTGGCGGCCCGGCGATGCAGTGGTTCAGGGGCAAGAGCCAGCGGACGTTCTGTCCCGTCGGACCGGTCCTCTTTCTGGCAGACCCCGAGGACTTCGCGCAACTCTATGACCTGAAGCTCAAGCTTCATCTGAACGGCAAGCTTATGCAGGATGCCGTGACGTCTCAGCTGATTCATAAGCCGCCGAAGACGCTGGCCGAGATTTCCGAATTCAACGATCTGGACGTGGGGGACTGCATCCTGACCGGAACACCCGGTGGCGTGCTGGTCGAGCTGACGCCGAAATCGGCACTCGCCATCGTCTTCAACATGCGAAATGACGAGAAACGCCGGGCGAAGTTCACCAAGGCCCAGCTTGCGCAAAGCGATTTCTTGAAGCCAGGGGACGTGCTCGATCTAGAGATCGTATCAGGCGACGGGAGCATCGATCTGGGCAAGCAGCATAACGAGATCGCTGACGCCTAATGCCTTTTCGACCTCGCCGCGCCGGAGGCGGTTAGTCTTCGGCGCGCGTGGTGTCGACAGGGCGCAGGTAGAGCTTGCGCGCCGCGCCGAGTTCGAGGCCGGTCGCGGAATCGCCCCCTGCAAAGGGCGCTTGTCGATCGGGGTCGAGGCCTGAGGAGGGCTCTTCGATCCGCCAAAGGGGTTCCCAGCAGTTGTGCTTCTCGAGCTTCGCCTGCACATCGGCTTGATGCGTCGGTGAAAGGGCCTGGAAATCGCGGCGAATTTCTTCGAGACACCATACCCGGTACCGCGAAGTTCGAATTTCTTTGTAGGGAGCCCCTTCGATGTTGACGTCGAAGCGCCCGCGGTCCGCTTTCCAGGCCGACGCGTTCGCGCAGAGATAGGGGAGATAGGCCGATCCGATCGAATCGAGGATCGGTCCCCAATCCTCGGGAACGTGATCGAGGAGATCTCCATCGTTTCGGCTTGCGCGGGCGTTCCAAAGTCGCGCCGTCCACTCGTAAACGGCGGGGGCGGTCTCGCGCATGATCCGCGCACTCGTCGGGTCCATCGCGAAGTGCCGAAACATAGGCCCGAAGAGCCCAAAATCCGCGAGGCTCGGACGCGAGCCGAGCAGGTAGGGGCGACTCTCGAAGATCGCCGACAAGGCTTCGAGGGAGTCGAGGTAGATCTTCTCGACGTGGTCCCAGGTTTCCGCGCTGACGCCATCGCCTCTCGTAAAGAGGGTTCGCTGGCGCGTGCGGATGACGTGCCGTTTGACGAAGTCCGGGAGCTTGATCCCCTGGCCGGCCTCATGGACGAGAATCCGGCTGAGAAGCTGCGCGCCTTCCTTGTAGTCCCATCGATAATGCATGGCGGGTCGCCAGAGCCATTCGTCCGCCCAGTCTTCAACGAGTCGACTGAAGAAGGCGAGGACCGGGTCCGAGGGTGTGACTGCCACGGCCGGGTAGCGCTCATCGAGCCAGCTGATGATCGGTGTGCTGTCCGTCATCCACCGTTCGTCTGCGAGCTTGAGGCCGGGAACCTGAGCGACACCGGTAGGCCGTGCGAGGGCGGCCGGGCTCGTCGGGAACCGCTGGTACGGGAGTTCCATGTAGCGAATGACGGCTTCGAGCTTGCCGGTGAAGTACGAGACCTCCGGGCCGTGCAGTTCGAGGGGCAGGATCGGATCGTTTGAATCCATCGTGATCTTCCTTGATGCGATGCGATGCGGTCTCGGTCGTGGGGGACGCGCCGGGCGGATTCCGGAGCACGTGCGGCCCATGTGGATTGCTATTCGGGCTGTTCTTGGCCGATGCTGGGATCGAGCTTCAGTGCGCGAGCCATCTCGAGCCGCGCTTCTTCGGTCTTCCCCAGCCGTGAGAGAATCTTCGCGAGGTTCTGATGGACGGCTGCGCTGGGGCGATGATTCCCCAGCAGCCGGTACGTTGCAGCCGCTTCTTCGAGGCGTCCCTGTTCGATGAAGATCATCCCGAGTTGATCGTAGGCACCGGGGCTCTCAGGTTCGAGTTCGATCGCAAGAGAGAGATGCTTGATGGCCTCATCGACCCGCTCGGTTTGCGCCAGCACATACCCGAGGCCCGTGTGCGCCCGCGCGTTCGGATCGGCGGCGAGCGCGATCAAGAAATGCTTCTCGGCGGTTTTGAAGTCGCCCTGGCTCGCGAGCGACGCGGCGAGGTTGTAGTTCGCCGATGCGGATTCGGGTTCGAGGGCGAGTGCCTTCTGATAGTACTCCTCCGCCTCTTCGGCGAGGCCCTGTCGTTCGAGGACGAATCCGAGGTCGCTGTAGATCGCCGGCTGTGGCTCGATCGCGAGGGATTCTCGGTAGTGCGCTTCTGCGATCTCGAGTTCCCCGAGGTCGATCGAAGCGAGCGCCATGTTGTTATGCGCCTTCCAATGCTTCGGGTCGGCCGCGACCGCGCGTTCGAGTGCGGCGACCGCGTCGGTGCTCTTGCCCTGCTGAAAGAGGGCGAAGCCGAGAGAGTTGAGGAGCTCGGGGTTTTCGGGCTCCGCCTGGAGACCACGCTCGTAGATCCGAACGGCGCCTTGGTAGTCGCCGGTCCGCTCGTTGGCGAGTCCCGCACGAAGGAAGGAGTAGGCATCAAGGAATCGCTCTTCGATTCGGGCGATCGCATCGCCACTCTTCGGTACGAACTCGGGGATATTCGCGGCGCGGTCCGTTCCCGTGAACCGCTCCAGGACGACCGGCGGCGTGGACCGACCTTCATCGTCGATATGAGTCAAGAAGAGCTGGGTGTAGGGCGTATTGGCCTTCGATGAGAAGACGAGCCATTTGCCATTTGAGGACCAGCTATGCCAGGAGTTCATCAGGGGCGTGTTCGCTCGGAGTCGCCGCGCCTCCCCGCCTTCCGCAGGAATAATGAAGAGCTCGCTATCCGGCATGAGCAACATGTAGTTCTCTGCTTTACAGAAGATGATCCACTTTCCATCCGGGGAGAATTTCGCGAAGAAGTTGCTCTTTCCGTTATGCGAGGCGCCCGCGAGGGGAGTCGCGACGCCTCCGCGCCCTTCGTTGAAGGGGACGGAATAGAGATCGTACTTGAAGGGTTCGTTGTCCTCGATGAACTCAGGTACGTCCTTCTCATCGAGGAGGATCGATTGCGACGCTTCGATGGAGGCCTTGCGATAGACCTTCGATCGCGCGAAGACGATCGTCTTTCCGTCTGGGCTCCAGGTCGGGTTGCTCTGAACGAAGTTGGGATCGTCGGCGCCGGGAAGTGCCGAGTACGTCTTTTCGATCGTGTCGTAGACGGCGAGGAT
>Ga0316208_1000813_pt1 | contig 33870 bp, 22 predicted proteins | sample 3monopyrite_MG_FD_204944 | JGI IMG/M metagenome (GOLD analysis project Ga0316208, IMG submission 204944) | Microbial mat bacterial communities from mineral coupon in-situ incubated in ocean water Damariscotta River, Maine, United States -... | ecosystem: Environmental > Aquatic > Marine >...
GTTTGAGAAGAAAATTATTTATAGAAACTCGAAAGCTTAGTAATAACAAGCTTTTATTTAATAAAAATATTCTCAACGAGTTTTTTACTTTTTAAAAATAAGCCAACACAACTACGGTGAATATTAGGCAATACTTATTGTTTGTAGTACTAGTCGCAAAAATTAAAAACCATCTTAAAAGGATGGTTTTTTTTATTTACGCTTAAAATCAATCCATTTCAAACAATTCACTTGCATTGTATCATGACTTTTTGATATTTTAATTGTCGGGAATAAAATTGGATATGAACATGTCAACAAGAATAGGACAACATAATTTAATCAGCAGCTGTTTGCAGGTCTTTCAGCAGCCCTTGGTTTTAAGTTTTACCGCGGCTATGGATGAAACACTGCATGCCATCTTTGAAAAGGCCGAAAATGCCTCATCGAATCAACAAGAAACAGAGCTATTTGAACAATACAATATTCTAAAAAAGAGCCAAGCTAGGCTTATTGATTCTTTGGCAAGCACTGTCATGAGCATGCCCGATGAGATTACCGAACAAATTAGCCATGGAGAACAGGAACTGAAACTCTCATTGGTCGAAGATGAAGAGCTAGAAATTAGCCTGGCCTTTACCCAGTTGGAATCGGTTTTAGACATTAAGTTCTCAAAGTTTTTATACGCATTAGAAAAAAGGCTCAAAGTTTTGTTTGCCTCAAAAAACATATCCAAAGACAACATGCCTTTTGGGGTGGTTTCCGTTTGTTGGATTTTTAGTCAAGCTTTGGATACTTCACAATCCAATATTGCAACTAAAGTGCAAATGATCGAGTATTTGAAAAAACAACTATCTATCAGCTTGCTAGAAACTTATAAAAGCATTGAAAAAATCTTTGTCGATGCGGGTATTTTACCTAATATTAGCCTAAAAAAAGCCCCGACTAAAAGACCGCCGACAGCAAGTGGGAATACAATATCTGCCAATGCAAACCGCTCTGATTCTGCAGCACAAGCTTCTGCATTTGCTCAACAATCGGCAGGAATTGCAAATGCTTTTAATCCATCGCACTCTCCTACTGCCGATGATATTCAGATCAAATCTTCTGATATGGTCAATTCAATATTCGACATGATGAATCAAGGAAGAATGGCAGATTACCAAGCCAATCAAAATGCTAATATTGATAACAAGATGCTAGATCAAACTCTAGATAGTCTTTCCAAAGTAACAAGTGTGGCTGCTGGCAGTACAGAAATAGATAAACTCAAAGAGATGATTATCAATGAAGTGAAAAACGAAACAGGGATTTATTATCCAAGCTTGAATATGGAGCAACAGAACTCTCTGGATATCATGGGCATGTTTTATCAACAAGTTAAAGAAGATACAAGTATTGATTCTCATATCTTATCTTCGTTTAATGCCATTAACTTGCCTTTGATTCGCACAGCGATTCAAGATGCAACTTTTTTTGAAAACAGTGAACACCCAGCCAGAAAATATATGGAGCAAATCATTTATGCCGCTCAAAAATGGCACGGAACTTCTGTTGTTAAAAAGCTGCATAAATTTAGTTCTGGATTAGCCAATTCTTACGACGGAAGCAATCAAGCCTTTGATGCCGCTAACGAAGATTTGGAAAGCTATTTGCGCTTAACAGAAAGAAGAGCAAAAAAATCAGAGGAAAAATGGGTCAATGCTGCAAAAGGAAAAGAAAAGCTAGAAATTTCCAGACACAAGGTCGAAGAAGTGGTTGAGAATGTCTCTAAAAATGCAATTCCTGATTTTGTTAAAAATGTCATTAAATATGTAATACAAGATGCATTAACCTTGTCTTTGTTGCGCCATGGTGATAATTCTGAGGAGTGGCATAAAAACATCAATACCTCTACGGTGTTATCAAAAATGGCCAATCCTGAACTGATCAAAGAGTTAACTCCCAAGCAAAAGATCGAATCTTTGCACCATTTAGACCAAACCATGAATGACTTAGGTTTTTCAGAAAACGATCGAAAAAAGACTCTCAACAACATAAAAGAATGTGCACAAGCAGCCAGTGAAAACACGCTTGAAGCTGATATTGAGTTAGAAAATGTAGCCACTATAAATAAAAACAAGAAAAACGTCAAAACAGCAGGATCCGCAAAAATTGAGGAATTGAGAGATTTAACTCCGCTAGAAAGAACGGAACTAACCAAAATCAGACTGATGCCTTATGGAACTTTATTCGACTTCATCACCAACCAACAACGCGATAAAATAAGAAGAAAATTAAGTTGGTTCAGTCCAGTGAGTAACAAAGCGTTATTTGTTTCTTTGTTAGGCAGCCAACCCTATGAAAAATCCCTGAATGCAATAGCCATAGACTTGGCAAGAAAAAACATTATCGTTATTAAAGTTGAAGAGAAAAAATATTTTGAGCATGTCCTCGGCGGTATTTTCTCAAAATTAAAAAACATGGTTCAAAAACCGACCAAGAGCTATGTGCGAGAATAGGAATCGTAGCAACAAATCTAGCTTTTGAATAGTAGATTTTTCCATTCCCTTACAGGCTCCACTAAACAAATGAGAAAATCATGAGCAAAGAATACAGAAGAAACAAACGGGTAAAGCCCAATGTAAGCATTGATATATTTGATGTCATCATTGGTACAAAATTGGGCGAAGTCATTAATGTGTCAAGAGACGGATTGCTAGTTGCGAGTAAAACCAAAATCACAATTGGCGAAATGTTTCAAACAGAATGGCAATTTAGTGGCCGGGGGTTAAGAAATATTGCAGTCGGCTTGGAGTGTTTGTGGGCAGAGAACCAATACACGAATATTTGTTTGTGTGGTTTTTTTATTATGGACATTTCTGAATCTGACCAACTGATTTTAGATCGAATCATTTCTCAATCCAAAGAAATTGATTGAAGATTGTTCAAACAAGAAGTTCTTTTTGAGAGCTTCGTGCTTAAACGCATTATTAATTAATTGGTACTACTCACCCACCGTTATCATTCCCAGCTTCGCTAAACACGGGGGTGAGTACTTACATTAATTGTTAATCAAGAATTTTATTAATAGCTAAAATTTCATCTTCTGTTAGATTCCCAGAGGCTCTTTTTAAACCGAGGAACTGAATAAAATAATCGTATTTTGCTTTTGAATAATCGCGTTGAGATTGGTAGTAGCTTCGCTGCGATAATAACACATCAACAATGGTTCTGGTGCCCACTTCGTATCCTGCTTCTGTCGCCTCTAATCCACTTTTTGCCGAAACCATAGCAAGGTATCTTGCTTGGACACTGCTCTCAGCAGCAATTGTTCCGTGATAAGCATTGCGTACTTGTCGAACTGTTCCTCTGCGAATTTGCTCGTATCTGTCCGTTGCAGCTCTGTGTTGCAGAGCTGCTTGACGCACTTGAGAAGAAGTGCGACCACCAGAGTAGATGGGAACATTGACATTTAAGGAAACCGTGTTAGTCTCAGAGGTTTGGTCTGTTTCTACAAAGGTGGTAATATCTATGGATTGCCCTGGGTTGTTTGGATCTGGTACAGAGCTAGTGATTGGAAAAGTGGCGTTTGGGTTTAGAGAATTATTTCTAGAAAAGTTCAAAGATACCGTAGGATAATGACCCGCTCTAGTGAGTGAAATTTGCCTTTCTGCAATTTCAGCATTAAATTTTGAAGCGGCTAAATCAGGGTTTTTTTGAATAGAGGTCTCTTGATATTCCTCCATGGGAAGCAATTGAAAACGATCAAAATCAACGTTGTCAGGAACAAGGGACAAATCATCGTAGTATTTTTGCGAAATTTCAAACAAGGCTTCTTTCGCATCTTCAAGCTGGTTGTTGGCTAAGATGACAGCTGCCCTAGCACTGTCAAACCGCGCACGAGATTCGTGAACATCTGTAATGGCAGCAAGACCCACTTCAAAACGCTGTTCAGCTTGATCCAGTTGTCGTTGAATGGCTTTTTCTTCGGCCTTAGAAAAAACAAGATTATCGTTGGCAGCCAGCACGTTAAAGTAGCTTTGTGCTACTCTTAATATAAAATCTTGGTAAGCAATATCGTAATCCGCAATTGATTTTAACACTTGCAGTTTAGCAATTTTGTAATTGACATAGTTGCTGTGGCTGTACAAAGATTGCGCGATACCTACATTCCAACGCGTGGTATTAATATCAAAAGTTTGAAAGGGTATGAGGCTACCGCCATTTACGTTGTCACCTTTTGTCCTTCCCCAGGTCCCTGTAATTTGGGGTAAAAAAGCTGCAAAGGCTTGTTTTTTACCTTCTGCACTCGCATTCAAGGTATATTTTGCAGCTGACAATTGTGGGTCGTGTGTTTCACTTTGGGTGAATATTTCGGCCAAATCGGCACTCATGGCCGAAAAACTAAGAGCCAGAGAAGATAAGCTGAGGTATATTTTATTTTTCATAATTTTGTTTTTTAAATATCTCTGTTATAAACGGAATGTTTTTGTTGTTTGTGGTTTTATTAAGGGTTTGACAACTGTTTCAAATAAAGTTTCAACCGATGCTTTACCCTCTGAATCCTTGCTGATCAAGCAAGCAGTCATAATCGGTTGTTGACCAACAATAGCAAATATTTTACCGTCTTGTTTAATGTTCCCTAATAAAAACTCAGGAATTTCCGTGACAGAACCTGTCATAACGATACAATCGTATTTGTCAGAAGCCTTAAGTTTAAAGATGTCGCGTTTTTCGCACTTAACATTGGATATATTAGCTTCTGCTAATTTTTCAATAGCAGAATCAATAAAGTCCTGATGTATATCAATAGTGGTGACTTTTTCTGCAGAAAGAGCCAGCAGCGCTGTCATAAATGCACTGCCCGTTCCAACTTCAAGAACTTTTTCAGTGCCTGTTAGATTAAGAGATTGCAGAATTTGTCCTTCTAATCCGGGCTTCATCATTGATTCATCATGAGCCAATGGGATCTCAATATCGCTGAAAGCCAATTTGCGGTGAGCAACAGGGACAAATTCTTCGCGTTGTAGTTTGCGCATAATGGTGATGTTTTCGGGACTAACAAAATCCCAAGTACGGATTTGATTAAGTAGCATGTTTTCTCTTGCGGTATTAAAATTCATAAGTATTTTGCCTAAAATCTTGGGTTATCTTGGTTCTTTTCGCTAACAATTACTATAATTGTTCGGCGTTTCAAACATAAACGAATACAAGGTGCATAAGTTACCTTATTTAAATAATTTACACAATGGGTTAAAAGTAACATAATGCGCGAGACAGATTTGACCGAATTGATATCCAATGGTTTGACGGAACTCAATTTAGAAAGCACCTTTACTTCCCAATTGTTGCAGTTTATTCATATGTTGACTCGGTGGAATAAAGCCTACAATATTACGGCGATACGCGACCCAGAACAAATGGTTATTTTGCACCTTATTGATAGTGCCTCAGTTTACCGTTATTTAAAGGGAAACTCAATCATTGACGTGGGTACAGGGGGAGGAATGCCAGGAATAATTTTTGCATTGCTCAACCCGCAATTAAAAGTCACTTTGTTGGACTCTAATCAAAAGAAAACTCGTTTCCTGCGATTTGTTAAAAGGCAGCTAAAATTAGAAAATGTCGAAGTAGTTTGCCAAAGAGTTGAGAAATATCAACCCCTAAAGCGCTTTGATGTGGTAATATCCAGAGCCTTTTCAGAGCTTGGTCTTTATCTGCAGCTTGCTGGACACTTGTGTCATGAAAATGGACAGGTGCTTGCAATGAAGGGACCTCGGATAGAATCCGAAAAACAAGCAAATGAATATGGCTTTGAATTGGTAAAAGATATTGATATTAAAGTGCCTTATCTTGAGGCCAAAAGACGATTATTGATTTTTAAAAAAATATGAGTAAAAAAAATAAAATTATTGCCATCGCCAACCAAAAAGGTGGTGTGGGTAAAACGACAACCAGTATCAATCTGGCCGTAGGCTTAGCACGCTTAAATAAGAGTGTCTTGCTAGTTGATCTTGATCCCCAAGGCAATGCTACCATGGGCTGCGGTATCGATTCACGAGAAGTTGAACCCAATGCTTGTGATTTGTTACTGCAAGAGGCCGACATTAACTCCATCGTGATTCGAGCAGAAAGCTCAGACATTGATTTGATAGGTTCTAATACCGATTTAACCGCCGCAGAATTGCAGTTAATGGAACAAAGCAACCCAGAAACAGTATTAAAAAAACAACTCGCACTTTTAGAAAAACAATACGACTACATAATAATCGATTGCCCTCCATCCTTAAGCATCTTGACCATCAATGCCTTGGTTGCCGCTACGGGAGTTATTATTCCGATGCAATGCGAGTATTACGCCTTGGAAGGCTTAGCTTCGTTGATTGATACTATTCAGCGAATCCAGTCTGCTGCCAATCCACAATTACAGATAGAGGGCATAATCAGAACCATGTACGACGGACGCAACAATCTTGCCAACGAAGTATCGGCACAGTTAATCACTCATTTTGACTCCAAAGTTTATGTGACTGTCATTCCTCGAAATGTAAGAGTTGCAGAAGCTCCCTCTCATGGAATGTCGGTCATCGAATACGACAAAACATCACGTGGTGCTATTGCTTATTTAGGTTTGGCGGGCGAAGTCATTCGAGGTAACAACTAATGGCAACAAAAAAAAGAGGCTTAGGCCGTGGCTTAGATGCATTGCTTGGTGCAAAACCTACAGAAACAGTAACTGAAACCAGCAGCGCTATCACAGAGTTGGATGTTGAGCTCATAAAACCAGGCAAATACCAACCCAGAACCAAAATGGACATGATGAAGCTGCGTGAATTGGCAGATTCAATCAAAGCACAAGGTATGGTACAACCCGTTATCGTCAGAAGCACAGGCAAAAATCAATACGAAATCATCGCGGGAGAACGTCGCTGGCGAGCGGCTCAAATTGCTGAATTGAGCAAAATTCCTGTAGTTATTCGTGTCGCAGATGACCGTCAAACGATTGCTATGGCCTTGATTGAGAATATTCAACGCGAAGATCTCAATCCCTTAGAAGAAGCCATAGCCTTGCAACGACTCATCGATGAGTTTGAATTAACACATCAACAAGCCGCAGAAGCCGTAGGCCGGTCTCGTGTAGCAGTGAGTAATTTATTGCGATTGCTCGATTTGCATAAAGACGTCAAAAAACTGTTGGACGATGGTGAAATTGAAATGGGTCATGCCCGTGCTCTTTTGGCTCTGGACAAGTCCTTGCAATTTACAGCAGCTCAGGAAATCATTAAAAAATCCATGAGTGTGCGTGTTACAGAAAAATTCATTAAAACCTTCGGCAAGGAAAAGCCCGAATCGACACAGAGCACTCCTGATAGAGATGTTCAGCGTTTAGAACAAGAACTTTCCGAAAAACTCTGCTCTGAAGTCTCTATTAAACACAATAAAAAGGGCAAAGGAAAGTTGGTCATCAACTATCATTCAGTTGATGAACTCGAAGGTATTTTGTCCCGAATCAAGTAAATCTCATATTCCGATAGAGAAAATACAATGCAAGCACAAGTCTTTGATTTATTTAAAAAGCTCCACAGCCAATACCTGGCCGCTTCAATATTCATGATTTTTCTGTGTGCTTCTATTCTTTGCACTGTCAAGCGTATTTTTCTTTGGAAAATTGAGTCAATCAAAAAGTTTCTTTTCTATTTAATAAAAAATTATGTCAACTAAACTATTATCGTTAGCAAACTGGGTTAAAGAAGTTGCTGAATTAACTCAAGCCAAAAACATTGTCTGGTGCACAGGCTCAGATGAAGAAAAACAGCAATTAGATGCATTGCTGTTAGAATCAGGAGACTATCACAAGCTCAACGAAGAAACGCACCCGGGATGTTTTTTGCATTTGTCAGACCCGCAAGATGTCGCACGTGTTGAACATCTGACGTTTATTTGCACAGAGAAAAAAGAGGATGCAGGGCCAAACAATCATTGGATGAACCCGCTCAAAGCCCATGCTAAGATCGATGAACTTTTTGAAGGCTGCATGCAAGATCGTACCATGTACGTCATTCCTTATTGCATGGGACCAATTGACTCGCCCATATCGCGTTGTGGTGTTGAAATAACTGACAGTGCTTATGTTGTGCAAAATATGCGACTAATGACGCGTATGGGTACTCCAGCCTTAAATCGAATTGAACAGGAAGCTGTGTTTGTTAAAGGCTTGCATTCTACGGGTGAATTGGATCCAGACAGAAGGTATATCATGCATTTTCCAGAAGAGCTGTGCATTAAAAGCTACGGTTCAGGATACGGAGGCAATGCCTTACTCGGTAAAAAATGCCACGCCTTGCGTATTGGCAGTTACCAAGCTAAAACCGAAGGCTGGTTGGCTGAACACATGCTAATTTTGGGCTTAGAAAATCCACAAGGCGAAACACACTATATTGCAGCAGCTTTTCCTTCTGCCTGCGGCAAAACCAATTTAGCCATGTTAATTCCACCAGAAGGTTACCGCCAAGATGGATGGAAAATCACCACTATTGGTGATGATATCTGCTGGATGCGTCCCGGTGAAGATGGCCGATTGTGGGCTATTAACCCTGAGGCAGGTTTTTTTGGAGTCGCTCCAGGAACAGCGAAAGACACCAACCCAAATGCATTGGCGATGTTATTTGAAGACACCATTTTTACCAATGTTGGGCTAACAGAAGACAATCAACCATGGTGGGAAGGTCTGGACGACCGCGTACCTGTGCAAGACTGGCAAGGCAAGCCTTATGATCCTGAAAAAGGTCCAGCCGCCCACCCCAATTCACGTTTTACCGTGTCTTCTAAAAGATGCCCCAGCTATTCACCTAAAGCAGAAGATGCTCAAGGAGTGCCCATTTCTGCTATAGTTTTTGGAGGTCGTCGCGAAAGTTTAGTGCCGTTAGTGACCCAAGCTCGTGATTGGTCTCACGGCGTGCTTATGGGAGCTACTGTTGCTTCGGAAACAACCGCAGCAGCAACAGGTGCCGTCGGCGTTGTTCGCCATGACCCTATGGCAATGAAACCCTTTTGTGGTTATCATTTTGCCGATTATTGGGCGCATTGGCTATCGTTTGACAAAGAAGGTGCAAACTTACCGTCGGTCTTTACTGTTAATTGGTTTCGCAAAAACGCCGAAGGCAAATTTATGTGGCCCGGTTTTGGCGATAATATGCGTGTCCTTGAGTGGATTGTTAACCGTGTTGCCGGTAAAGTAGAAGCCCAAAGCACAGCACTTGGTGATATGCCGCTTACTGAAGATTTCAATCTAACAGACTTGAAAGATTTTTCCAGCGAAGACTTACAGCGTTTGTTACAAGTTGATACCGAGGGTTGGAAAACAGAAATAGCCAATACCAAGGAATATTTGCAAGAATTTGGCGACCGAGTGCCCCAAGAACTATACCAAGAACTTGATAAAACTCGCTCAAAGCTATAATTGTTCCAGACTCCATAACTTGTTGTTGAGTTAAGAAACCCAACAACAAGTTATAAAGCATTGTAGAATGTAAAAAAATCAAATGGAGCTTCGAGTGTGTCATATTTTACTATCGCCCTAAGACAAGGAGGTTCTAGAGCATCAATAACCCGAGTCAATGTTTAACGTTTTGTGTTGGCTTACTCACTTGCATGGCCTTCGATGACCTAAATCCAATAAGAGCCGCTATGGCATAAACCCCAGAAACTAATCTATAGAAAAACTCTGCAGTTCTACTGGCAATGAAGGTTGACCAACTCCTGTAATGTCCACACTGGATTGACCTACATCACCAGAAGCAAAGGCTGTGTGAACAACAATGTATGTCGTGCCAGCACTTAATGCAATATCAAGAATCTGAGATCCATCAACAGTGTTTCCTGTACCTGGATCGAAATCATCATCTCTACCAATTAAGTTAAGGCAAGCATCTCCTGGCACAAAAGAAGCTTCATACAAAAGAAGATATCCATCAAATGTAGAACCACCAAATGTATGATCAGCAGTAATTGTATATAAACCATCTGTATCAACAAATATATTTTGTGTTGCGTAATTTACATTGGAACCAGTTCCTGAAATTACGCAGGATCCTGAAGTACCGTCACCATCGCTTCTAGGCCTTCCAAAAGTTGGACCACCTGTAGTATCGACATTGTACGCCACTGAAGCTAGTATTATAGCACCAGGATCGAGAGACCTCTGCTGAGCAGGCTCCATGGCCTCTGCTTTTTTGTTTTCTAATTCTTGCTGAATTGAGTTTGTTTCAGCAAATATAGTACTTGATAATAACATCATCGTTATCAGTAGTTTATTCATTTTCTTTTAATCCTCTCTTTATTGAGCCATATTCATGACTAAAAAATGTGTCTGGATGAAAGCTCGGTATAACAGTAACGCATTCAAACAAAACTATTTATCATGCATCAGACACTTGACAAATTATACAATATACAACTCGGATTTCATAAAAGTTTATTCCCACAAGTCAAACAAAAATAGGGCTCTTAATTGTAAGGTGGGCTCTGCCCGAATGGCACTTGGTAAAGGCTTAAAACACCATATGTGTCATCCTCTCGAACGCGAAAAAAGACATCTGGGATGTATTTTCACGAAAGTCACGAAGTGGTGAGTATCAAAGATGGTTCCAAGAATCCAGAATTTAGAACTCAATACTTGATTATCCTATGTTTTAAATCATTATCGAGTATCTCTGGATTCCCTTTTTCATGGGAATGGCAGAGTTTTAAATGAATAATTCGTTTAATTACACCATGTTGTCCCTTAACTCAGAGCCATTCTGGCTCTGCCCACCAAATGTCTCCAGGAAAATTGAACCATTACATGTTAATTTTAACTCTGTTAATTGCAGTTTTATGCATTGGATGAATAGATGTCATGATTTTTTTCTAAAATACGTACTTTGGATAAGCGCATCAATACTGATGTGAACTTATTATCAATTGGAGAATAGTATGAAAAAAATTATAGGTGTATTTTTATTTGGATTAAGCAATCTAGTTAGTGCAGAAGATGGAGTTCTTACTCTTAATAGTATCTGTGTTGGTTTTGGCTGTGTACCAGGAGATTCCAGTGGTTTTCCTATAACCATTAATAATCCTGGTAGTTACAAACTGACTTCAAATTTAGTGTCTAATTCTACATCCAGTCATGTCATCGATATATTATCAGATAATGTCACACTGGATCTTAATGGTTTTTCAATCATTGGTCCCAGAACATGTACAGGCGCAAGAGAAACCCTTTCTTGTACAGATTCAGGAATGACAGCAAGAGGAATTCAGGCAAATTCGAGAAAAAACATTGTGGTAAAAAATGGTACAGTGAGTGGTTTCAGTACTGGCGTTAGACTCGAGGGAACTTCGCAGTTAACAAGTGCTGTTTATAATATCCAGGCCACTCAAAATAGCGTTGGGATTGTGGTTTATTCAGTGGGTTCTATTATCAGTGACTCTATTGCTAACAGAAACCTAGTCGCAGGTTTTGATACTTCAGTTTACAATGTTTTTATAAAGGACAGTTCGGCTTATGGCAACATGGGTGACAGTGTCAATGGTAATTTTTCTACGTGCAGTAATGTCTTTTTTGTATTCAATGGGGACAATAATAGCTGTGGAAGATACAGAAATGAAAGCACCTGTGGTAGTGGTGCAGGTACTTGTCCATAACTGCGGAGGATTATCATGAAATATATTAATATCAATAATATTTATCTAAGTCTTTTGATTTGTTTTTATGCAAGCCAATTGCATGCTCAAGTCATTAGCCCCTATATCACACAGGTCGAATACAATACCAATGTGTATTATATCAACAGTGAGCCGTTGTCTGTTTTTCCTAATCACGTTATGGTTGATACCATTGGTACAGTGAATTCAACCAATACTCCTACAATTATTGTCAACTTAAAAGACGCTAAAATCGATGGTTATCACCGCGATACAATTGGTCGTCGTTATTTTTCATTTGATACAGATTTAATCTTCAATGGGGTTTCTGTATTAAAAAGTGATATTATTCGATGCAGTAATTCTGATTGCACTACACATTTCTTGTTTTTTGATTCTCTAGCTGAATCGTTAAACTATTTAAACATCGATGCATTTACTTTAGATCCCGAAAATGGTGATTTAATTTTTTCAGTGTCGAGTTATGGTTTGATAAATGGAGCCTCCATTTATCCATCTGACTTGTTTCGCTACAATAGCAATGGTAATTTCACCTTGGAGTTTAATACTCTTGGGACTTTGGGCAGCAATAGAAACATCGATGCCGTATCTCTGTTACCCAATGGTTATTATTTGATTAGTTTGTCCGATGATGGCAATTACAATAACGAGTTTAACTACAATGATGCAGATATTTTGCAGTTTTACCCTCCAAACAACAGTTGGTCGATTGCTTATACGCCATTATCCTGGGGAAATTCGTTTAATCAAGTGGATATTACATCTCTAATGGGCTTTGAGAATGATCTGATTTTTAAAGATGGCTTTGATTGACTGTTTATTTCTAAGGTAGCAGATATGCCTGATATTACAGTCATTGCAGGCGTTGAAAAGTGAGTTAAGAAGTTTTGGGGTGAGACTGAGTGGGTTTGAGCTTTAATTTTTCGATCATTTTCAGTAATCTTGGTTCATTGATGCCTTCCTCAGTGTAGATTTGTTGTACTTTGTTTGTGATCTCTTGTGCTTTTTTCCAATTGTTTTGAGATTTTAAAAAAGCAGCATAGATCAATTGAATTCGTAGGCTTCGGATATGTGTGGGTGAATAACTTTGTTGGTAGGCTTGGATGGATTTAAGATAATATTCATCAGCCTGAATATAGTGTTCTGATTTAACATAAATTTTAGCAATGTCCCATAATAATGTTGCGTATTCATGGTTGTTTTGTTGTTTGAACCGTGCTTCCATGGATAAAAATATTTGCAATGATTGCTGGTATTTTTTGGCTTTAAAATAAATTTTTGCCAAAATATAATTGGCACTTTGAACCGCTGGTTGTTGTGAATCATAATTTTCTGCTGCATATTTTGCACTTTGTTCGGCATGTTTTATGGCCTCGGGTAACTCTCCCAATGCGGCCAGAGTCCGTGCTAAATGCTGCTGTGTTGCTAGAGTTGATAAATGCGTTGCGCCTAATTTTTGCACTTGAATGTTATAGACTTGGTTTAAGATTTCTTTCGCTTGCTGGCGTTTTCCTGTTGCAGTTAAAAAGCCTGCAAAATTAGCTTTGGCTTTGAGCGTTTCTAAGTGATCTTTTGGGAATATTTTTTCACGAATGTTGATGGCTTGACTGAATTGTTCTGTTGCCTTGGGGATATTGACATTGTGATAGGATAACATCGCAAGTTTGCTTAATATCTCAGCGACACTGTTGCTGTCTTCACCGTAGAGGTTTTTGTAGATTTCATAGGCCTCCTCGGCGGCAACTGTGGCTTGAGTTAAATCTCCTTTTAATCGATAAATAGCCGAAAGCTGACTCAAAGAATCGGCAAGTTCGGGATGCCTGTCACCCAATATGAGCCGTTGTTGCGCAATTATTTTTTTGTTGATCGACAATGCAGAATCATAATCGCCTGCGGCATTGTAGTAACGCATTAAGTCGTTGTTGATACCCAAGGAGAGAGTGTTTGTCGCTTTGAGTTTTGAGTTCTTTTGCAAAGCGTTGAGTAACCCGATGGCTGCTTTGTAATCCGACATAAGAAAATGGATTTCGGCTAATAGGCGTTTGTTTTTCATGCTTTCTATTGACTGATCTGTGATCTTGTTTAACTTGTCAATTAAAGAAAGTGCTGCTTTGAAATCTCCATTTTGAGCCAGTTTTCTGCTTTTGACTCGATAGATTCTGATCGTGTCAGCTGTGTTTGTAAATTGATTTTCATCAACGCGATTCAATAGAGTTTCTAATGGCTGTTGTTGCCCCGCAGCAAATAAATATTGCGCTAGATAGGACAGAGATTTTGAATCATTGCTACGAATTTTTAAGGATGTTTTGAGCTTGTTAATGGCTATTTGAAAAAAGCCCAATTTACCGTAAGCAATTCCGAATGTTTGGTATAACTCGAATTTAGTAGCGTCGTCCAATTGTGGGTTGTCAGCTAATTTATCACCAGCTAGCTTTAATAAGTCTTTGGCAGAAATGTCGATGCCTTGGCGAATATTTGGGTCGGTCACATTAAACGAGTCGAGCATAAATTGTTTCACTTGTTGTGCCTTTTGTGACTCTATTAGGGTTTTATTGTATTGCCATGAGAGAGCAACGATGGCCAAAGACATGCTGGTAATCAAGGTCATTATCGAGGCAAACAATGCACGACGTCGTTTAGAAAATTTAGATAAGCGATAAAGCCATGAATCAGCTGTTGCCGATACGGGTTTTTTATTCATCCATGCTTGCAAGTCTTCGGCAAACTTATCCATGGTGTTGTAACGCTTGTTGGGATCAAATTGCAGGGCTTTGTTGAGGATGTTGTATAAGTCTTTGTCCAATGGATGTTTTTTTAAAAGCGTTCTTAGGTGTTCTTCATCATCCTGACAAGCCTTCAGTAATCTGTTTTCTGGGAAAGGGTTTTGTTCAGTAATTAATGAAATGCAAACTGCGGCTAATGAAAAAATATCGGTGCTTACCGTGACTTTTTCTGCATTAATTTGTTCAGGTGAGGCAAAACTGGGCGTTAATGCCATTAGAGTGGTTTGGTCATGCTCTTTATCAGTTGTTATAAGTTTGGCGATACCAAAGTCAACAACTTTTAATGTTCCATCTTCTGCAATTATTATATTTGAGGGCTTTATGTCTCTATGAATGATTAAATTGCTGTGAGCATAGGCTAGTGCATGTGCTATTTTCAAGACCATTTCAATTCTTTCATTGAGAGAAAGTTTCTTTATCTTTACAAATTCATCCAAAGCAATGGCATTTTCAATCAATTCCATCACGATAAAAGAATCGCCATTTTGCTGTGTTTCTCCGTGATGCATGGTAATGATATTGGCATGAGTGAGATCGGATAAGATGTTTTGTTCTGCAATAAAGTGTTCGAGAAGTTGCGATGAAGCTGTTTTTGGCGAGAATATTTTTATAGCCACTGATTTTTGTACATCAGCGTGCAATCTCTTGCCACTAAAGACTTTGGACATGCCTCCGAAGCCAATTTCTTTTATGAGCTGATAGTCACCAATGGTATCACCTGCTTGCCAATTTGACGTATTTGAGCTGTGGTTTTTGTACTCGGACTCAATGTTGTTTTCAAAATATTGACTGGATTGATTGCCTGAATGGATTAAGGTAATTATCAGTTGTTTGACTTCTGGTTGGATATTTTCTATCGTCTTTAATTTTTCAAAAGCTAGTTTGGCAGGCAAATCAACTAGCTCCGAAAAAATACGATTGGCTTGTTTCCAAGTATCCAAATTCATGACTAAAATTCCTGAGTCGTTTTCATAAGAGTCAAAAGCAGAGCTTTGGCTTGTTTCCATAGACGAATGACTTGCCGTTCTGACAATGAAAGTATCTCCGCTATTTCACGATAGCTCAGGTTAAATAAAATTTTATATTGCAATATTTCTGCTAGCTTTCCGTCTATTTGTTCGACTTTATCTAGCATTCTGTCTATGTCCATAAGACGAATATTGACATCTTTTGAACCCAGATATTGGGAGATGGCTACGTCGCTTTGCAGATGTTTGCGTTTTAAGCTGTTTTTTGCCCGAACCGTGTCCAATAAAAATGAACGCATACTTTTAGCAAGATACTGCATAAAATGCCTTCTGTCTGTGTCGGGTAAGCTATTGGATTTAATTAATTTTAAATAACATTCATTGGCCAGTACTGTAGGAGTGATGGTTTGGCCTGTGTTCAACAAATTAACTTGATGTCCGGCTACCGCTTTAATGTCTTTGTATAGCAGCGCATATATTTCATTCAGCTTGTTTTTGTCTCCAGCTTTTGCTTTTTTCAGTAAAACGGTAATTGAGGCAGGTTTTGGACTGGAGTTCATAATGGTTTGAGTTTTTTGTCTAAAAGTTTAACTCAACCTCAGTAGATAAAACTCAATTATAGCATACTCTCAAAGTAGGTCTAAGAAATGAACCAATCATTTAAATGAGGATAAAGCTATACACAGTTATTGGTAGTCAGTCCATTGGTGAAATGTCAACTCTGAGTTTTACAGCGATAGCCACAGATGCTGATACTTCATCACAAACATTAACTTTTAGCCTGTTTGGAGCCCCAACTGGAGCCACTCTCACAGCAGGAGGTAACTTTAGTTTTGCACCAAGTGCTGCTCAAAGCCCCAATAGTTATACTTTTGATGTTGTAACGGACAATGATCTTATCTTTGAAAATGGCTTTGAAATCAATTGACTTATAGAGACCTTTGCAGTAATTTTAACCCTATAATCAAATAGATATAATAGAGGTGTCCAAATCTCGATATAGAAATATGTTTGCGAATGGAAGTTGACTGATACGCATAGGAAATCAACAAACATATCGGGACTTGGGTAGTAAAAGCATGAAATCAATTCACAGAAAAAGAGGTAAAAACCTTGGCTTATTAGAACTTATTGCTATCGCGCTGGGTGGCATGGTTGGTGGTGGGATTTTCACTATTCTTGGAATCTCCGTTGCAATGATTGGCAATTTAACACCTGTTGCTATTATTGTCGGCGGTTTAATTGCTTCTTTAGCTGCCTATTCTTATGTAAAACTGGGCGTTTATTATCGTGATGAAGGCGCGACTTATTCTTTTTATAAATACACTTACCCTGATTCAAAATTTGCCGCCTCTGTTATTGGCTGGTTCGTGATATTTGGCTATATTAGTACATTAGCGCTCTATGCCTATACTTTTTCATCTTATGCGATTAGCGCATCAAGTTATGCGGATAATATTTGGATTCGAAAGAGTGTTGCTATTGCTGTGATTGCTGTTTTCACACTCATTAATGTTTTAAGTGTTAAAGGCATGGGTAAAATTGAAGATTTAATGGTTTACAGCAAATTGCTTATTCTCACCTTTATTTCTATTGTTTTAATTCAACATGGACAAACAAGTTTCGCTGGTTTTATGGAAAACTTTGCTCAAGATGTAGAGCAAGCCTCTGTATTGAACATACTAATTGTTGCCTCAATTACTTTTGTTGCTTACGAAGGGTTCCAGTTGGTCATTAATGCTGTTAATGAAATGAGCAACCCTGAAAAAAATATTCCCAGAGCCATTTATTCGGCGATATTTCTAGCGATATTAATTTATCTTGTTATCTCTATGGGGGCATTATTCGCCATCCCAATAAAGGACATTATACAAAATCAAGAATACGCCTTAGCAGCTGGGGCTGGTGATGTACTGGGTTCTTTGGGGACAAACTTAGTTATTATCGGTGCAGTATTGGCAACCAGTAGCGCTATTAGTGGAACTTTATTTGGCTCATCAAGACAAATGGCTGTCGTAGCAAAAGATGGTTATTTTCCACGCATTTTATCAAAAAGAAGTCGCATGATTCCAATTAATGCTATTTTAACCATGGCAACTATCGCAAGTATATTAATAGTGATAGGTGGCTTAAAACTTATCTTAGAATTCGGCAGCATTACCTTTTTATTGGTCTCACTGTTAATGGCAATTGCGAATTTTAAGATTAGAGACAAAACAGATTCTTCCATTGTATTGACCTTAGCTTCGATTATTGGATTAAGCTTGGGAGGTGGCTTTATTTTGTTTTACGAATTCCAGAATAAGCCACAAGAGATGTTCGCTATTATTGTTTTATATTTCATCCTTGCCTTTTTTGCTTGGTTATTTGCTAAGAAAGAAAAATCCAAATCACGATGCTAGCACAAGCCCTTAAATATACCTAAGAAATTCTCAAAAAGCCTCATCACCAATGAGGTGTGTTCGGTTATTGTGAATTCCTTATGCACATCAATTACTTGCACTATCATTCGCGATTCTATATCGGAATTTGGGAAAAAAGAATTTGTGATTTGGGACAGACCTCTTTTGCCAGTGCGACAAAAAAGAAGGATTGGTACATATTTCAAAAATCTTTGAAGGAACTGCTGCTCCAGAAAAGGAGCATGACAAACGATTTTTCAAGTTTCTTGAAGGTGTTTGATGATGAGGTGCTTCTCCTTGTTTTTAACGCTGATTTGTGATGTTGTTAACAATAGTTTTGTCTTAAAAATGCCTGAGATATTGCTGTTGTGTTTGATTGTTTCATAAACTCTCCACGTGTTATTCTCTGTGCTTCGAGAGACAAGATTAGCAAACTCGTAAAATAGTCAATACAAACAATTGACTGACAAATATTTTAAGTAAAGCACATGAATTAATACAGCTAAGTTATTGATTGCTCTTTGAATTGATTAAGTTACAATTTTTTACAAAAAAATCGTTTTTTTACTTGACCTTCAATTAAACAAAAAAAGAGAAAATCATCTTGATTTAAACAGGTGTAATCCATTAAGATAGACCCCAGATTTCGCAGGATACCATTTTTTTTTAAAACAATAATAAAAAAGAATAAAGGAGATATTTGTACGATTCTAAGGCTAAGGAAAAAAAGAAAGAAACTTCCAACTAACAAGTGAAAATAGCTGCCAATGATCTGAATTATTGGTTCGTCTTTCACTTAAAACTCGAAGAATTCAATCAATTTTTACCGCCATCATAATTGTGTACAGTACTCTATAATAAGCTCACATATTTAACATTTTGCCCTCCTCAGAATATGGTTCTGAAATCAAAGATTAGCATCAAGATGCACACTAATATACGCAACAAAAAAGTCTGGAGAAGACATGCAAGAATTCGAAACACAAAGCAGCAGTTCAGCAGCTAGCCATGCCGATGAACATCACACCGTTATGACTGATGAAATCAAACCAGAAGTCAAAGTCAGTGCACCTGGCGAGTATCGGGTTATCCGTCGAAATGGAAAAATTACTGGCTTTGATATGTCCAAAATTTCCGTTGCAATGACCAAGGCTTTTTTAGCTGTTGAGGGCGGTCAGGCGGCGGCTTCTCGACGAATCCGAGAAAAAGTTGAGCTTTTGACTCAAAATGTCCTTAACGGTTTGTTTCGAAACTTGGAAGATGGTGGAACCATTCACATTGAGGATATTCAAGATCAAGTAGAGCTGGCTTTGATGCGCTCTGGCGAACATAAAGTCGCACGTGATTATGTTTTATACCGTGCAAAACAAGCAGAAAAAAGAGCCAAAAATGAAGCGCGCAACAAAGCACGCAGAAAAAACAAAGACCTAGGGCCCAAAATTCACGTTATTAGCAAAGATGGCAGCAAAAAACTCCTCGATAAGCAACGCTTGGAAACCATCATCACCGAAGCCGCAGCCGATTTAAAGGGCGTGGATAAAAAATCAATTCTTTCCCAAGCTTATCGCAACATCTTTGATGGAATCGCAGAAAAAGATTTAAGCTCAGCGATTGTTATGTGTGCTCGTCAATACATAGAAAAAGATCCAAACTATTCCAAAGTAGCGGCACGCTTGTTGCTGGATGGCTTGAGAACAGAGGTCTTGAGCTTTTTGTACGATCATCACAAAGAGGCGACTCAGTCAGAAATGGCCGAGCTTTATCCTGAAAGTTTTAAAAAGTACATCCACAAAGCAGCAGAAAATGAATTGCTGTCACCCGAGTTGTGTCTTTATGATTTGGAAAAACTCGGAAAAGCGCTAAAACCAGAACGAGATCTTGATTTTACTTATCTCGGATTTCAAACTTTATACGACCGTTACTTTATTCAGTGTGGAGATTCTCATATTGAATTACCACAAACCTTTTTCATGCGTGTTTCCATGGGACTGGCAATTAATGAAGTGGATCGCGAAGAGAAGGCGATTGAATTTTATAACTTGTTGAGTTCTTTTGATTTCATGAGCTCAACTCCGACTTTGTTTAACTCTGGAACCTTAAGACCGCAACTCTCTAGTTGTTACTTAACCACTGTTCCTGATGATTTGGAAGGCATATTTGATGCCATAAAAGACGATGCTTTGCTATCAAAATATGCTGGAGGCTTAGGCAATGACTGGACGCGTGTTCGTGGCATGGGTTCTCGCATCAAAGGCACCAATGGCGAATCTCAAGGAGTTGTTCCCTTTTTAAAAGTTGCCAATGACACTGCTGTTGCCGTGAATCAAGGAGGAAAACGCAAAGGAGCAATGTGTGCCTATTTGGAAACTTGGCACATTGATATCGAAGAATTTTTGGATTTAAAAAAGAACACAGGCGATGAACGCCGCCGTACACATGACATGAACACAGCCAACTGGATTCCTGATTTGTTTATGGAACGCGTGGCCGAAGAGGCCTCATGGACGCTGTTTTCACCCGAAGAAACTCCAGAACTGCATGACTTGTATGGTCAAGAATTTCGTGAAAAATACGAATACTACGAAAAAGAAGCCGCCAATGGAAAATTAATTAACAGTAAAACCGTCCAAGCTGTAGATATATGGCGCAAAATGCTAGGCATGTTATTTGAAACAGGCCATCCATGGATAACCTTCAAAGACCCTTGCAATATTCGTTCACCCCAACAGCATGTCGGCGTGATTCACAGTTCAAATTTATGTACCGAGATCACTCTCAACACCTCAGATGATGAAATTGCAGTGTGCAACCTCGGTTCTGTTAACTTGCCAGCTCATACCACCGACAAAGGTTTGGACCACAAAAAACTAGAAAAAACCATTGCCACCGCCATGCGCATGTTGGACAATGTTATTGATTACAATTTTTACAGTGTGCCACAAGCACGTCGCTCCAATCTTCGCCATCGTCCCGTTGGCATAGGTTTAATGGGCTTTCAGGATGCACTGTACAAACAAAACTTGGTCTATAGTAGTGAAGAAGCAATAAAATTTGCAGATGTTTCTATGGAAGCTGTTTCTTACTATGCCATTCAAGCCTCCAGTGACTTGGCAGACAAACGTGGTGTTTATCCCAGCTACGAAGGTTCATTATGGTCCAAAGGAATCTTGCCAATAGACTCAATTGAAATGCTAGAAAAAGAACGCGGGAAACACATACAACAAGACAAATCAAGCACAATGGATTGGGATGCCTTGCGCCAAAAAGTTAAGACTCAAGGCATGCGGAATTCCAACACCATGGCGATTGCACCAACGGCTACTATTTCTAACATTTCTGGCGTTTCGCAATCGATAGAACCGATTTATCAAAATCTTTTTGTAAAATCAAACTTGTCGGGTGAATTTACAATTGTCAATCCTTATTTGGTTGAAGAATTTAAAGCGCTTGATATTTGGGACGATGTCATGATTAATGATTTGAAATATTTTGATGGTAGCGTGCAAAAAATTGACCGTGTACCCGATGAATTAAAAGCCAAGTATGCCACTGCCTTTGAAGTAGATACAGGCTGGTTGATTGAGGCTGCTTCACGCCGTCAAAAGTGGATAGATCAAGGCCAATCGCTCAATATCTACATGGAAGAACCTTCGGGCAAAAAACTGGATGCAATTTACAAACTAGCATGGGTAAGGGGTTTAAAAACCACCTATTATTTGCGATCTTTGGGGGCTACTCAAGCAGAAAAGAGCGTCAGTAGCAGTGGTAACGAGACGGGCAACGGAATAACACAACAACCTGGTTCAATAGCGCCAGCGGCGTGTTCAATTTTGGATCCGGACTGTGAAGCCTGTCAATAAAACAAACAGAAACTAAACATATAATACCAAATTCAGGTATAGAAATAAAATAAGAGAACGAGTGGTAAATACGCCAAAGAAAGCAGCAAATAACATTGCACCAATGAGGTAAACTCGGTTTTGCTGATGCCATAGGCAAACAACAACTTGCACTTTGACTGACTTTCTGTGTCGGGATTTAGGCAATAACAGCATGCTTTTGTGCCAAAAGCATGTTTACAGTGAAAAAAATATTTCGTGGGAGAGATAAATGTACAATTGGGATGACCCTTTAGGTCTAGGAAAGAAGGAAAACACCGCCAAACCTTCTGTCATAAAAGCAAAACAACAAACAAGCAAAGTATTAGCCAAAGAAGCTGTTGCAGTTCAAAAGCAAGTCGCTAATCATACGCCAGAAAACAAGGAACATAATGCCCGTGTAGCGGTTGAACCTGTTAAAGCCGATGACAAAAGAGTCATCAATGGCCAAACAGATATCAATCAACTAGCACCCTTTAAATATCCATGGGCGTGGAAATATTTTTTGAATGCCAACAAAAACCACTGGACACCATTGGACATCAATATGACCAGTGATGTGCATGATTACCATCACAAGCTCAACGACGATGAACGCCATGTATATGAAAACGTTCTGTCATATTTAACCACTTCAGACATCCTTGCAATGCGTAATATTGGTTTGGCCGTGATGGAAAAAATGAGTGCTCCAGAGCTGCAAATTTATCAAGCACGGCAAGTTTATGAAGAAGCATTGCACACTTGGACCTACCAGCATTGCATCGAAACCATAGGCTTGGATCAAGGCGAGATTTATAACCGTTATCGTGTTGTGCCCGAAATAAACCAAAAAATCCAAATAGCCAATCGCCGACTGGATTCTGTCTTGCGTTCTGATATGAACTTAAACAACAAAGACGACTTGCACGAATTTGTTATGGCTTATATCTTTTTTGCGGCTATTTTTGAAGGCTGTTGGTTTTACAATGGTTTTTCACCGATATTTTCATTACAAAGACGCGGCTTAATGAAAGGTACAGCCGAACAATTTCAATACATAATGCGCGATGAAGTAATGCATGCCTCCTTCGGCATTCGTGTTGTTAAGCAAATATTTGTAGAAAACGACATAAAGCTGGACCCCAAAGCCCTCCGCGACATGTGGGAAGAAGCAGAAGCAGCAGAATCGGATTATGCCAAGTATATTTTACGCAGCCCAATTCTCGGCTACAATGCAACCGACCACAACGAACAATTCCGTTACATCGCCAACCGCAGAGCCCGCTCTTTAGGAATGGAAGAACCGTTCCCAGGCGCACAATGCGCACTGACATGGCTGGATGAACAATCCAACCTACGCAAAGAGAAAAATTTCTTCGAAACCCGTGTTACAGAATATCAAACTGGTGGTGCTTTAAGCTGGGATTAATCTACGTGTCACCCGTAGAGCGTCACATAAGTTGAGACTCTCGTCACATAAAGTGAGACTGGTGAAAGGTAAAAATATCATAAATTTCGGGACTCCAGTTTTGAGATGGCTCTAAATTGTTTATATTTTTGCCAGCAAAACAACAAAAAGCTCAAATCTTGAAAAAAGCGATTATTTGGGCTTATTTTTGCACAGCTTGACATCCGAGTGACTACTGATTGCTCAGGAATACGAACCATTGCCGCTCGAATTGGGTTAAGATCAACATACGCCATACATGTCAATAAAGCTCGTTCATAAAGCAGTGCTTGACTCTTGAACCTTCCTTTCCCAAAACTACCCGTACAACCCACTTCTTTATTGGCTATAAATGCAACATGCTCATTCAGGCATTTATTCGTCTCTTCCTTGAGACTCCCATTCTTCCATGAAGGCTAACATGAAAAAATGTTCCTGACATTTTTTTCATAAACCACGACAAGTTCATCAAACGCTTACGGTATTCAGAGGCTAATTGGTCAACGACAATTAACTCGCCCTTGCTTAAAAACTCATCTTGCATAAATCGATCACAAACTATGGGAAGTTGGTACAACTGTGCCCAAGTACTCAACACTAGTACTGCAATTAATAAGTTCCGTCTAATATTCAGCTTATCTCGCAAAAGTAGTTGTGTTGGCTTATTTTTAAAAAATAAAGTTGTTTGAGAAGAAAATTATTTATAGAAACTCGAAAGCTTAGTAATAACAAGCTTTTATTTAATGAAAATATTCTCAACGAGTTTTTTACTTTTTAAAAATAAGCCAACACAACTACGGTGAATATTAGACAATACTTATTGTTTGTAGTACTAGTTTATCACTCCAACCTTTGTTGCTCTTTACCTCAATCACCAGATGATAATGATTACTCATCACTGCATAGTCACAACCATTAATACTAAACACCAATGCTAAATACTTTATTCTTTCAACAATTAAGCCTCGGCGATGTTAGTAACACTTCCCTGAGTACTTGTCTTTGCCACATAAAGAAGCTCGTCTTACACAGCGAGTAATAATGTGGTAATACGGTGTGTCTTCTAATGACACTTGATGTTTTCTTGCCCTTGTCATGGATATCTCCCTAAAAACTTATATTTTAAGGGAAAAAATGTTAAAAAACAGTGGCAAAATTACTCTTTGTTTGTAGGAAACAAGGAAAGGTGCCTGTCCCACAAAATTAGAGATGTTTAATATTAATTTTTAAAAATTGAGTTGTGATAATATTTAAATTCCTTTTTATACTCTATTAATTGGAATACAATAACAAATACACTATCTTCTAAAATAAATTTAATATATCTAAAGGAACAATAATGATCACAGGAGAACTTAAGAGTCAAGTCGATAAAATATGGAACGCCTTTTGGACGGGAGGTATCAGTAATCCACTTACTGTAATTGAACAGTTCACATTTCTTTTGTTTCTGCGCCGTTTGGATGAGCGTCAGTTAAAAGAAGAAAGTCAGGTCAATTTGCTTGGCGGTAAGATCGAAAATCCTCTTTATAAAGAGTCACATAAATTATTTCGTTGGAATGTATTTAAAAACAACGATCCAGAGGCTATTTTCGATTTATTCACTAAACCACAAATAAATACCGATAACTTAACTGTATTTGAGCACATGAAACAATTAGGCAGCGATGCTGGTGTATTTGCCAAATACATGAAAGGCGCGACTTTCATGATTCCTACGCCAAAATTGTTGGATCAAGTGGTGCAGATGATTGACAAAATCCAGATGGATGACCGTGACACCAAAGGCGACCTTTATGAATACTTGTTATCAAAAATAGCCGCAGCAGGCAAAAATGGTCAATTTCGCACACCTCGACACATCATTAAAATGATGGTAGAGATGATGCAACCCAATAAAGATGACACTATTTGTGATCCAGCCTGTGGTACTGCTGGTTTTTTAGTGGCAGCGGGTGAATATTTCCATGACAAGCATCCCGACTGGTTTCATGAAAAGGCATTTCTCAAGCATTTTAACAACAGCATGTTCACAGGCATAGAGTTTGATGCAACCATGCTGCGTATTGGTGCGATGAACTTGCAACTGCATGGCATAGAACAGCCACAACTCATCGGGCGCGATTCCTTGAGTGAAGCCAATGCAGAGGTGCGTGATCAGTTTAATCTCATCTTAGCCAATCCACCTTTTAAAGGTTCATTGGATTATGACAGTGTTGAAAGCTCCTTATTAAAAGTAGCCAAAACCAAAAAGACCGAGCTGTTGTTTTTATCCTTAATCCTGCGCATGCTTAAAATCGGCGGTCGTTGTGCCGTGATTGTGCCCGATGGTGTTTTGTTTGGAGCATCTAATGCACACAAAGCCATACGACAACAAATTGTCGAAGGGCAAAAACTCGATGCTGTTATTTCCATGCCCAGCGGTGTGTTTAAACCCTATGCAGGAGTCAGCACTGCGATACTAATCTTTACCAAAACTAACAACGGTGGCACCGATAAAGTCTGGTTTTATGATATGCAAGCCGATGGTTACAGTTTGGATGATAAACGCACCGAAATCAAAGATGATAACATTCCCGATATACTAAATCGCTACAAAGACCTAACAGCAGAGGCTAAAAGAAAACGCACCGACCAAAGCTTTTTAGTGCCATTTGCCGAAATCAAAGACAATGATTGGGATTTAAGCATTAACCGCTATAAGGAAATCGTTTATGAAGAAATTGAATACGAAGCACCCGAAAAGATAATTGCAGATATAGAAGTCTTGGATACTCAACGCAGTGAAGCCCTGAAAGTATTGAAGGAAATGTTGAGATGAATAGATTTTTTCAAGCACCGTGCCAGAACATAGAAATTTCACCTCAACTCTCCTATATTGGGCATTGTGCCAGATTAAAGAAAATCCTCCCAAGCCCTCCTTTGCTAAAGGAGGGAGCTAGATCGAGTTTTAAAAGAAACTCACGCTTCTCCAAACAAACCTCAATTGTAAAAAGGTACTCATTCCTCCCCCTTTGCAAAGGGGGACCGAGGGGGATTTTCTATGGATAATGTGAATATTGAAAAAGTAGTATTGAGTGATGTTACAAAAAATCTAGATAATAGAAGAATACCACTCAATGCTAGTCAAAGAGCAGAAAAGGAGGAAAATCCTAAGTATCCATATATAGGAGCAAACAACATTATGGGGTATATTGATGAATACCTTTTTGATGAAAAAATTCTTTGTGTTGCAGAAGATGGAGGTAGTTGGGGCTATCAAGAAACCTGTGCTAAAATTTATAATGAAAAAGTATGGGTTAATAACCATGCACATGTACTAATTGCTAAAGAAAATTTAGTCTTAGAGTATCTGATGTATTATATGAATTACACCAATCTGTCACTATACATAAATGGAGCAACACGAGGGAAATTAACTAAATCAAGTTTAAACAGTATCAAAATCCCTCTCCCCCCACTACCCGAACAAAAAAGAATTGCGACTATCTTAGATGCTGCTGATGCTTACCGACAAAAAACAAAAGCCCTGATTGCCAAATATGATGAACTAACACAAAGTTTGTTTTTGGATATGTTTGGAGATCCTGCAAAAAACCCATTCAGTTGGGAATTAAAAACCTGTGGTGACTTCATAGATTACCTTGCTGATATAGGATCAAATGGTGCAAATAAAATTGTTTCAGAAAAGCTTGTCATGTCTGATACTGAGGACTATGCAGTAATGATTAGAACTACTAATCTCAATAGAAATGATTTTAAGAACAATATTAAATATGTTTCAAAAGGAGTATATGATTTCTTTAAAAAATCGCAGGTTTTTGGTGGAGAAATTATTATGAATAAAATTGGTAGTGCAGGAGATTTTTGGTTAATGCCTAAACTTGAAAAACCAGTTTCTTTAGGGTTGAATCAATTTTTAATTAGATTAAAGGATATCAACTTAATGTACTTTTATCATTTTCTCTCAACCGATTATGGTACAATTAATATTAAATCACGTTGTAATGGTGCAGCAACTAAATCTATAACTAAAACTGCAGTTAGAGAGCTGCCAATCCTACTCCCTCCAATAGATTTACAAAACCAGTTCGCAAAAAGAGTCCAAGCAATAGAAACCCAAAAAGCCCAAGCCCAAACCAGCTTAAAAAAAGCCGAAGACTTATTCAATTGCCTTTTACAAAAAGCTTTTAAAGGGGAATTAACTCAGTGAGATAGTCATGAACTTTGAAAATTTTAAATCTGGAAAGTGGATGCCTCAATATCAATACAAGAGTTTTTCTCCTGTGTTGGTCAATCGGCTATGGAGTTGGAGCGATCCTAAAATTAATACCTTGTTGGAAAAAGCTTCTCGTGCTTTGGCAGAGTTAGATGCTTTTACCTTGATTGTTCCTGATGTTGATTTGTTTATACAGATGCACATCACCAAAGAAGCCAATACTTCTTCTCGGATTGAGGGCACACAAACCGAAATGGATGAAGCGGTTTTAGACCACAATCAGCTAGCCCCTGAAAAACGCGATGATTGGCAAGAGGTTCAAAATTATGTACAAGCATTGAATGAAGCAATTGATAGTTTGCAGTCTCTGCCCTTGTCTAATCGCTTATTGAAACAAACCCATGCGATATTGATGAAAGGTGCTCGTGGTGAACGCAAATCTCCTGGTGAATTTCGTACTTCTCAAAATTGGATAGGTGGCAGCAGTTTAACTGATGCGGCTTTTATTCCGCCACACGTAGATGAATTGGCTGATTTAATGTCAGATTTAGAGGCCTTTTGGCACAATGATGGCATCAATGTGCCTCAGCTTATCCGTATTGCTATCAGTCATTATCAGTTCGAAACCATTCATCCTTTTTTGGATGGTAATGGTCGAATCGGTCGTTTATTGATTACACTTTATTTAGTGGATAAAGGTTTATTGCGTATGCCATCTTTGTATCTTTCTGATTTCTTTGAACGCAACCGTGGTAGTTATTATGATGCCTTAACCCAAGTACGACTTTCCAACGATATCACGCATTGGGTGCAGTTTTTTCTATCTGCTGTCATTGAAACAGCCACTAAAGGCAAACAAACCTTCCAAGCCATTTTGAAATTAAGACAAGAGCTTGATTCACTGATCATGACTTATGGTAAACGGGCTGAAAATGCTCACATTATGCTCAGGCATTTATACAAAACACCTACGATTACCATAAATCAGGCCGCCGATATTTTAAAACTTAGCCATCAAGCCGCCGCTTCCTTGATTAAAAAATTAGCTGAAGATAATGTATTGCATGAATATACAGGCTACCAAAGAAACAAGGTTTATATGTTTTCACGCTACATTGAGCTATTTATGAATTAGGTATTTTAACTTTACACATGGTTTTTATATGTAAAGTTAATTGATTTATCCTTACATATAAAATATTATAAGTAAGGTTGATGATTTAAAGTTTACACTGGTATTTATTATATGAGCAATTTTGACTTTATTAAAACAGATTTCCCCCAGCTTTATGCTGATGCACAAGAGGCTGAACAGTTGCTGTTTGTTTCTCCTAAAGCGGCGGCTGTTTTGTTACGTAGCACATTAGAGAACGACGTTAACTGGTTGTATGATAATGATGACAAATTGGAGCTGCCATGGAAAACAGAGTTAAGTGCATTGATGCATGACAATTGTTTTCGGTCTATCTTTAATAACACATTTTTTAGAGAGTTAAATTTAATACGGAAAATTGGCAATTCTGCAGCTCATGGTGATCCCATCAAACAACAAGACGCTTTGGCTTCATTAAAATACTTGTTTCGCTTTTTAAAGTTTTTGGCTAATTATTATGGTAAGAGTGAGCCTCAACTTAAGCCTTTTGATGAGGCTTTAATCCCTAGACCTTTATCTGCTCAGCAGATTAAACAAGATAAGAAAGTTGAAGAAAAAAAACTTAAAAAATTAATTGATAATCTAGAGTGGAAAAATAAACAAGCGCGAATTGCAGAAAAAGAACTGGCTGAAAAAGCCAAAGAAAATACAGTACTTAAACAACAATTAAAACAACACAAAGCTGAATTGGCAGCACGCAAGGTAGAGCGTGAGCAGACAATTAATATAGAAACTGCTATTCCTTTGCTTGTATCTGAGGCAGAAACAAGACGCAGATATATAGACGTTTCCTTGCGTGAATGTGGTTGGTACAAAAAAAATAAAGACATCGATGTAGAATATCCAGTTGTAGGAATGCCCAAAAGCACCAATTCCAGTGGCAATGGAAATGCTGATTATGTTCTGTGGGGTGATAATGGTTTGCCTTTGGCTGTAGTGGAAGCTAAAAAGAGCATGGAATCTCCAAAAAAAGGCAAACACCAAGCGGTGCTATATGCCGATTGTTTAGAGAAGATGACTGGGCAACGTCCTATTATTTTTTACAGCAATGGTTTTGAGACTTACTTGTGGGATGATTTGTTTGCGCCTGAACGGCAAGTCCAAGGGTTTTACGATAAAGATGAGTTACAGTTATTGATAGATAGGCGCGATCCAATATCTGGACGCAAAGACATTCGACAATTTGATGTTAATCTTGAAATTGCTGGAAAAGGCCGTCCTTATCAACTACAGGCTATACAAAGAGTTGCAGAAAACAGTGTGCATATTAATGCTTATAACCAATTAGTCACAGGTTCAAGACGTAGTTTGTTAGTGATGGCAACAGGCAGTGGCAAAACCAGGACTTCTGCTGCCATTATTGATATGTTTACTAAATGCAATTGGGCCAAACGCGTATTGTTTTTAGCCGATAGAAATGCTTTAGTGACCCAGGCTAAAAACGCATTTAACGAACTGTTACCGAATTTGACGGCTATTGATTTAACCAAAGAAAAGGAAGATTCATCAACCCGATTGGTGTTTTCAACCTATCCAACCATCATGAATCGCATCGATGGTATGAGAGATGGTGATGAACGATTTTATGGAGTGGGGCATTTTGATTTAATTATTATTGATGAAGCTCATCGTTCAGTCTATCAAAAGTATAAAGCCATATTTGATTATTTTGATTCTATGTTGATTGGTTTGACCGCTACTCCAAAATCCGATGTTGATCGCAATACTTATGAACTTTTTGGTATTGAAGACAATAACCCCACATTTAGCTATGAATTGGTCGAGGCTGTTGAGCAGGGCTTTTTAGTACCTCCAAAAGCCATCTCGGTTCCTGTAAAATTTTTACGAAGTGGAGTGAAATATAAAGAGCTTTCAAAAGATGAACAAGAAGAGTATGAAGAAAAATATGGTGACCCGACCTTAGATGAGGCTCCAGACGAGATCTCTAGTTCAGCATTGAATAAATGGTTGTTTAATAAAAGCACAGTAAACCAAGTTTTAGATTATTTAATGACAAATGGCATAAAGGTCAATGGTGGTGATAAGTTGGGTAAAACCATTATCTTTGCCAAAAACCACAAGCACGCTATTTTTATTGAAGATCAATTTAATGAAAACTACCCTGAATACGCAGGTAAGTTTTTACGCGTTATTGATAACTATGAAAGCAAAGCACAGGATATGTTGGAAGTTTTTGTCGATCATTATATTGAAAACGATCCGCAAATCGCTGTTTCTGTAGATATGATGGACACAGGTGTTGATGCACCAAGAGTGGTTAATTTGGTATTTTTCAAGCGTGTCATGTCCCCAACAAAATTTTGGCAAATGATAGGCCGTGGCACTCGACTGTGTCCTGATTTATTTTCTCCAGGTGTCGATAAAACGCATTTTGCTGTTTTTGATTTCTGTGAAAATTTTGAGTTTTTTGATGCCAATCCAAACGGCATGGAAGGCTCTGTTGTAAAAGGAATTACCCAGCAGATATTTGAAGCCAAATTGGAAGTGGCATTGCTAATTAGGTACAGTGATGAAAGCAGTGATGAGCAATTAGAATTGGCAGAGGCTTATATTTCAGAATTGTATTTAGATATAGCTTCATTAGATACCGAGAGATTTGTGGTAAAACAAGCAATGCGTTATGTCACTGAGTACAGTAATAAAAATAGATGGACTGATTTAAGTAAAAACGACATGTTGGATATTAATACGCACCTATCAAATCTGGTATTACCAACTAAGGATGACGATGAGTTGGCTAAACGATTTGATGTTCTTATCCTTAATTATCAATTGGGACTTTTAACAGGGGCTTTCAGTACGACTAGATTTGCCAATAAAATTAATAGCATTGCTAAAGCATTACACAAAAAAAGAAATAATATTCCTGAAATTGGCACACAAGTTGATTTGTTAAAAGACATACAAACCGAAGAATTTTGGGAAAACGTCAATATCAATCGATTAGAAAAAGTTCGCTTATCATTACGACATTTATTAAAATACTTAGACAAAAAAGTTATCCCAGTGGTTTATACTAATTTTGAAGATACTCTGGATCATGGGGGTGTAAAAGAAAGAGATTTAATCCCAACTTTTATCAATCTACAAAGCTATAAAGATCGCGTAGAATCCTATGTAAGAGAACACAGCGATCACTTGGTCATACGTAAGCTAAAAACCAATAAACCAATCACAGAACTTGAATTGATGGAACTGGAAAGAATATTGTTTGATGACAATGAAATTGGAACCAAACAAGACTATATAAACAACTATGGTGACAAGCCATTGGGTGAGTTTATACGTAGTATCATTGGATTAGACAGCAATGCCGCACAAGAAGCCTTTGCAGAGTTTATTCAAGCGGGTAATTTAAAAGCCGATCAAATGACATTTATAGATAACATAATTAGCTACCTCACCAAAAATGGCGTGATCGAACAAAAAATGTTATTCCAGTCCCCATTCACCAACACGCACGACCAAGGTTTGCCAGGTGTTTTTGAAATCGAACAAGCAAAGCAAGTCTTAAATTTAATTGAAAAAATCAATAATAATGCATTGGTTGGTGGGGTTGGGTAGATGAGAGGACTATCGAATTCTCAAATGATTATGAACTGCATCAATACACTAATAATAAATTTTTTAGTTATTTATGCTAAGAATTTTCAACATTTAAATAGGGAGTAATAATGTTAAGAATCAATGATAAGATACAGTTTCAAGATAAAGAATACGTTATCTAGATCGAAATAAAAGTCGAAATAAAAGTCGAAATAAGCGAAATAAAAGCGAAATAAGGGACAGGCGTAGCATAAAAGCATAAATCTGCTTGTTTTTAGCCAGATTTCGCTCAAATGATTTTAACAATCGAGAAAAAGGCGTTGAAAAATTGATTTTTTAGACATTTTAGCGAAATACCTCAGAAATCACCTTATTACAAGCATAGTAAAACATCAGTTTAAATACTGATGCTTTGATTTAGTTTTAAAGAGCTTGTTTCTATTCCCAAGCAGGTGCTGGAGTGCCGAGAGGCAACTTGCTTTTGATGCTTTTATAAAAAGATTTGATTTGAGCAGCGGTGCCAATGGCATTTTTGCCACTGGTTCTGTATTGCTTCATCTCTTCTAGCCAAGTACCTGGATGAATTTCTAAACGATTTAGAATATCGGGAATATCATTTTCGATATATCCTTTTTTGTTGGGATGGATGCATTTGCCAGTGTAATCCACTAAAGCAATGTAGTCAGAAAGGTAGTAAGGAATATTTTTTTCATTGAAGGGCAGTAGCTTGGTCTTTTTGCCTTTGATTCTTTCTTGGATTGAGGTGTAATCTGAAGTTTCTGGGATATATAGGGGATATATAGGACGGGATATATAGGACACACACCACTAAAGTCAATTACCTACAAGAAAAAAGACTTTTACCTACATATTTTACAATTCTAATTTAGTAAAATAGTCCTTTTAATGGAGAAAATCATGGCATATGCACGGAAATACCAAATATCTTTGGAAGATACACCTTTTTATCATGTGATGACAAGATGTGTTCGAAGAGCCTTTTTATGCGGAAAAGATCAGTCCACAGGAAAGTGCTACGAGCATCGAAGAGAGTTGATTTCAAATAGGATAAAAGAACTTGCTGAAGTATTCAATATCGACATTTGTTCTTACGCTATTATGAGTAATCATTATCATATTGTTTTGAAGGTCAATTCAACAGAAAACTGGTGTGAGAAACAAGTCTTAACTTATTGGTCTAGCTTATGCAAGCCGATATTACTTTGTCAAAAATATTTAGCTGGTGCAGAACTTTCAAAGGCTGAACTGGATATGGTTTTTATAAAAACGGATGAGTACAGAAAAAGGCTTATGAGTATAAGTTGGTTTATGAAGTTGCTGAACGAATTTATCGCCAGATCATCAAACATCGAAGATGAGGTAACAGGCCACTTCTGGGAATCGCGCTTCAAGAGTCAAGCATTGCTTGATGAACGGGCATTATTGACTTGCATGGCATATGTTGATCTCAATCCAATAAGAGCCGCTATAGCTAAGACTCCAGAGGATTCTGACTACACTTCTATTCAAGAACGCTTGAGCAAAAAATCATCTGACTTGTTGAATTTAGGCTTTGGCGATAATGACATAGATTTTACTCTGGCGGATTATATTGACCTTGTGGATTCTACAGGACGATTGATTGTCGCTGGTAAAAAGGGTTTTATAGAAGAGGATTTACCACCTATTCTTGAGCGCTTAGGTGTTGAAGGAATTACATGGGTTGATGAGTTAAATCAGTTCAAATCAAAGGGTAAATTAGCCATCGGAACTTTTGAAAAACTCAAGCTATATTTCAATA
>Ga0316208_1000814_pt1 | contig 33780 bp, 28 predicted proteins | sample 3monopyrite_MG_FD_204944 | JGI IMG/M metagenome (GOLD analysis project Ga0316208, IMG submission 204944) | Microbial mat bacterial communities from mineral coupon in-situ incubated in ocean water Damariscotta River, Maine, United States -... | ecosystem: Environmental > Aquatic > Marine >...
CTATGGCAAGGTCATATCGCGCTGTACCATCCAGCATCCCCTTTTTCACAGCGACTTCTGAGCGGTAGTTGCCGCGCAGAGCCTGTAAAAAATCTTTTCCTCTCGCGGCTTCCCCAAAGAGCGAGCGAAGGGAAAGAGCCATGGAATAATCCCAAACACCTTCGGTAAGAGCCTCATTGCTCAGGAATTTCTTTTCGGTGAGCAGAGCCTGAATATCTTCAAGTTTGTCCTGACTGGGAATACTTGTTCCAGCGGCGAAACGGCGAAGCGCCTCTTCTTTAAATTCCGGGTTTGAGCCATCTTCCGGGTACTGATGAGCTGTTACCTCAGACATCAGGATATCATCAATAACGGCCTTCCACGGGCGCGCTCTACCGCCATCGCCCTGCTGGGCGCGGTAGGCACAAAGCCGGGACCTTATACGATCAACCTGTCCTTCCGTGTAGGCCACTGATCTTCCCTAAAACCTGCTCAAATATCACAAGAGGAACACGCGAGGAAAATCCCGCGCATTGTCTGCGATCCTGAAATCAACCTGCAATCGGTACAGACCATAGCAGACACCGAAAGAATTTTGGAGAGTAGACATGAAAAAGCTATTTACAAAACAGCCCTTTAAAGGCGAGCCCAAAACAAGGCTTTCCTATGACCGCAAAGGAAACCCTCGCTTTGACGTGGCGATCCAGGAGTTGACTCCCTTTCGCGCCAAAGCCGCTGATACAACGGCAACGCTTACGTCTTGGTCAATTTTAGGTTTAGCTGTTAGCCAAGCTGCCAATATGCCTGGAGCTGACTGGAAAGTATGGCTTGCGGCTATAGCGTTGCCATTCGCTCTACAACCAGCATTTAAATGGGTAACACGCGCCCAATTCAAAAAGACAACCCGCATTCTCTTTACCAAAAACGAATTTTTGGTAAATGGCTGGCTTAAGTCCAAAAGCTTCCATCGGCAACTTAATCACAGCTTTCAATTGCTTGCCCATGATGACGTAAAAAAAGAACATGAGCGCCTTCAACTTCAAGCCATGAAGGCCCGTCAGCGCGGCAAGCTCATTATACCAACCCAATATTACGGCGAAAGCTTTCATCTGGTTTTTGGCTTTCTCGGAGAGCGCTTTGATATCGCCACTATCTACGGCGAATTTGAGGCTAAACGCGCGCTCGACCGTCTGAATGCCATCGACAGTGTCATAGACGCCCTGACAAACGTCGGCATGGGCATGCCTCTTCGCCCGGATAACCAATGGAATCCCCAACCCGGCGATCTGCCCGAATAAGGAGAAAACCAATGATCAATAGAAGCAATCCTTTTCAAGAACTCGACAAACTCATCGGCCTTCATGGCGTGAAGAACCAGGTAGGGCAAATCGCAAGCCGCATGCGCGTGGATCAAGCCCGAATAGCAAAGGACCTGAAGGTCAAGGCTACGACGCGCCATCTCGTTTTCACCGGCAATCCGGGTACGGGAAAGACTACCGTCGCCCGGATTATCGCCTCCATCGTGAAGGAGCTTGGCATTCTCACCAAAGGCCACCTCGTCGAAGTACAGCGCTCCGATCTTATAGCAGGCTATATCGGACAGACGGCTGAGAAGACCAGAAAAATTATCGAAAGCGCTCTGGACGGTGTCCTTTTCATTGATGAAGCTTACACATTAGCCAATGGTTCCTCTGAAGGTGATTTTGGCCATGAGGCTATCGCTGAAATTCTTACCGCCATGGAAAACTATGGAGACCGGTTCATTTTGATCGTCGCCGGTTATCCCAACAAAATGGAAAGATTCATCAACATTAATCCGGGTCTGGCCTCGCGCTTTGGGGCTACCATCCACTTCGATGACTACACGGGCGCTGAGATGTTCGAGATTTTCGAACTTTTGTGCCGGGAAAATGACTACCTGCTTGATGAGCATGCCAAGACCGCCCTTCACACTCACCTGAACGAATTGTTTGAGACGCGCGGAGATAACTTCGGTAATGGGCGCGACGTGCGCAATCTTTTTGAAGAGGCCCTTGGCAATCAGGCTCGCAGACTCTGCGAAGATCAGAATGGTCTGAACAGAGCTGACCTGACATTGATCCTGGAAGAGGATTTTCCTTTCTCTTCTAAAGGACAAGAGACAAGGGCTATGGTGCCGGTAGCTTTTCCCAATTCTCTGTCCACCACGTTTGCTGATTTGGAATTAGAGACTGAACCTGATCCGGTACCGATACCGGTACCGGATTTTCCGCCGCTGCAAATGTTTCAAATACAGCAAAGTATCACGAGTATCAGCCTCGAAACCAGAAAGCAGGGCTTACGGCCACCATATACCTTGGGGGCTGTTCTCGCGAATATACGTTGGCTTGGTGACAATAGGGGCTGGTTCCATCCAGACGAATTCAAACGGCTCCTTGATGAACAATTTGAACTAATAGGGAAAGTCTGATGACAAAAGTGATGCGATTACAGATTGGCCTGGAGCACTACGAATTTTCTCGCTTCGCCGCAATTCAGGCCGGGTACGGCAATCCAGAAAAATACCTGGAGCATCTCCTTGCTCTGGCTTTTTCTGAAACCCCAGACGGGCAATCATACGTGACGAACTCTGTTCCCGTTTTGAAAAATGCACCCTGCCCTCATAATGAGGGAACTCTTAGACGCGGCGCAAAACTCGCCCGTCTGAGCGTAAGCAATGAAACCTGGCTTCTGGCCGAACAGCACTATGCAGATTACTGCCATTTCGACGCACTCGATTTTCTGCACGGTTTATTGAACATGGCGTTGATGGGCGTCATGCAAGATTACGACATGCATGCTGATCGCTCTGCTTATCAGGCTTGGCGTCCTTATTGGTTGCAAGATTGGCTTGGTGTGGTTGAGCGGGAATCGGAAGGCGATTAATTGCCTGCGTAATTGAAGATGAGATAACCGATCACGCCGATCACACCCGCCCAAAGCCCTACTCTTAATAATTTGTGTAATATTTTTCTAACAACATCCGTGTGGAAAACCCATAGCACAAAAGACCAAATTGCAAACCCGCCGCCCCAGGCCGCAAGCAAGTTATTCGTTTCACCGTTAATTGCTGTACCCGTCACTACACCGGCAGAAACAGCCGCGACCCATGCCAAAAGAGTCGAAACACCCTCGGTCCAGCTATCTTCATAATCTTCTAATGGTTTCCCATCGTCACCACCGGTTTTTGTTTCAACATATGGAGGAAAGACAATTGGTGGCGGCAATACCGGAGGTAGCTGAGGTGGCTGCGGGACAGGCGGGATATAGGGCTTTGGATAGGGCTTGCTTAACTCGCGCCTATAACCTTCATAAACGCCCTGCTCCTGCTGTCTGAGGCGTTCGCGCTCCTCATTCATTCGCGTTCTATGAGGGTCCTCACCGTTACTCATGTCTGTTCACCTCCGTTGCGGGGTTATGTAAACAGCAATATCACAGTTTCTGCTTCCTCCCAAAGTGGGGCCTAAAAACCCCTGCGTTAAGCGCCTGGGAATAGCTCTTTTTTGGTAGCTCGTAGGCGAACGAAGCCCTTAGAACCTCATATCAAGTTTTTCCTTTTTGGCGACCATCCCGGCCACCGTCTTTTCTTGCCGAAAGTGGCTTCAGCACCACGGCTTACTGACACAAGCGGAGGCGCTCCTTCACTTGGATTTCTCCAGCGTTGTGGCCCGAGAGGGTGTGTCCAGCGTGGCCTGAGCAAGTCGGATGGCGAAAAGCCCGGAACGTCCGGGTTTCAAACGCCAAACGGAGAAAAACAATGATTGATTTAACCTCAGAATTCGAAGCCACAACCCTTCGCATCAATCAGCTATTCCTGGACATCTTCCTGCAATGGTACCTGTTCAACACTTCGGTCGAAGCCTCTGATCGCCATCACAAGCGTTATCTGAAAAATCAGAACCACGCACATCAACAACAACGATCCAGCGAACAAAAATCTCGCAAATATTCAGCCGCCCCAAAGCTGGGTCGCTAACTTCACTTCAATTTTGAAAGGGCAGTACAATGTGCAAAATCATTACGACCGCAAAACTTGGCCGCCTATCTGAACAATCCCTTTGGGACCTGCTAGATCAGACTTATGAGCAACTGATCCGCAGTGAACCGGAAAGCGCAAATCGGCGCAATGCATTGGCCTCCATTGAAAACATTCAAAGGGCTTTGGGCCGCATAGGGCAATATGTTCAGCAGGCTTGAACGATATAATCAGTGCCATCAACACGCAGTTCGGTAATATCACCGCCAAGGACCATGTCACGGGCAAAGGCTTCGGTATCGAAGTAATATTGCAGGTTCTCAGGCATTTGATCCAAGAGGCCAGTATCTTCAATATAGCTTTCCGCATATTGGATAGCTGTGCCTTCAAACAACATGACATCGTCAAGCCGCTCAAGAATGCTATCATTCAAGTAGCCCATATCTTCTGCCAGATAGATCGCTTTGATCAGGTCATCACCGTCAAGGTCTTCGAAGTCATCAAACCACTGTTTGAGGTTGGCTTGATTAACGCCAATAGCTTCAAAGAGTTTGTAATTATTGCCATCGATAAATTGAATCTCATATTCCTCAACCGGATCACCATATTCGTTACGGTGCGAAGCGGATTTATCAAGATATTCATCATAAGTATTGAAATAGAAACCAGTGGCTGAAATATCGTATGGGGTGGCGTGATATGTGTTTGTCATTGCTCTTCTCCTTGCTTTGAATTGCAAGGGGAGTTCTGGCTGCCAGAGCGCGGGCACAATTGCCTTCACGGATTTTTGGAGCGAAAGGTCGATTGTGAACGTGGACGCAGCCGTTAAAAGGGCTCTACTTCAAAGTAAGGGGAGATTTGAGCCGACAAGAACGCATTCATTTTTGCCACAAATTTGCCACAAGCCGAAACAGATCGATTCAGAGAATGGCGGATTTCTGCGGGTTATAGAGAGCCGTATTTCGTGCCAAAAAACACGTAATCGCATCAGATTTCGAGTGTGATATTTTGTGAAGCGGTTGATTTATAAAGGGTTTTTAGTGGTGCCCGGGGGCAGATTTGAACTGCCGACACGGGGATTTTCAGTCCCCAGAAAATGTCAGTTAAATCATTGTTTTAAAAGAATTCGTGCACTAACTCGCCACAAATTTGCCACACGCAGAAAGCTGTTCTGCAATAATATCGGCCCTCGCGGCCCGTTCAACGTCATGATCTTTGAACAAATGACCATAAACATCAAAAGTGATTTTTACCGTTGAATGTCCCATCAGCATCTGGATTTCTTTTGCCGTGGCACCGTTATGAATTTCTAGGGACGCACGAACGTGCCTGAGTGATTTTAGAGGGTAGTTAGGCTTGTCGTTTTCATCTGTAAATTTGCATGCCTTCTGCAAGACATACCAGCCACGATTGGTAATATTGGCATGGCTCTCGATGCCGCCTTTCCAATTTGGAAAGACAAGATCAAGCTCGCCCTTGGGGCATTCCCTAAACCACTTCTTCAATGCTGTCATCGCGACCGCTGGCATATGAATGGTCCGATAAGACGATGCTGACTTGGGCAGGCCAATCTCGCCATCTTCTGTTGCATCCTGAGTAACCTCAATAGTGCTGTTGTCAAAATTCACATTCTTCCATGGAAGTCCAATAACTTCACATGGCCGCATTCCCGAATAGGTGAGGACAAAAAAGAAAGGGGCATAGCGGCTCCAAGCCTTTTTCTTTGTCTTGTTGTTACTATTTGCAAGTTCGGAAGCCCTGCGTAGCATCTGTCCAACTTCTTCAACACTGGGTATCTTTGCAGTTTCCTGCTTTTCATAGCGCTGCGACACAAGAATAGCTGTGTTTTCTGCTGGATCATGACGCAAGTGACCGTCTGTTCGCGCCTGAGACAGAATAGATTTGAAAGACGTAAGGATTTTCTTGGCGTATTTCCGCGAATATTTTAGCAGCAACTCATCCCGAAATTTGTCACACCTCACCGGCGTCAAAGTATTTATTTTAACGCCGCCAATCATGCCTTTAATAATTTCACAGTGTTCCGCGTATTTGCGCGAAGTTGAGTTTTCTACAGGTTCTCTGCCCTTGCGCCCTGTTGTCTTACAGACATGTAACCAGCGTTCGGCAGCTTCTGAGAGAGCTATGGTATCTTTTTCATGGATAAAGCCTGGGTGTGACATGTTAGAGAGGTAAGCGTCGGCATCTTTTCGACGGGGGAATGTTTTATAGCGGACTTTCCCTGAATTGGGATCATTAAACCTGACTTGCCATGTTGGGCCTTTTTTGCCTGTTTTCTTCCTAATATCTGCCATAGATTCACTTAATCATGGCCGGATTCTTGGGAGCAAGAGGCGCTAAACAGTTATCCCGAGGTTATCACAGCCTTAAATTTCGTTCTGCATGGACCTGCCGCACCCTATAAGCCGCGATAAGCGCCTGCTTGTCGATTTTGAGCTTCCCTTCAATGGGATCAACAAAGAATGGTAGCTTGCGCCGGCCTTGCGCGTCCGTCTCTGCTGCCCGCTTCATTTGCCGCTCATTCAGTTCAACGCCCATTTCAGCCAGAACCTGCCTTGCCTGTTCTAAATCAATGTAAAATGGTGTTGCCAAACCCAACTCCTTTCAAACTACAAATCATAATCCATACAGGACGGCCTGTAATGGTAGGTATCAATCTTGTTCACGCTGGCCCCCGTTTCCCGCAATACCTGCAATGTATCGCCGTATTCATTGGTTACAGGTATTCTGATGCGCACATCCGTGACAAACTGAACATTAAAATCTTCTTGAATGGCAGCTAAATCTTCCAAAAGAGCGTCCCTGAGCTCGTCAACCGATACAGTTCCTAACGCCTTGTATTCGATGATTAATGCGTGATCTTTCTTCTTTCTACTCATACCTATCCACAAATAAATAAAACAACTTTCTATTACCATAATACAACCTTAAGTATTAATCATATCTTAAAACCTAACCTTAAGATGTTGTGCGCCGCATAATACGGAGATTGTTACTGACAAAGCCGTACCGCTGATTCATACTGTCGAAATCCGCCAAAATCTGGTGACGAGGAAGGCGCGAGGAAAATCGCGCCCAACCTCCCTGACAATGGGTGCATGGTAAAAAATGCACCACATAAGCATCAGGATTCTGATAAGAGCCAAAACCCAACGGTCTTTGAACTATTGGCCCCTCTTGTCACCTTGTTAGCGGAGCAAGCTGCTGAGCAGTATTTCAATGATGCTGCCCAACAATCAGAACAGGAGATACCTGCTAAAGAAGGACCCAAACCATGACCGTTCCAAACGCCAGAGTTGCTATTTATGCTCGTTATTCCACAGACCTTCAAAGAGAAGCCTCCATTGAAGATCAAATTCGGCTGTGTGAAGAACGGGTAGAGCGGGAAGGCTGGACGGTTTATCAGCGCTATACTGACCATGGTCAAAGCGGTGCTACTTTGCTGCGTCCAGGTATTCAAATGCTGCTGCAAGACGCCCAGGCCGGTAAATTTGATATTATCGTATCAGAAGCGATTGATCGCCTGTCTCGTGATCAAGAAGATATCGCGGGCCTCTATAAACGCATGAAGTTTGCGGGCGTCAGCATCGTCACCCTTTCCGAAGGTGAGGTGAATGAACTTCACATCGGCTTAAAAGGCACCATGGGAGCTCTTTTTCTTAAGGACCTCGCAGACAAGACCCGGCGTGGCCTGCGTGGCCGCGTTGAGGCTGGCAAATCTGGCGGCGGCAATTCCTACGGCTATGACGTTAAGAAGCAATTAGACGGCGCTGGCAACCCAATACGCGGTGACCGCACAATCAATGAAGAACAGGCTGGTATCGTTAAGCGGATATTTAATGCTTATGCAAAAGGACAGTCCCCTCGCGCCATTGCAAAAGAATTAAACGCTGAGAATATCACAAGCCCATCCGGCAAAGGCTGGGGGCCAAGCACGATCCATGGCAACCGCAAACGCGGCACAGGCATTCTCAATAATGAGCTTTATATTGGCAGGCTGGTCTGGAATCGCCTGCGCTACTTGAAAGACCCTGATACGGGCAAACGAGTTTCACGTATGAACCCTTCAGGCGACTGGGTTATCCATGACGTACCGGAACTTGCCATTATTGGGCAAGACACCTGGGATCAGGTAAAAGCGCGTCAAGTCACTCAATCTATAAACACCAATAGCAAAAGCGCTGGTTTCTGGGACCGCAAGAGAGCCAAACACCTGTTCTCAGGTCTGGTGAAATGCGGCTCCTGCGGCGGCGGCATGGTCAATATCAATGCTAAGCGGGTTGGCTGCGCCAATGCACGGAACAAAGGCACCTGCGATAACAAGCGCACCATGCGCCGCGATAAACTGGAACATCTGGTTCTGGATGGCCTTCGTAACAATCTAATGGATGAGAAACTCTTTGAGACTTTCTGCAAAGCCTACACCAGCAAAATCAATAATCTTCGCATGAAGAAGAACGCTACGCTTAATGCTGCCAAAAGCGAGCTTGGCAAAATCGACCGTGAACAGGACAAGCTTGTTGACGCTATTTGTGATGGCGTTCCGGCCAGCAAAGTTAAAGACCGTATGATTGAGCTTGAAGAACGCCAACACGAGCTGGAAAATCTCATCGCCAATACTAACGAAGAACCCGTTCTCATCCATCCAAACATGGCCGGTGTCTATAAAGACAAAGTAGCAAGCCTGACAGAGGCCCTTAATGATGCAAGTCGCCGTCATGAAGCAGTAGATGTCATTCGCGGCCTTATTGATCAGATATCTCTCACACCTGTTGAGAAAGATGGCGTGGCAACAATGGCCATTGATCTGCACGGCGCTTTAGCTGGTATTTTAACCTTGGCCACAGAGTCAAAAAGGCCACTCGATGAGAGTGACCTTAATGAGTCTACAAAGTTGGTTGCGGGAGGGCGATTTGGACTATATAGACCCGGCGCTGAAAACACCGAGTCTATAAAGTTGGTTGCGGGGGTAGGATTTGAACCTACGGCCTTCAGGTTATGAGATTTAAGTAAAATATAACTCACAATAATTCACACACCTATTTATTGTTGTTTTTCATATATTTGTAAAACTTACCTTACTGTGACTTATTGTCGCTTATTGCCATTTTTTATGGTTTAGTGGTCCAAATTTGGTCCAAAAATGTTTGTGGCGACCTTCATATGTGATAGAGTGCGATCATATTCAAAGCATATGAGGATGAAAATTTGGCGGTTATTGATAAACGTGTTGGCAAAAAGGGCGTGAGCTACCGCGCCCGCGTTCGGGTGCATGGCTACCCTGTCCAGGCGAAAACATTTAAACGCCTGACCGATGCCCAGACATGGGCCAAACGTATCGAAACACAAATTGCCGATGGTGATTTTCGAAGTGTTTCGTCACAAGCAAAAAAACGAACGATTGGTGATGTAATCGAAAAGTACCGCGATGAAATACTGCCCCATAAGGCTCCCTCAAGCCAGCGCGTAGAAAATACCTATTTGAACCATTGGGAACGGGAACTGGGCAGCTATGCCCTCTCCTTTCTCACTCATGAGATTATCAGCAAGAAAGTGGCTGAGCTGAAGAATGCGGGTGATCAGCGCCAACAGTTTGAAGAAGGTCAAAAACCCAATAAGCCCAAGTCGCCAAAAACCGTTAAGCTTTATCGGGATAATCTGGAAATTCTGCTGAACCACGCACAAAAATGGGGCTGGCTAGGTGCTGCAAACCCTATGCAGGGCGTTGGCCGCATTACCAAGGCCAATAAAGAACGTGTGCGCTTTCTTGATGATGATGAGCGCCAGACCTTGCTTAAGGCCTGCAAAGCCAGCCCGAATCCCCAGTTATACCCAGTAGTAGTCTTTGCCCTGTCCACCGGCGCACGAAAGAATGAGATTTTAAAACTGAAACTCAAGGACCTGGACCTTGACCGTCATGTGGCCATCCTGCGCGAAACCAAAAACCGCGAAACCCGCAAGGTGCCGATTGTTGGCTATCTAAAAGATGTGCTGCTGGACCATCTGGAATGGCGTAAAGATTATGTGGCGGATATGGAAGATGGCTCAGGCTTCATTTTCCCGCGTACAGACGGAAAAGAGCCTATTGATATTCGCAAAGCTTGGGAGAACGCCCGCGATAAAGCTGGCATTGTGGATTTCCGTTTCCATGATCTGCGCCACAGTGCCGCTAGCTACCTCGCCATGAACGGGGCCAGCCAGCTTGAAATTGCCGAAGTGCTCGGCCACAAGACCCTCCAAATGGTGAAGCGCTACTCGCACCTATCAGAGGACCATACCCGCGATGTGGTCGAGAAGATGAACAGAAAAATCTTCTAATGCAGATTCTAGATGCCCTTCAGTCCTCAATAAACTCGCGAGATATCGCCATCGCTTTTTGGTTTGTGGTTATTGCCACATGGGTATCTTTCAAAGCGGAAATCAGATCATCTGTTTGGCAGGTTTTAAAGTACTTATTCGTTAAACCAATTTTCTTATCCCTCACTCTGCTTTTGACCTACACGGCTTCTCTGTGCTTCTTTTTATACCAGCTTGGCTTTTGGGGCTTTGAACATCTCAAGATGACTATATTTTGGTTTTTTGGGGCAGCCATTGTATCTCTCTTCAGACTGAGTTCCGTAAAAGAAGATACCCCCTACGTTAAAAACGCACTTCGAGATAATATTAAGCTAATCGCAGTTATTGAATTCATTATCACCGCGCATACTTTTTCTATAATTGGTGAACTAATTCTCGTTCCCGCCCTTACTGTCATTGGCATGATGATCGCTGTAGCCGAAGGCAAAGCTGAAACAAAACAGGTAGCAAATTTATTATATGCCATTCTATTTACTTATATCGCAATTGCTGGCTGGATGAGCATTAAGGATGTATTGGACGAGCCCAATACTTACCTATCAATAAACACTTTATCCGAATTTCTACTGCCCATAGTCTTGTCTATATCTGTCATTCCATTGCTTGCAGTAATGCTTCTCTATATGAGTTACGAAACAGCATTTACAGGCTTCAGATTCAGCACTAACTCGAACGAGCTCAGCAAGTACGCGTTATGGAAAAGTTTGACTACATTTAGAGGTAGTCGAGAAAAACTGTCCCGCTGGAAAAGACAGCTTAATTTTCAGGATATTTCCTCAAAAGCTGATATATCCAACTCAATCAAAAATTTTAAACTCCAGCTTTATAGAGAATCTAACCTCGAACCAGTTGATCTGAAAGACGGTTGGCAACCACAGCAGGCTAGGCGCTTCTTGGCGGCTATGGGACTAAAAACCTCACATTATGAATGTCATGGGACTGATAATTATTCCGCCAGCTCGCGGCCTGTAGAGATAGATAATGAAGTTCTACCAAATAGTGTGACGTTTCACATTTATGGGAACCGCGACGTTGTTGATCGCCTGAAGTTACGACTAGGTGTGAACTATAAGAATACGGAAAAAGAGGCGATACAGAAATTGATAGAGGTTGCCGATAGCTTGAACAAAGCATCATTAAATGGTGGGTTACTGAAAAAAATGAAAAACGCTATTCGTTATAAAAAGTCCGCCTCTATGACGCTTGAGGGGAAGCTTCATACCGTTCATTATGAAAAGTGGCCCACCCAAAGTTTCGGCGAATTTGAAATCATCTACGAAATCTGCAACCAGGACTCCCGCCTTAATTAGGGTGAATTGCCGTTTCCGCCGAAAACGGCTATATTACGTGCGTCCGATTTTTCTTTTCTGCTTTTTTTCTATACCCAGATGGAGAAAACTTTGGTCGAATACACAGACCTTCGGACCGTAAAGCAGTTGGCGAAAGAAGCGCCATTTGTGACTGAAAGCACAATCAGGTGGTGGATATACCATGCAAACAGCAATGGTTTTGATGCTGTCCTGATTAAAATCGGTGGGCGGGTTTACATTGATAAGAACGCCTTCAACAAATGGCTTGAAGGCCAGCGCCTGGCCGCTCCTGGCGACGCTGCTTAAAACGTAAGTCCTATTTCAGGACGAGAGCCCTGCCTTAACGGTGGGGCTCTTTTTTATCCAACGGGTAAAATTCAGGCCTAAAAACAGGCCTGAACAATGTATTGGGTGCGATCAACCTCAAGCTCGGCAATGTCACCACCAAGAAGCAGGTCACGGGCAAAAGCCTCAGTATCGAAGTAGAAACGCAGGTTCTCAGGCATTTCATTCAAAAGGCCGGTGTCTTCGATATAGCTTTCAGCATATTCGATAGCAGTGCCTTCAAAGAGGTGCACGTCGTCCAGACGGTCAAGCGCATCTTCAAGACGGTAGCCAAGGTCTTCGGCCAGATAGATAGCTTTGATAGCGTCATCACCGTCAAGGTCTTCGAATTTATCGAACCAGGTTTGCAGGTTGGCCTGGTTAACGCCAACGGCTGCGAAAAGGCGTGAATTGTCACCGTCAATGAACTGGATTTCATATTCCTCAACGGGATCGCCATATTCGTTGTGATGGTTGGCAGCTTTCTCAGCGTATTCATCATAGGTGCTGAAATAGAAGCCGGTTGCTGAAATGTCGTAAGGTGTTGCGTGATAGATGTTTGTCATGATGTTCCTCCTTTGCTTTGAACGCAGAAGGAACAGCGGGTGTATTTATGGGGCGGGCACAATTGCCTTCACGGGGCCTGCAAGGCCGTGGCGCGGAAGGTCGGTTGTGAACGCAACAGCACCCGCTAACTGTGCGGATCACTCAAAGCGGGAGGGATACTCTGATCAAAACATTTTTTGTCACTACCTAAGCTGGTACATCCACCTCTTCTTCAGAAAACCAACCATGTTGAAGCACATGAGCTCTCACCGCTGCCGGATTATCGGCATAGACGACAAGTGCCAAGCTGCGTTCCGCACGGCTGCATGTAACGTACAGAAGCCGACGCGTACGGTCGATTGAACTATCCTTGCCCTCGCTGATGTTCTTCTGATCAGTGGAGGAAAGCTCCTTATCGCCTAGTAGCTTGCCATATCCGAACATGAAGCCGCGCGCTTCAGTATCATCAAGAATTACCATCACACGCTGGAACTCTAGCCCTTTGACTCCCTGGTGAGTGTCGAAAGAAGCTAGGCCTGAGACGTACTCTCGGTAGGTATCAATTTCAGAAAATGGTGCCTTCAAGAATGACAGAATTGCAGAATTGCGGTCGCTTATGGGGTCTGCCTTTTCGTCTTCCTCCGATGAAGCCTTCGGGGCTTTTAGAACGGCGTATGCGGATTGCAGCGACTCTGGAACTTCGTAGAGCCGATTTTCGGCAATGCAGCACAACACATCGCCGCAGCTCGGCTCGCCAGTATCCCAAAGCGCCATAAGTGCATCGACACCCGATTGTGCCTTTTTCAACAGGACACTTGGGTCAGCTGCTGCCTCCAGGGCGCTGGCTGTCAGCAATGGAGAAGACTGGCGGACCAATCTTGATACGGCGAATTTGTCACCGGCGATTTGCGCCTGGACAAGTGGCAGAACTGACTGGATGAAGAAACGCAGTGGGGGGAGACTGCCATCGAGCAACCCGGTACGCCAACTATCAATCCCATATAGAGGGCTGAAGACGTTCTCGAAGCCTAGGCGAGTTGCCGACATATGGTGTTCAAGCATGAGGATCTTGCAAAGATTGCGGTCAGTCCAATCATCATCTTCAGAAAGCTCCGCCATTTGAGTTCGAATGGCATCTTCAGTGGCCATGCGGTTAACCGTTGATGCTTGCCGGATAAAGAGCCTTACCTGCCCCTCGATAGTATCAGACCTGGGCTCCTGAGCATGGGTATCCACGGCTTCACGAATCTTATTGATGAGCTGAACCACGCGCTTGGGGCATCGATGGTTGAGCTTTTTGGAGGGCTTCCCCCAGTTATCGGGAAGCTCGTCTTCGATCCGCTCTTTTCCGTCCTGGTAAATGCGCTGCATGAGGTCGCCGATCAGGCCCAATGAGAAGCGCTCTGACTGCTCCTTCTCGACAATGAAGAGTGCGTCGATAAGGTGACGATTGGTATCCTGACTTTCGTCGATAAGAAGGAAAGGAAATCGCCCAACTAATATCCAGCGCATCAAAGGCTTGTGCGATAGGAAGGCCGCACAAATGGCGATAACTTCGGTGTGGTTCAGAGCGTTCGGTTCCGAATTTTCACCGTTAGGACTGTAGGAAAAAGATTGGATGGAATCTAGTCTCTCCAGTCGTCGCCCCTTTGACTCGATCTTAGAAAGTCGCGTGATAGAAGCCTTCGTACCGGCTTTGCCCTTCTCTTCCTCTTCGCGAAGTTGTTGAATTTCAGTTTCCAGATTCGCACGGAGCCATTCGCGGATATCATGATGAAACCCCTTGATAAGCTCCCATGCGAAGCTGTGGATTGTCGCGACGTAGAAGAGTGGATGAAAGTCTATTCGGCGATTGATCTCATCACGGGCAGCATTTGTGTAGGTTATCACGCCGACCCGATGGCCATGCAAAGCAAGTTCCCTACCGTGATTGGTGCGGATGTATTTCAATGCATTAACGAGTGAACGAGTTTTACCTGAGCCTGCTCCCGCAAAGAGAAAGAAGCTCTTGGGCTCTTTGGGGTTGAGATAACTGGCGATCTCCTCGTCTACGGGATCGTCCAGGGCAATGTTCGAAGTGAGGGCCAATTCGTCAGTCATCAGGCCTGCTGCGCCTCCGGCTTTGCCGCCGTGGTTGGTACAGCGACACCCAAGTGCTTCTGCCGGTCCTTTAGCTGCTCGATGAGCCAGCCCAAGCCATCTCTAATGTAGAATGGCGGCTGCAATTCCTTCGGATTCTCAAGCTCCAATAAATTGAGAGCAAATTCGGCTTTCCCACCATTATCCAAAGCGCCAATAACAGCTTTGCTCAAAGCAGCCAAGTCACCGCTCTGCTCAATCGCCGCTTTGAATTTTGCCCAAAGGCCTCTGCCTGCGTGAGCAGCAAAAAGACCTTGGTTTTCCATGACCAAAGCATCTTCGAGAGTATTGCATAGAGCCTCGGCTTTATTGCCTTTAAACTCGATTTCAACAGGGCACTGATAAGCAACCCGAACAGCAAAGTGCTGGTCATCGTACCACTTGCTTTTTTTATCAGGACTCAGGTCCATCAACGCATCAAATTCACTGATGCTTGGACACCAAGTTTTGATCGTCTGGTTGCGCGTGGAGAGGCCAGCCCCGCGTTGTGGCACGGCCTTCTTCCCATCGGAATCGCAAGCGTCGAGGTCGGTGATAATCAGCGTGGTCAAACCGAGGTGTTCAACAAGCGATTTCAACCTGTGGGCATGGCTCCCTCCAATCTCAAGCCATGTGATGTAGCACTCGTGCAACGGCGAAAGCTCAGGGCGATTTCGCACAAAGAACGGCACCAAAATCCGCTCAGCCGGTCCCTCCACAAAAACGGCTGCATCGGCAAAAAATAGATCACAGTGAGTAACCTTGATGTAGCGGGTCACAAACCGCTTGGTCTCAACATCTGTGCCGAAGACCGTCCCTAGGTTCACCACGCAGGAAAGCGGCACTGACGGATCAATTGCTGGAAGCCGTCGGAAATACCTCAAGTGATCAAAGTCACACTCGTGAGCGATATGGCTTGAATGTGTGCTCACTATGAGCTGGGTTCTATGCGCTTTTGATTTTCCAAGGTCGGAGTGCTTACGAAGCACCCTATAGGCCTGCCTTATAAACACCTGCTGCACCTGCGTGTGAAGGTGGGCCTCGGGTTCCTCAATTAACACCAAATGCAATGGCGGGATGAGCGCATCTGATGCAGCAGATGCTTTCCCGACACGCATCCAGGCATCGCGAAAGCTCATAAGCCGGAAAATCATCGAGATGAGGTTTTGGTAGCCAAGACCATTCGAGTCTTCAGGCAAATTAAGTTCGATGGCGTTTTCGCCGTCATTTGCTGTAATGACATATTGGACCGCAGCATCATGATTCAGGCCATCGACTGGCTTCAGACGTGTTGATATTTTGAGTTTCGGGTCGGTAACTCCAGGGTACCCCATCCCTTCAACCTCTTGGATGGCTGGGGAAAAACCATCTTTGAGTCGAGCATCAAAGGCTTGCTGCGCTTTTTCAATCGCTCTTAGTGCCTCGATGTCTTGTGGGTCAGGGTTCTCGAAGGGGTCTAGGTGTTTGCTCCAATAGCGCCGAAGCTGATCTGACATGCGCCTCGTAGCGGTGGAGCCAGACAGGGCACCATCATCATCGAAATCACGCAGTCCATCCACCTGGCCGAATCCCCGCTGTGCACTGATTTCATCAATTCGAATTAACCCCTTAAAGGGCTCACTCCCAATAGGAACCGGATCATCTGCCAAAGCCTGTGGCTTCGCTTTGCCGTGTTCAGGATCGACAAGCTTCTCGGGATCAAGAATATACGACTGAACGGCAAATAAACTGCTGAAGCGACGCTGCATGTAATCCGTTAAAGAGCGAGGCCACAAGACGACGGTCGTTTGGCCATCAGCCTTCCCCTCGTCTCCAGCCGAATCGTCAGCAGCCTCAATACGGCGTGCATCATCACGGGCAGCTAAATAGTCCTTCTGGAGTTGCAGAGCATCCTTGGGCTCTAACCGAAGACGGACGCCAAGACGCCCACCATCCCAATCAAGTGTAGGGATTAGTTTTTGAACGAAGTGAGCTTCCTTTTTATCAACATGAAGCCAAACATCCAGAAACGGAAGCATGGGTTCCCAGGCAGGCTCAGGAAGTGGTGTATTATCTCTCTTAGCGCTCTCCCAAGAACACCCCATTTGGTCGATCGCAGGCCAATGCGATAATGTGAAATCATTAAGCGAAAACCGACCTCGTTCACGTTCCACAAGAAAATAGCGGAGAGCAAGCATGGCTGAGGTTTTGCCGCTGTTATTGGCACCAACAAACACGGTAGTTTCATCGGCCACACCAATGCGTACAGATTTTAGCTTTCGGAAATTCGCCAGTTCAATGGTTTCAATATGCACCTACTCGCCCCCTTTTAAATCTGCAAAAAATTCGGAAGCGGGTGATACGCCTGAGACAATCAGTTTCTCTCTGGCCCGTGTACAGGCAACATAAAAGAGGTGGCGTTCAGTATCGTAAACTTCGTCCAACTCAACTTCATCGGCAACGGTGTCTATTCGATCTTGGTCAGGTAAGATTTCTTCGTCACAAGCCATGACGATCACCTGACGGAACTCAAGTCCCTTGGCCAAGTGCATCGTCCCGATTGCAACACGTCCTGTTCTATCCTCCACCCGATCTGAAAGCTCTAGCGGCACTTGCCCTGCTTCTTTAACAGCTTTTCGTGCACGAGCTAGTTCATCTGACGAGCGCACAAAAACACCAATTTCTTCTGGCAGCAGGCCCTCTTCCAACGCCTCGTGAATGGCCAAGCCTATGACGCGAATTTCCTCATTCTCATCAGAGTGGACTTGTATTTCTGGGTCAGGACCATTGAAGACTGAAACTGTACCACGACGGTCTTCTTCAATTCCGTCCACATCCCGTACAACGGTCGGCAAGAGTTTATCGGCAGACTGTCGGATTTGGTGTGACGTTCTATAGTTCACCTTCAATGTGTGCGAACGTCCGCGAACGTCGATACCCAAGCCGAGCCATGAAAACGGTTCCTGGAAAATACGCTGACCTAAGTCTCCGGCAAAAAATAAAGCTTCCGAGTCATTTGGTGCCATAGCGGCAATCATCTTCAACTCTGGCACACCAAGGTCCTGGGCTTCATCCACAATAATGTGCGTGAAAGGCTTATTAGGGCGATCCTTGTAATAGGCTGCCACTTCCCCGAAAACAGTGGCTGGTGTATATCTGTGCTGTGAAGCCAGTATTTCTCTAGCGCGTTCAAATACAGGCCACAGTTTTTCGCGTTGGCGATTTCCCAGTCTGTTCTTACGCCCAAGACGGGGAACACGTGCGTAAGCCTCAAGCCCATCAATTTGCCAGGCATCGACAACGTAACGCCATTCAGACATTAGAAAGCGATCTGTGAAGCCTTCGAGGTTAAGCTCTTTGGCGGCTTGGGCTAGAGCGGGGGCAACATGTTCGCGTCTTGCGATTTTGGGGTCATGAGCATGGACGAGCGTAAAAAGCTGCTTAGCCACACCCTCAAACGGCAAAACTGACACTCGATGATCCAGGTTCACGTCGTCATGTAATAACTGCTTCAGCTTATGCTCCAGCGCATTTGAAAGCGGGCTAGAGAATGTGGTCAGAAGCAATTTAGCCTGCTTGTCTGTCCGCAAAATGTGCGCCGCACGGTGGAGGGCGACCACAGTCTTACCAGTTCCTGCTGATCCAGCAACGCGCGTCGGGCCGGAAAAGCTTCCATCAACTAATTGCTGCTGTGCGGGGTGCAAATAGATAGCCCACTTATCCCATGGATAATTGAGGGCCTGTTCCAGCTCTTCCACATTGTCCATAACGCGGAAGCGCCGCTGGGCATCTGGGTGGGCAAAAGGATCGCTGCCTGGCTCAGCCTCACCTGGCACAACAATCTGTCCAGTAACCACGTAATCCATCAGGGCTTCGATGGCCTCATCAGGAATATAGTCAGCTAAATCAAAGAAGTTGTCTTCCGACGCATTTCTTACGTCCTCAACCCAGTCCTGGGGCACACCAACATTTAGCAGGTCTTCTTCGGAGAGTTTTAAGAATAGCGGCGGATAGAATTTTGAGGGAGCTTCTGCTACGATTGTAGGAGCCGGTGCCTCGGCCTCAACATATCTCGGAATAGTTATTTCTTCGACACGTTCGCGCACTTCAACAATCTGCGCGGCCCCTGTGCGCGGGTGAGTGTCAATACGTCGGCGTTCTGCCCATTTATAGGCATCATCATGGTGATCGACGTAGGCAACCAGGAAGCTTGATTTCGTTTTATGGACAATCAACCGAATGTCGCGGTTAACCCGCAATGACCAGAAATTCGGGTCTTTTGATCCGTCAATCCGGTGAAATTGAAGCCCAGGATTAGATGGGTCTTGCTGGAGATCAAACACGGTCAGCTTAACCGCCTTCTGCTCATCATTATTGAGCTTGGCTAGCGCAGATTGGAAAGTGTCAGCGAGGAGAAAGTTCATCGGGCTTCTTCCTCAATAGTTTTAACAATTTTGTAACGTGATTTAGCTCGGCTCACTAACAGCTCTGCTTCTCCAGTCTTATTCAACCATTCAAGAAATCGCTGTACATTGTGCCGTGTTGAAGACACGTCTTTGCAGTTGGCGATCAAACAAAGCTGAATTTTCTGAATATTATCAGAAACATATACACCAAATGCACTCTGAACAATTGTAGCATCAGGAAACCCGAGAAGCTTCATTGCCTGCGCTTCGGTTATTGTTTTCTGGCATGCAATGAGGTGGACAGGCCCAGCTTTAGTCTTCCTCAGTTCTTCGACTTTCTGATGGTCTTTTAAGAATGGCTGTCCGACCATCTCACGAGCGGCTGAAACCGTGTAGGCTGAAGGAATTGCATTAGGGATAAATAGAACCTTAGTTCCATTAATTGGTGTCACCACCCCAGCTTCAATCTTTTCCGCGCCTTTCAAGCCAGTTAGAGATGAAGAAACGGCATTGACCATGACTTGATGTCGGTCTGAGAAATTCATTCGTGTCCAGTCAAGCGCAGGACCACTATCTCCAGCACTTTTGCGCGCTTCTTTTGAACCATCATGCATGAGTTTTAGGGCCATTTCTCGAATGGCTTCTTTCACACGATCTTTTAGCCCATCAATGTCTTTGATTTCGCCGCCTCTGAATAAATTAAGGGCATCAACGTAAGTTTGAAATTTTTTATCATTTTCAGATGATGGCGAATCTTCATGCTCTGGATTAAAAATTGAGACTGCTGTGACTTTTCCGGGGGCATCAGAAAATCCAGTCATTAGTTCATCATGACAAATTCCATTACCAGTCTGATCGACACTCCAACCAGCATTGCCGTTATAAAGCACGAGCAAAATGTCTGCATTCTTCACAGCTTCTAGGCACGTTGCCAAACTATCTTTGTTGCCTGGCTCAGGCGGTGCGTCCTCGTTGATCCAGACCTCAAATATTTTGCGCCCGAGGATTTCTTCAGCCTCCAAAAGCTTTTTCAAATCTTTACGTGTTTGGCTTAGGGGTTGAGCTTGATCAGCCCCTAGAGGGAACTTGTCAGAACACCTACTCGATATCATTATTTTTATTTTTGCCCGAGCCATCTAACTACACCCCAAACACTTTCATCACTTCGTCCCCGAAGTGGTTGATAACCTTAACGGCGAAGCGGCCGGTTGACGGGCGTGCGAAAGGTCGTGAGGTATCACGGTAAAGTGTTTCCCATGCCTCTTGGTCGATTTCGGCTTTCAGGCTTGTTTTAAGCGCTTTATAGGGATCGTTCGCCCCCATGAAATAAGCGTGGCGGACGAAGAAGCTTTCTTCGTTATAGTCCGAGTCAATGAACCATGCGGCGATATCGTCCTTACCTGAGGCACGAACTTCGCCTGTTTTCGGGTCAAAAACGTCAATACCTAGAACTTCGACAATGACGTTACCATCATCGTCAAACTTCCATTCAATATCCGGCTCCCCAAACACCACAAAAAGGTTGCCCTTGCCGGTATTTTTCAGGTCATCCGCCATATGAAGGTCAGGGTTCATCTTAGCCTTCAAAATAGGCAGTGGCCCTAGCTTATTCACCTCAGATGAATGGGCATCAAAGTTAAAGCCACAAGCAATCAGCACATCAAAACGGCCATCATTGGCCTCACGGGCCGCTGCCATAATGTCCGACCGCGTGATTGAACCAAATTCAGGGCCGATAAAAATGGCGGCTTTCTTTGGTGCGCCGTCCTGCTCATAGGTGCCTTGGGCCGCAATATACTCGCCTGGCCAGCCTTCCATGGCTGTGAAGGTGATGCGGTCGCCCTTGTCAGACTGGTGCACACCGGCTGACTTCAGGTTTTCCAGCACCATCGTGGCAAAATCCTGGGCTGGTGCATCAATACGTGGACGATGCCCTTCCACTGCCTCGGTATCGTCAATCAGCTCGCCTTCATCGGCGGGGATCACACGGTGCGGAGATAAGCTTTCCACAGTGAAAGGTCCGGCTACACGAACCTTTGATGTATCCTCATAAGGCCGGTCATAGAGATATTCGACATCTGCCTTTTGGGCGATAGACTTGTCAATTTCCTGCTGGCGTTTAATGCGGGCATCCCACCACTCAGCGTGTAGCTTCTTAGCCCCACCAGACCAATCCGCACCCTCATCGCGAGGGATTTCCCATTCTTCCCAACTTTCATTCAGAGTAGAGTTCAGTTTTTCGCGTAATGGCTCAAGTACCTGCTGCCACTTGTCCCAAATCACATCAATTTCAGCATTGTTGGCAATAGTCTTGAGCATAATGTGAGGTGCACGCTCGTAAACGAAACCTTGCCGAAGGTCGCCATGAGTAGGCGTGTCTGGCTGAAGCACTCCCGAAACCTGTTGTTCTTTTTCTCGCCCTTCAGAACTATCTGCTAAATAGTAGTATGGATAACGTGCACTCATCAACCGCGTGCGTGCCAAAGCCAGCGCCACGCGGCTTGTATCGATTGTGATCCAGCGACGTCCCCATTGCTCAGCAACAGTAGCAGTCGTTCCTGACCCACATGTAGGGTCAAGCACCAGATCGCCAGGGTCTGTTGCCATTTGAATGCAACGCTCAATCACTTTTGCACTTGTCTGAACAACGTAAATCTTATCGTCAGTAAAGTTACCCGTTCCGGTGTCTGTCCAGATATTGCCATGCACGGCAACATCAAAATCTGTGTGGTAGCGAACATATTGTATTGAATTTTTGGCTACATGGATTCGTCCTGCCTTTGCTAAGCGATCCATTCCGTCCGGATAGTTTGCCTTCCAATGGGAATTCTTTTCCCAAGAGTCATACGTTTTCCCACGAAAATCGAAAGGCTGTCTTTCTTTAGCTCTTCCTTGCGAGATAATATTGTCTGGCTTGTAAGGCTTTGTATTAGAGGGAACAGAGACTTCGCTTCTTTTCTCCGCTGCCGTTACACCGCGATAGGTAAAGTCGTCGAACATAAGCCAGCGTGCATTCCCTTGGCCGAGTTCAAATGTCTTACGATAGAACGGCGGATTTGAACGACACTGCGACTTATCACGAGCATACCAAATAATGAAATCCGACATATTACCGAGGAAATCGGCCTGAAATCCAGAAGTCGTTTGTATAGCGATAAGGCTGAGAAAATTACCCTCACCGAAAACCTCATCCATCAGTGTCCTAACGCGATGAACATTCTCATCTCCTATCTGGATAAATATTGATCCGCTGTCAGAGAGAAGATCGCGCATCGCAGTTAAGCGATCTCGTAAGTAAGTTAGATAGCTGTGAATTCCGTCTTTCCATGTGTCACGGAAGGCTTTAACTTGCTCCGGCTCACGCGTAACCTGTTCTAGCTTGCCGTCTTGAACATCTCTAGTCTGTGTAGAAACCTGCCAATTACTATTAAAACCCATACCATATGGAGGATCAAAATAGATACATTGGACCTTGCCACGCAGATTTTCCCGCTCAGCAAGGCTGGCCATCACCTGAAGGCTATCGCCCAAGATTAAGCGGTTTTGCCAGTGCTGGTCATGCTGGTAAAATTCGGTCTTGGCCTCTGGGTCTATACCGTTGAAGTCACCAAACAGGTCAAGCGTGCCTTCTTCTTCGTCCCGCCGCTCTTTGGTCTGTTTTTTCAGGTCTTCAATAATAGCCTTGGGGTGAATTTTATCCTGAATATATAAGGGTGGTGCGTGCACCACAAGGTCAGACCAGTCCTGATTATCCTTTCCGCGCCAAACAAGCTGGGCATCTCCCAGTTCCACCTTTTCACCAGCCTTAAGGGCTGCAATCTGATCCTTGGTCAGTCGAATTCTGGTCCCTTTCCAGACTATTTGCGGGTCCAGGTCTTCGTCACGTTCGCGCTTTTCCCCCTTGGGCAAAGGATAGGTGCGCTCATAAACCACGGGTTCAAAGGGGTTCTGTTCTTCCATCCGCTCAGCAGTAGATTGCAGCTCAGCCGTTGGGATATTCCGCCGCGTGGCAGCACCGTGGGTAAGGGTTTCAACCTGCTTTGGTCCTTTATTGCTTTTTCTGGCCATTATGCCACCTCACTCACTTTATTATTTTCTAGCGCACGTTCGATCAGCGCACGGAAGTCACTTTCAATTTCAAAGACACTATCAAACTGGTCAAATGCCCAGCGCCCATAAGCACCCAAGGTGTTTACGCCTGGTACCCATTTCTCAAGCATGGTTTCTTTCTTGAGTTTGACTTGTTCATTCTTCATGCCTTTAATTTCGACAATAAGGTTGAGCGGGTCATCAACCCCCCGGCCAACATCAATCTGGACAATAAAGTCCGGCACATATTCACGGGCCACCTCGCCATCTTTATAAGGAACGGTATAACCAAGGCCCTGGTTCTTCACATATGCCAGAACCTTTGGGTGGTTTTCAGCGACGCGGGCAAACTCTGCCTCCCAGTCGCTGTCACTGACCACATAATTCACATGACATTTACGTGGGTCAGTTTCCCGTACATCTTTAGTCGTGGTGAAACTGACATGGCGTGTTGACCCCAATGGGTTATAGGGGTCCATAACAGCTTTAACGCGACTTTCCCCGCCACGGGCGCGAACAATCGCAGTCACAATCCGTTCGGTCGCCTGAGCTGCAATTTCAGGATAGAAGCTGAGCATCCAGGGTTCAGTATCCCCAGGGCATTTCAAATGCCCTTCATCAATCCAGCGGCGACAAATGCCCTTTATCTGCCCAAAGAGATGATATTTTGGCTCACCATCATCATCGACAAAATGGCGGTTCAGCACATCCTTCGCCAAATTCATGGCAATGGTGCTGGGTCTTAAATTCTGTGCTTCTTTCAGTGAAAGCGTATGCCCCTCACCAACAATACCTGACATATCGGTCTGGCTGGCACCCACCTTCTCATGGTCGATGACATATGATGAGTCTTCCGTGAACTCTGCTTTGAACCGTTCTTCCGGCAAATCTACACGATAGCCAATCACTCTTGGAAAGCGAATTTCTAGGGCTTCTCTTTCTTTCATGGCTTTTACATGTGTTGTCTTTTTCGGCGCTTTTGGCGGGGCGACGACAGGCTTGGCGGTAAAGTTGAATGGAATGCCAAGGATATCAGCATATTCACTATCAAAGAGGCCTTGCTCATTCAGCTCGTAGCTTAAACGACGCAGGCCACGACCAACCACCTGTTCGCAAAGAAGCTGGGTACCAAAAGCCCGCACACCAAGGATGTGCGTTACGGTGTTGGTATCCCATCCTTCCGTCAACATTGAGACAGAGACAACACAGCGAATTTTCTCACCCAGCCGACCTTTCTTGCCGACGGTATTCATAACTTCCCGAAGCAGCTCGGAATCTGAAATCTCACTATGTTCGCCGCGCTGCTTACGCTCTCGTTTAAACTTTTCAATTTCCGGCGCAGCCATTTCGCGGAAGTTTTTGTCAAGCTCACCACTTTCAATCTGCTTGCTATCGATCAGCAGGGTATTCGGTTTCGCTAGAGGTTCATCATACTGATCAAAATTACGGAAAAGAGCAAAATTACCGCGATGCTGGGTTATAGGCTCACCATCTTCATTTTCGCGTTGCCAGCCAGATATCCACTCATAAACCAGTTTAGATGTAGTCGTATTGTTGCACACCACAATGAAAACTGGGGGGATATCAATCCCTTCCCGCTCCCAAGCCTCTGAGACTTTTTCATAATGCGCATAAAGTGAATGTAACGCTGTCTTCAGCTTATCAGGGATAGAGTTGGGATCGGCAGTGAGACCCCCTTTTTTGGGCATGTCTTTGCCGATATGATCCCAGAGATTTCGGAAGATCGGCATCTCTGCACCAGGGATGTTATCGTCAACAGGAATACGCGGAAGTTTTACAATCCCACACTCAATCGCATCCATCAGCGAGAAATCGCTAATAGTCCAAGGGAACAGAGTTCCTTCCGCCCAGCCAGAACCACTTAAAAAGAATGGCGTTGCTGACAAATCATAAACAGCGCGGACACCTAACTTGCGTTTAAATGCTTCGATACCATTGATCCAAAGGCGAGCCGCTTTACTGTTTTCTTCAGCCTCTTTGCGCTCGTCACCTGTAAGCTTTTCTTGTTCACCATCTGGCTTCTCACGGTAACAGTGGTGCGCCTCGTCGTTGATTACGACAATGTTCTTGATACCCATTAGCTCATCCGCTACGCGGCGAACCATCTGGCCTTCGGTCTCTATACTTTGAATAGGCTCAGCACGTCCTTGGAGCAAAGAACATGTTGTCTTATTTGCATCCATCAATTCACGGAGCTGGAATGCATGGTAGTTGGTGATGACGATCTTCGCCTTGGCAAGATCAATCAGCATGTCTGCTGGTACAAGCTCTCGGCTTTTATAATAGCTGTCTGGGTCACTTGGCTGAAGAACGCGAAGTCGATCTTTAATTGTGATACCCGGTGCAACAATCAGGAAACCGCGCGTAAAGAGCTTGCTGGTCGGCGATCGAACTGCATTGATAGCCTGCCAAGCCATCAACATGGCCATTACAGTGGTTTTACCCGCTCCCGTCGCCATTTTCATGGCAAGACGTAAAAGTTCCGGGTTTGCGCCTGCATTCGCACTTTCAATATGATTCCAAAACCGCTTATATGTTGGGTGCCTGCGTGCGACTTCAGTCAACCAAATGATAGTTTCCACCGCCTCAACCTGGCAGAAGAATGGCCGGATGCCTTGAAATTCATGACTTCGCCAATGCTGAAGCAATCGCGCTGTTGCAGGTGTGACCCCCCAGTCTTGGGGGTTAGGAATAGATCGCCACAGTTTTAACTGAGAACGGATGTCATTGATAATCGGTGTGGGATTGTATTCTTGGTCCTCAGATGAAATGCCGTCATCTGCGTACAGTTTTAAATTTTTCTGTTCATCGCCTGATTGGCGTGATCGGCGTTTTTTGGGTTTTGGGACAGGCGAAAGCAAAGCAGAGGGACGACGACCTGCTATTGGTGGCTGATCAGTCGGCTGACCTTCATCATCTAGCGCATGGTGCCGAGATGGCTCCCTGTAGGGCGAATTTAAAATCGGTTCTTCAAAAAATGAATTATTCATGTTTATCGCCCTGTTTACTTTCTATCCATTTATCAATTTCTTTTCTTTGGAAGCGCCATGCGCCGCCCACCTTAAAGCCAGGGATTTTGCCTTGCGCGACAAGCGCATAGGCCGTCTTTTCCTTGATCTTCAGGTAGGTCGCGACTTCCTTAATTGTCCATATGTCGTCGTCCATCGACAGCTCCATAGATTCGCCCCCTTAGAAAATACGGGAAAATTTGGCAATAACCAAGAAGTTTTAGGGATTCAGCGCTGCTTTATGTGGTGGGAACACCATTATAGCCATAATAAACAGTAACCAGTCAGTCTGTATGGTTCCGTACTGTTTTCTGGTTTTATGCCGCCTTCAGAAGCCAATAGATGCAATAATCTGGAGGCTGCAAACATGCGCACCATTCGTACACTTATCCTGACTCTTCATGGGTTCACGCGCCTGATCTGGAAGGCTTTACCGCTTTTCACGGCTCTAACTGGCTATCTGCTGTTTGCACCGCCTATCTGGCTTGGGGCCATTTTTGCTTTGGTTTTGGGTATTGCAGGTGTGTTGGCCAAATATGCTGCCGCACAGTTTGAACGCCCCGTCACGCATGGTTCTGCCCGCTTCGCAAGCCTTGCTGACGCCCGCAAAGGTAAACTGTTACGCCGTAGCGGCCTGATCCTAGGCCGCAAAAGTGGCCGTATGCTGCGTTATTCAGGTGACGGGCACTTGCTGACTTTTGCCCCAACACGCAGTGGTAAAGGTGTGGGCTGCGTGATCCCAAACCTTTTGGATTACCCTGGCTCAGTTGTGGTGACGGATATTAAGGGTGAAAACAGCGCCATCACCCGTGCTTACCGTGAAAACCTTGGCCCTGTTTATGAACTGGCCCCGCTTGGCGGGGCAAAAAGCAAAGCCGCCACTTATAATCCCTTCGACTTCATCCGAGTTGATACCCCTTATGAGGTGGATGATGCCCGCTTAGTTTCTGAAATGCTGGTAGTACCTGAACATTCACAGGCTAACCACTGGGAACGGGAAGCCCGCACCCTTATCACTGGTCTGTTGTTATACATCCGCCATGACTGGGATATTTTCAGCCAGAATCTTGGCACGCTACGCGACTTTTTAATGCAAGACGCGGAAGAGTTTGAACTGCTGCTTGCCAAAATGGCAGTCAGTAAACAGGAAAACGTCTCCCGAATTGCCCGTGGCTTCAGCCAGAAAGAGCCAAAGGAACGCTCAGCGGTGATTTCAACCGCGCAAGGGGCAACGGAACTGTTTGAAAGCCCTGAGCTGCGCTCAGCCACGGAAATATCTTCCTTCAACTTTGAAGGCCTGAAAGATCAAGTGGTCTCGGTGTTCATCATCGTGCCACCCGAATACCTGGAGGCTTACCGTCCCTTCCTACGGATGATGACGGGGCTGGCCACCGTTGCCATGACCCGCAATGCGACAAAGCCCAAACACCCTGTCTTATTCCTACTGGATGAGCTGCCAGCCCTTGGCTATATGCGCCCGATTGAGGAAGGCATTGGTTACCTGGCAGGTTACGGCGTAAAACTATGGCTTTTTGTGCAGGACCTGGACCAGCTTCAGAAAACCTACCCCAAAGCCCGGTCTATGATTGCCAACTGTGCCGTGCGCCAAGCATTTAACGTGCAAGACCCAGATACCGCAAAGCTGCTGTCGGATATGCTGGGAACAGCGACCGTGCGGATGCAATCGCAGGGGCAAACGTCACCCCTTCCCTTCAAGCTGATTTCTGGTGCGTTTCATTCAGGTGTCTTTGAAGGCGCACGCCCTTTGATGACCACAGGCGAGATATTGACTATGCCAGCCAAGGAACAGCTTTTGTTTGTGCAGGGCCTGCCCGCCATCCGCGCCCACAAAATCCGCTATTTTGATTGGCGTGAGTGGAAGCTGAAAAAACGCTCCAAACTGGAATAGGATCAGTCGGCGGATTAACTACAGCCTACAATGATCACCTCATGGTCACGCGGCACATAGGTGCCGCTCTTGTCTTCGCCTATACCATTAGCCGGGGCCTGGATCAGACTACGATCTGCGACCTTGCCATCATTAGACACTACGCGCACATCCACAAGCATAGGCTCATCTGTACTGTTTTTGACATACAGATGGACGTTCTTTGCAACGCGGTATTGCTCTACCCTCAGATCAATGCCTTCACAGCCTTCCACACCACTTCCGCTATTACCTTCTCCACAACTGGTAAGCATAACTGAAACGGCCATAACACTGCTCAATCGAACCAGGTTTTTCATATGTCATCCTTTCATTTGCGCGACTGCGCATAAGAACCAGCAGAAAGCGGCGCGCCCGATACATCTGGATGCGACGCAAACGAATCCGCTTCTTACAAGAGTGACAAAATACAGTCTTTTGTCACAGCAGAACGCGGATCAGAGTAATGATGACTGAAAAACCAGCAGATGACGGAGGTGAGCCCATCGCACCGAACATAAGGCGATCTTTGGTAAGCCTCTATACGCAACAGGGGCAAAGAAAATACCTTACCCAGCAGGAGCGCAGGCAATTTATCAACGCCGCCAAGCTGGAATTACCCCTCGTTTTCGCTTTTTGTTGGCTGATTTGTGATACCGGGTGTCGAATTTCGGAGGCATTGTCGCTAACGCCTAAGCACATAGACAGCTCAGACGGCGTTATCGTCATCGAATGCCTTAAGAAAAGACGACCTGGGGTTTATCGAGCTGTTCCCGTATCCCCGCAATTACTAAGTCAGCTTACCCAACTCACTGCCTCACTGCCGAAGAACGTACGCATATGGCCTTGGTGCCGCATGACCGGCTACCGGCGCATCAAGCAGGTAATGAAGCAGGCCCAAATCATAGGTCCGCAGGCTTCGCCCAAAGGATTACGCCACAGCTTCGCCATTGCAGCCATAGGCGCTGGTGTGCCTCTTAATCTGGTGCAGAGATGGCTTGGACATGCTGACATGGCAACAACGGCCATTTATACGCATGTTGTGGGCAACGAAGAAAAGCAGATTGCTGAAAAAATGTGGAAAGACTGGCAACATAACGACGAAATATAATCAATGTTACACTTGACTGTATTCTGTAACAAGAAGGTATCAGACATTACTTGCCAGCGATACAGCCCGCCTTTTATCCGTCCTAACACTAAACGTTTGAGCCGATTAAGTGATATATTCGGCTCATTTTTAATTTACATTTGAGCCGAATAATTGTTATAATCGGCTCAAAGGAGCATTTACTGCACATGGAATATATTTGGAAACACCCTGACTGGCCTAATTTTACCTACCAAACGGACACCCTACAGGATGTGTTGTACCAATATGCTGCCGAAGCAAATGCTCTCGCTGGTCGCCTTGCCGGAGTTGATGAGAAAGAAAAAAGCGAAGCATTGATCGACCTGATGGTTACGGAAGCTATTCGCACATCTCAAATTGAAGGTGAACACTACGATCGAGATGATGTGCGATCATCCATCCGCAACCAGCTCGGCTTGGCCAAGATACCAGAACCTGTTCGTGATCCCCGTGCCAATGGCATTTCTTCTCTTATGATATCTGCAAGGGAAACATACCAGAGCTTATTGACAGAGGAGCGCTTGTTCCAATGGCATGATCTCGTAATGACCGATGCCTCAGTGCGCGCTCGTGTTCCCGTTGGCCAATGGCGAGATGACGAAATGCAAATTGTTTCGGGGCCGATTGGCCATGAAACAATACACTTCAATGCGCCGCCACCAGATATCGTTCCCCTTGAAATGGCTGGTTTTATAAGATGGTTCAATGAAACTACCCCTGACGGAAAAAAGGTAAAGTTACCTGCACCCATAAGGGCAGCAGTTATGCACCTTTATTTTGAAACCATTCACCCGTTTGCGGATGGTAATGGCCGCATTGGGCGTGCCTTGTCAGAAGTGGCACTATCGCAAGAATTAGGCAGCCCTGTGCTATTGAGCCTGTCGTCAGTCATTCAAAAACGTCGGAAAGAATATTATGACGAGTTGAACCTTGCCAGCCACGGCGACCTAGACATCACACGCTGGGTTGCTTGGTTCACAAATATCGTGATTCAGGCACAACTCGAAGCGCGCGAAATGATCTTGTTCGTGCTGGCCAAGGCGCGTTTTTGGCAAATGCACGAAGACACCCTAAATGAACGCCAGACCCGCGCCATTAAACGAATGATGCGCGAAGGCCCGGATGGCTTCATCGGCGGCATGAATGCCAGGAAATATATGGGCATAACGGATTGCTCGAAGGCAACGGCGACACGCGACCTATCTGAACTGTCATCCCTCGGGGTTTTCCGTCAGCTTCCTGGCGGTGGGCGCAGTACAAGCTATGAGCTGGTTTTGCCTAAAACAGGCTAAGCCCATCATCCGCGCCCGCAAAATCTGTTATTTTGGTTGGCGTGAGTGGAAGCTCAAGAAGAGATACAACTAAACACGCGCTTCTTAAAATACTGCCAATGGTATATTATATAAGTGTATTACAACCAGAAAACAGGAGACTTAGATTGAGTAAAGATCGAGACAGAATGGTCTATAAGGGGCCGGACGGAGAATGGAAAAACAAGAGAAATGATGCTTCAAGGGCTGGATCATCTCACAAAACCCAGAAAGAAGCCGAAGCCGCAGCACGCGATATGTTAAAGAAATCTGGCGGTGGAGAGCTATCCACAAAAGGCAGAGATGGGAAAATTCGCAGCAAAGACACCATTGCACCTGGAAATGATCCATATCCACCAAAAGACACCGAAAATTAGGGCGAAAGGTTCCGTTAGAAATCCCTTTCCCGACTTCGTTCCAGCTCGCGGCGGCGCTTCATATAGCGTTCGCGGGCGCGAAGTAGGTCGAGTTTTCTGTCTTCCGCAAGGCTGCTCCCCAAGATGGCCTTTTCCGTTGCGCGGGACAGTGCCTTTTGCCTACGGATGACTTTATCTCGAATAATGACCTTTAGCTCAAACGGTACATCGGTTCTGAGCTTCATCATCTCAAAATCATTCAGCGCAATCTTGAGCGCACGGCGGTTGGCTTCAATCCTATCTCTATGGTGGCCCAGTTTAAGCTGTTGCTCTCGCCAGCGGTGCCGCTTTTGATCTAGATAACGGAAGGCCCGTTTGGCTTTTTTACGTTCTTGCGTTTCTTTACCCAGCAAACTGCGCCCCTTCATGGGCCCTAAAAGGGCTGGGTTGTCTTTGATCATGCGCTCAGCATCTTTGATGCCGTAAGTTTCTTCCAGCTTCTGCCAGCGTTCTTTTGCTTTTTCGGGTTCACGGAAGATAGCCACAAGGTTTTCCGTGAAGCTCTGCTGGGCTTTTTGTTCTCGTTGCTGATAATCCGGTTCAACTTTCTGAAGCCAAGCCTTTTCACGTTCCAGCCGAGACAGACGGCGTTCACCGGCGCGGTAAGCGGCTTCAACTCCTGACCAGTAGCGATAATCCCAATCGGCGGCTTCAAGCTCCCGCACAGGATCACCGCGTTTACGGTCCACGGCCTTTTGCGCTTCATAAACACGATCAGCCCGCTTTCGCTCTGCCGGTGTCATCGCATCATAGCCTGGGATATTGGCTTCTGGTGCTTCCCCTCGCGCCAGTTCTTTCATGCGGGCCGTCATATAGGTATCCAAACGCTGGCCAAAGCGATCCTCCAACTCAGCCAGTCGCACGCCTTTGCCCATTTGAGAAAGTTTGGCGAAACAGTCTCCGGTCGTCAGCACCAACCCTTGCCCCTTGCGTTCCAGAAATACGCCCCGTGCGCCAAGGCGGGCGGTCAGATCATCCCAATCTTTCGCGTTATAGAAATGGCCATGTACTTTTTCACGTAAGCTTTTGACCTGCGCCTTATCCATAGCGATTTGTGGGCTGCGCTCTTCCTTCTTCGCTTGCCAATATTCCCCTTCTGGCACTTGCCCAGGTGGTTCATTTTTTAGGGCTTCCGCTAGGTCAAAATCATCCACACGCTCTTTATCGCGGATACGCTCTTTCTCAAGTGGGATATTCAGGCCGCGCTCGCGGGCAATTTCACGACATAGCTCGGTGAGTTTGCGTCCATCATTATGGCGGTCAAAAGCCTTACGGGTTTGAGGATGCACGCGGTTAATCAGAAAGTGCATGTGGGGGTGTTTGGTGTCTTTATGGGCATAGATCATCATCTGGTGTTCGATCAGGCCCATGCGCTCTATTGCCTCGCCCGCAATCTCTCGCATGACTTCAGGCGGGACTTTGCCTTGTTTTGCATCCTTTGGATCAAAAGATAGAACAAAATGATAGGTAGGCTTTTTACAGCGCAGATTCTGAGCTGCGGTTGCCTCCATCACAGTGGCAGCGGCAACGGGGTCTCTGGTTTCCAGATTGCGGACTTGCATCCAGTCAACGCGGTCGGGGGACTGCCCCTTGGTGCGCCCGGCCAAATAGAGTGCGGATGATTTAAAATTTGAAGGCTGCTTGGCTGGTATTTTGAAGCGCATGATCTGGCCCTCACCTCTTTCCACCTGACAGGGCATCTTCCAACGGCTTGAGCGCCAACTTTAAAGACTGTATCGCAAAGGTGCGGTCTTCGGCCTCTATGTTTGATCCGCTGTTGGCCTTTCGTGCGATGCCGTTAATCGCGTGCCCTGCACCGTTAAGAGGCTCAAGCTGGGCTTCCATAATTTCGCTCAGATCAGTGCGGCCAATCAGCTTTTCAACCATTTGGCCGCCAATATAACGTGCCCATTTGATGTAGCGTTCATCCCCCGTGGTATCAGCGAGCTGGCGGAAATTTGTGGCAATGGATTGCAGCTCGTAAATGAGCTTTTCAAACACAAGATTGGTGACGGGTTTTGAACGGGGGCGCTTACCTAAAATGGTTGCGCGGGCATAGGGGCCTGCAAGCATACCGGCATCACGGGCCATTGCTTCCACACGCGCATATTCCGCTGCCGTGAGCCGCACACTCAGCACACGGTTGCGCTGATCTTCAGGAGCCTTTCTCGGTCGCGCCATCGTCATTCTCCCATGCGGTTCAACGAAGTGCTGGCATGACCACTTTAGCCTGCTGCCAAGCACAAGATGAGCCTGGCTTGAGACCCACCAAAGGTGTGGTCGAATGCCTCAAGGGCTTTTTCGCAAGAGAACTCAAAAGCCATTCGGGCTGAAGAGTTTTCGTATGCGAAAATACATCTTGCAGTCAGCCTGAGCTGCCAAGCACCTCACCGCTTTATGGAATATACCAATAATTCCAATACTATAAACGACAATGACACTCTATAATACGCATACAAAAACAGCAAGAGACAATAACAGACAGCACACCACAACACTGGCCATTGAGGGTCAACACGGTCAGGAATGACATTGTGAAAATGGCTGACAGGTGGCAGGACTGCCTACAAAAAGCTTAGCTGATTATCATAAGGAGGGTGGAATGTACCGATAATTACGTAGGGATTAGGCGAACGCATATTATGAAATTTATGAGTAGTTCCTAAAAAAAGATAGAGGTCTTTAGTCTTCGCAAAATCGTCTAGGTATTTTTCTCTTACCTTCTGAACGGCATACTCTTCACCACCTTTTTTCAGACACCCCCAATAGAGCTGACCAATTTCCCAATCCTCAATCATAAGCTTACTAATTGTGCCCTGGTCATCGCGAAACCGATAGGAAAATTT
>Ga0316208_1000815_pt1 | contig 33720 bp, 34 predicted proteins | sample 3monopyrite_MG_FD_204944 | JGI IMG/M metagenome (GOLD analysis project Ga0316208, IMG submission 204944) | Microbial mat bacterial communities from mineral coupon in-situ incubated in ocean water Damariscotta River, Maine, United States -... | ecosystem: Environmental > Aquatic > Marine >...
CCGTTTTAAATCGTATGATTCAAAATAATAAAGTGAACCTTATTGGGTTAAATTATAAAGATGAAGTGGCTGATGCGCGTGGCTGGTTAGCGCGTTATGGTGACCCTTATCAACTGAGTATTAGTGATCTTGAAGGTTTGGTCGGGATTGACTGGGGAGTATATGGTGTACCGGAAACTTTTATAATTGATAAAAAGGGTATTGTACGTTTAAAACATACCGGTCCGGTGACAAACAGGGATGTATCTGAAAAATTGATACCACTGATAAATATTTTGGAGAAGGAGTAATGAAAAAATTAATTATTATTTTTTCTTTATTGCTTGTTATGCCGCTATCACAAGCTGCGGTTGAAGTTAAGCCATTTAAAAATCCGGAATATGAGCAGCGCTATAAAAATCTTATTAATGAATTTCGTTGTGTGGTTTGTCAAAACCAGAATATCGCAGATTCAAATGCTGCATTAGCTAAAGATTTACGTAAGCAAGTATTTAATATGATTAATGCAGGAAAAAGTGACGAGGAGATTATGATGTTTATGGTTACTCGTTATGGCGATTTTGTTTTATATCGACCACAATTCAATTCGATGACCTTTTTTTTATGGGTGGGCCCATTCATTATCTTTGTTGTCGGCTTGTATTTTCTGATTAATTTTATTCGCCGGCGTAAAGAAGTTGTTGCGACTGAGTTAAGTAAAAAAGAAAAAGAAATAATAAAAAAACTATTAGATGAAAAGGAACAAAAGCAATGATCACTTTTTGGGTTTTCGCTGTTGTAATGATGATCATTGCCTTGGTTTTCCTTTTGCGACCGTTATTACTTGAATTAAATAAAAAAGATATTGATCGTTCCGCTCAAAATGTTGCAATAACCAAAGAGCGTCTAAATGAATTAAAAACAGAGTTTGAACAAGGTACGATTTCACAAACAGAGTTTGAGCAAACAAAAGATGAGCTTGAACACGCGTTATTAAATGATATTGAAGAATCATCAGTTAAATCCAATATATCAGATAATAAATATTTCACGCACTTAGCACGATATATTTTGATCCTTAGCGTACCCGTTATGTCAGTTGGTTTTTATAGCTACCTTGGTCAGCCGGATTTAATTGAAGGAGTTAAAAAACAAGCTGCGGCACCTGGCGGACATGCTTTAACAACAAAAGGTAAAAAATTACCTTCGGTTGAAGAAATGATTGAAAAACTTGCTGAAAAGTTAAAAGAAAATCCAGATAGTGCAGAAGGCTGGTTTATGTTGGCGCGTTCCTATATGTCAATGGACCGATATAAAGAGGCGGTGGCGGCATTAGAAAAAGCGAACAAGCTTATCCCTGATAATCCAACCGTGATGCTGCGATATGCCGACGCTTTAATTATGCAAAATGGTGGAAGAATTAGCGGTAAGCCTTTTGACTTAATTAAACGCGCAGTTGAAATACAGCCGGATAATTCTACCGGTTTATGGTTAATTGGTATGGGGTATGAAGAACAAGGTGCTTATGAAAAAGCTATTTCCTACTGGAATTTATTACTACCACTATTAAAAGATAATCAATCTATTGATGAGGTGAATACTTTAATCCGTTCTGCAAAGAGTAAGGCAGGAATTTCAGTTACTGAAAATTCAACCGCAACCGCTACCAAAGCTGAAAAGAAAGCAGCAATATCGTTAAATATCAATGTGAGTATTGCTGAAAATGTGCTTAAAAAGGTATCGATGGATGATACGGTTTACATTTTCGCAAAAGCGGTGAGTGGTCCACCTATGCCATTGGCAGTAGTGCGTAAACAAGTTAAAGATTTTCCTTTACAAGTTATACTTGATGATTCTATGGCAATGATTCCTGATATGAAAATATCCAGCTTTCCAAATGTAACGGTGAGTGCTCACATCTCCAGGTCTGGTCAGCCACGAGCCCAATCTGGTGATGTGAAAAGTGAAATTCGCACCGTTAATTCAAGTCAAAAAGAAAAAATTAAATTGACTATTAGTGAAGTCATACCTTAAAAAATAATGCAGGATATTTTATTTTGTAAGGGTAGATATTATTTTTGCTGCGCTTTTTTCATCAGGGTGACCCACGGCAACAATTTTGTTATTGATGATGAGAGCCGGAAATGACTTGATATTTAACTCAACAGATAATTTCTGTCCTTCATTGAGAGTCGAATCAAGTGTTGTCAGTGTTATATTTCTGTCCTTACATGCTTCTTTCCATATAAATTCAGTTGCACTGCATGATGAATATGGCCCTGCAAGTATTAATATTGCTTTCATCTATTATAGAAACCCTATATCCTTAACATAAATTCTTTATTGATTGTAATCTTGTTAATTATGAATTCATTGACCAAGATCAAGAATAATACTTTTCTAATTCAGGCGTGAATAAAATTATATGTATAATTTTGATCATGACTTATTACATCAAATTCCCTTGTTCCAGGCACTGGACGAGCAACAGCTTAATGGCGTCTTAAAATCGTGTCATATACAGTCCTTGCCTGCAAAAAATATTTTATTTGAAAAAGGTTCGGTTGCCTCACATTTTTACCTGGTGAAGTGTGGGCAAGTAAAACTTTTTTGTTTGTCTGAAGATGGGGATGAAAAAGTCATTGAAATTATTAATCCATCGGAAACTTTTGCTGAAGCAATAATGTTTATGCCTAAACAAGTCTATCCTGTTAGTGCTGAAACATTAAAAAGTAGTGAAATATACCGCTTTGATATGAATCAATTTCGTAGCCTGCTTGAAAATTCAACAGAGACTTGTTTTCGGTTGTTGGCAACAATGGGCAGACATTTACATAGCCGAATCAGTGATATTAATAATCTGGCTCTTCATAATGCAACTTATCGTTTAGTTGTCTATCTGCTGGAGCAATTACCTGAAGGCGCAGTGGCGTTATCTAATATTCATTTAGATGCGACTAAAGTCACTTTAGCGTCACGTTTATCCATTAAGCCAGAGACATTCTCTCGTATTTTATTACGTTTAAGTAAGCAGGGATTAATTGAGGTACACGGTAATGACATTACTTTGCTTGATGTTAATGGCTTACGTAACCTGCTTTAATTTATAAATCATTCTTTCTCAACTTTTCAATTCTTTCTTCCTGCTCTCCTAATTTTTCTTTATCTTGATATAAGTCAAGGCGATTAATTGATCGTTATGTGAGATTTAACCTCAATTATTTAAGAATACGGGGAGCTTGCTGTTATGAGCGAAAAATTTACAAAATCGATGGCGCGGAACATCTTCTATGGTGGTTCGGCATTTTTTTTCCTGTTTTTTATAGCGTTAACATTTGATACGACGGCGAGGTTGCCCGAGCGCGACCACCGGGAAAATATGTCAGAACAAGTTGTATTGGGTAAAAAAGTTTGGGAGGTGAACAACTGCATCGGCTGTCACACCTTGCTGGGGGAAGGTGCTTATTTTGCACCTGAACTTGGGAATGTTTATAAGCGTTTTGGTAATAGTAAAGAAGCCATTATTGCTTTTATTAAGAGTCGTCCTGTTGAGGGTATTAAGGGGCGTCGCAGTATGCCGCAATTTAACTTAAACGATGAAGAATTGGATGCTATCGCTGAATTTTTAAAGTGGTCATCCGAAATTAATACAGAAAACTGGCCACCAAACATTCAGGGTTAAGGGGAGATAGAATAATGCAATATCAATCACAATCTGTTGCTAAGCCTTATTTTATAGCGGCGATCGGTTTGTTTATCGGACAAATCATCTTCGGAGCTATTTTAGGGCTTCAGTATGTTATGGGAGATTTTTTATTCCCGGAAATTCCTTTTAATGTTGCTCGTATGGTGCACACCAATTTGCTCATTGTTTGGTTGTTATTTGGTTTCATGGGTGCCGCTTATTACATGGTGCCCGAAGAGACTGAGACTGAACTTTATAGTCCCAGGTTAGCCATGATCCTGTTTTGGGTCTTTTTAGTTGCTGGTGCATTAACCATTATAGGTTACCTCTCGGTACCTTATGCAACATTGGCATCACTGACCGGCAATGATCTATTACCCACAATGGGGCGGGAGTTCCTTGAACAACCAACGATTACTAAGATAGGTATCGTCATTGTCGCGTTGGGGATGTTGTTTAACATCACAATGACCGCACTTAAAGGACGAAAAACGGCTATTATAATGGTGTTGTTGTTAGGTTTATGGGGCTTAGCGATATTCTTCTTATTCTCCTTCTATAACCCTGAAAACCTGGTGCTTGATAAAATTTTCTGGTGGTGGGTCGTACATCTTTGGGTTGAAGGTGTTTGGGAGTTAATTCTTGGTTCTATTCTTGCCTTTATACTGATTAAGTTAACGGGTGTGGATCGTGAGATTATTGAAAAATGGTTGTATGTCATTATCGCAATGTCATTAATCTCCGGCATTATTGGTACAGGACATCACTACTTCTGGATTGGAACACCTGAGTACTGGCAATGGTGGGGTTCAATTTTCTCTGCCATCGAACCGATTCCCTTTTTTATGATGGTGATTTTTGCCTTCAATATGGTGAACAAGCGTAAGCGCGAACACCCAAATAAAGCCGCTATGCTATGGGCTATGGGAACACCAGTAATGGCATTTTTGGGGGCAGGTGTGTGGGGCTTCATGCATACTCTGGCGCCGGTAAACTATTATACTCACGGTACGCAAATTACAGCAGCTCATGGTCATATGGCCTTTTATGGTGCTTACGTTATGGTGGTGCTTGCGATTATTTCTTACGCTATGCCATTAATGCGAGGACGTGCTGCAGCAAATAGCAAGTCATCTCAAGTTGTCGAAATGTGGTCATTCTGGTTGATGACTGTGTCAATGGTTTTTATTACTTTATTCTTAACCGGCGCAGGTATCCTGCAGGTTTGGTTACAACGTATTAATGAAAATCCAATGGGCTTTATGGAGGTTCAGGATAAGATTTCAATTTTCTACTGGATGCGTGAAGTGTCAGGACTTATTTTTCTTGCAGGTTTAATACTTTATGTCATTAGTTTCTTTGTCGGTGGTAACGAAGAAAATAGCTAAGGAAATAAAGACGTATAAGAAACCAGTAAGGTAACTAATGTGGTTAACACGAGGCCTTGATTGAAGGCTTCGTCGTTAGGTAGCAGTGAATCAGGTAAAGATTTAAATTAGTTAATATCCAACGGGTGTTTTTTTATCCGGATATATCTGCATAGAGTTATTGGTATTTTGGATTTTTTTTATCTTATGTCTTTACTCGTAATCAAAACGGCAAGTATTTATAGAGCATTATTGCAATGATTGAGCTGATTTACTGTTTGGGCGCTTCATAGGAGAGACTTAATGACAAACCCGGTAAAAGATACCCATTCTCTAACAGGAGAAGATGAGCCATTTTATTTATCAAGTGGTAATGAAGAAGCTTTATTTGAACATGCCTGGAATAATCAACTTCCGGTATTAATTAAAGGCCCGACCGGCTGTGGCAAGACGCGGTTTATACGTTATATGGCGGAAAAACTCGGTCGTCCACTTTATACCGTCGCGTGTCACGATGATTTAACTGCCGCCGATTTAGTAGGACGACATTTAATAGGTGAGGGTTCTACCTATTGGGTTGATGGACCACTTACTAAAGCAGTACGTGAAGGTGGCATATGTTATTTAGATGAAGTGGTTGAAGCGCGAAAAGATACTACTGTTGTACTTCATCCACTTTCAGATGATCGGAGAATTTTGCCAATTGAGAGAACCGGTGAAATATTAGAAGCCCCACCGGGTTTTATGTTGGTTGTTTCATATAATCCTGGTTATCAAAACTTATTAAAAGGTATGAAGCCGAGCACCCGGCAACGTTTTGTTTCTCTGCGTTTTTCTTATCCCACGCAAAAAAAAGAACAGGAAATTGTTTTAGCAGAAACAGGGATTGATGAGCATCGCGCTAAACAACTCGTGTCATTGGCTCAAGCTCTGCGTGCACTAAAAGATCATGATTTGGAAGAAAGTGCCAGCACCCGTTTGTTAATTTATAGCGCAACATTAATCGTTGCCGGTTTTGATCCCGTTGAAGCATGTCGGGCAGCACTTATAGAGCCGCTAACTGATGACGAAGAAACGGTCGATGCGCTAATGGAGATTGTCTATGCCACATTTGGACGTTGAAAATAATGTAGCTGACACTGAAGCGATTCAACCCGGACAAACTCTGGCTGTGTTGGCCGAGCTCTTTTTTTTATTAAACCTGGTTTTTCTTCCTGTTATCGGATTTATTGTATTAAGTGTTCTCTATCTTCGTTATCGAAATACCGCCCCTGCATTAGCACGCTGCCATTTACGCCAGACATTTAATGCCAGTATATGGGCAGGAATTATGCTGTTATTAGTGAATGCAGTGATAATATTACTGGGTGGTTATGATTCACCATCCGTCTGGATTATTGTGATTCTTTATTTAACATCTATCCATACCGTATTTATTATGCTTGGTACTTTTGGTTTAACACGTGCGATGAATGGAAAGCATTATCATTATCCTGTGACAGGGCGACAATGTTTAGGGTAGTCGTTCAATGACTTTATATCCTTTCATCGCTAATATTACTGTGACTGTCGATCCGAAACGACAGTTAAAAAGACGCGTTTTTCAAACCAGCTTTTTTTTGCTTTTCATCATTGCGCCAATATTTGACCTGTTTCGATTAGATTTAAATTTAGGACATTTTATTTTTTTAGGTCAAAACTGGACTTTAGGATTGGATGCTATACAAGCTGGAGAAGGTACTTCTGTCGAAGCCGTGTTTAATATTTTCACGCGTGCTTTCTTACCTTTATTAGGTATTATCCTTTTGTTTGGCTGGACCTCCTGGAAATATGGGCGTTTATATTGTGGCTGGTTGTGTCCACATTTTTCTGTTGTTGAAATGGTAAATAGCCTGATGCGTAAGGCGAGTGGAAAATTCAGTTTATGGGACAGAAAAATATCAATACACAAGACAGATGGAAGTGAAGTTGAAACAGACAAGAAATATTGGTGGTTAGTTTTTTTAGCCGTAACAGGTTTCGCTTTTATGTGGGCTGTGGTTTTTCTAACTTATTTACTTCCTCCTGCTGAGATTTACAGTAATCTGTACCATTTCACTTTAACGCGTAACCAGATGTTTTTTATTGGTGCAGCTACAACACTACTGACAATAGAATTCATGTTTGCGCGACATCTTTTTTGTCGCTTTGCCTGTGCCGTTGGTGTTTTTCAAAGTCTGGTGTGGATGGCGAATAAACGGGCAATGGTTGTTAGCTTTGACAGAAAAAAGGCACTGCAATGTAAGGGCTGCCATATTACCTGTGAAGATGAGTGTCCGATGCGACTTAAGCCGCGCTCGATCAAGCGACAAATGTTTAATTGTACACAATGCGGTCGTTGTCTTAATGCCTGCGAGCAGGTACAGCTGAAAAAAAACCGGCCTTCTTTATTAACCTGGAAAGACGGGCAATCTGCTTTTCAGGAGAGTAATCGCTAATGGCGCTTAGAGCTCCAAAATTTATGCAAACACTTCATCGTCTGGTTGAGATCGAAGAACATGTGGGTTCTTTATGGCATCGTATAATTACGCAATCGACAAATAAACGCTATCCAGAAGCGGCTGTTTATCTTGATGATGTACGGCGCAGTGTTGGTATTATGTTTCGCGCACTGGGAGGGGATGGTGCACTTAAAATTGAATCAACATTGGCGAGTGAATATGCAGCACGACGCACATTATTGCAGCGCATAGCCGGCAGTCATAAACATGTTGAGTTAAGCTGGCGTAATGAATCATCTTTAAACTTACCGGCATGTATTGATGTTTTTCCGGAAAAAAAACTTAATCGTGATCTTTATTTATGGTTGGCAGCGCTGGCATCGGGTGATTCCGGTATTAAACGCTCACAAAGTGACTGGGTCAGATATAACCAGTGGTTAAGCTGTAAGGTTCTAAAACGTTTTCCGGGTCTGATTGAACGTTACCAACGTCTGGTAACGGCACAATTAAAGATAAGACCTGCTTATAAAAGTCTAAATGAGGATGAAGCAAAATATGAGCACTTTATTCAGCAAGCATTAGAAAATCCGCAAGAGCTTGTTGATTTTCCATTAATAAAGACGCTTTCATACATGCCGCAGTCCGTTTATCTCTGGCTGCATCCATCGCCACCAGACCAGAAAATTAAAACAACGGCAGTTCAAGACGATGAAATGCTGCCTGAAAATGACAGTGAGGGTGAGACCACTGAGCCAGAAGAAAAACGTCGTTATCGTGCCGAACAGGTTGAAATGCCGAATGGACAGGATGGTCTTATATTAGATAGATTTGAAAATATTTTTAGCTGGGCTGAATATATTAAAGTTGATCGTAGTACTGATGAGGATGAAGATCTGGAGTCTGCCGAAGATTCAGCAAAGGATCTAGATCAGCTAAGTGTTGCACGTGATCATAAAAGTACCGCAAAACGTATCCGTTTTGATCTTGATTTACCTTCTGCCGAAAGTGATGACACCCCCTTAGGTGAAGGTATCTTATTGCCTGAGTGGGATTACCGAAAATCTGAATTAGTAAAAAATCATTGTTGCTTACAAATGATGATTGCAGAGACAGCACAAGCTGCTGAATTACCTGCGCGATTACGCAGTACGGCAAAACGCTTACGTAGTCAGTTTGAAGCCTTAGTTCCGTCACGTATTTGGTATAAGGGCCAAATGGAAGGAAGTGAGATTGATCTTGATGCTTATCTGGATTTTATCACCGAACAAAAGCAATCTCAGGCAGTAGCCGAACAAGGTATGTATCGTGAGTTTCGCGGTGGTATTCGTGATATGGCCTGTCTGTTGCTGGCAGACTTTTCATTGTCAACAGATTCCTATGTTAATAATGATGACCGGGTTATTGATGTTATACGTGATAGTTTGTTTTTGTTTGCAGAAGCGCTTTCTGCTGCCGGAGATCAGTTTGCGATGTATGGTTTCTCTTCTCGTTACCGTGAGCATATTCGTTTTCATGTATTAAAAACATTTACAGAAATACATAATAATATTTCACGTGGTCGCATTAATGCGATTAAGCCCGGTTACTACACCCGAATGGGGGCAGCTATACGACAAGCTAGCGAAATACTAAGCAAGCAGCCTGCAAGTCAGCAACTACTATTGTTATTAACCGATGGCAAGCCAAATGATCTTGACCTGTATGACGGACGCTATGGTATTGAAGATACACGAATGGCATTAATAGAAGCACGGAGAAAAGGATTACAGCCCTTTTGTGTCACGATAGATGAAAAAGGCGGGGATTATTTGCCCTATATGTTTGGTGCAGAAAACTTTGTAGTGATTCGTAAACCTTCTGAATTACCGAAAGAACTTCCCTTATTATATGCACGCTTGACGCATTAACGATAAATTCAATATGACAAATTTTTTTAGCAGGTACATATTTTGAATCACTTTTTGTCGCAGCTGGCTCTTTCAGTTTTGCTTCTGATTAATACGAGTGTTGTCAGCGCTGCAGGTATTAAAGATGATTTTAGTTTAGTTCAACAATTTTTCTCTACAGCAGATGGTGTCGGGGAGCTGGAGGGTGATCCCTTATCTGCAGAGGTTTATGCAAATAAAAAAGTGATTGGTTATGTGTTCTATACTGATGATGTTGTGAAAATTCCAGCCTATTCAGGCAAACCCATCCGCACACTGGTTGGATTTGATACAGCAGGAAAAATTGTCGGCCTGAATATTGTTCATCATGAAGAGCCTATTTTAGTTGTCGGGATTTCTGATGCTGATTTACAAAAATTTATTGATCAATATCTCAATAAATATGTGTATGACAAAATAAAAATTGGTGGGCGTGATCGCGATAATTATAAATCAATTGATGCAATCAGTGGCGCCACCATTACGGTGATGGTGCTTAATGCCACGATAAATCAATCAATGCGAAAAGTCGCGCAGGCAAGGGGTATTTTAACCCAAAGTGGTGAAATACTTGCTCAAACGAAAGTATTTGATGATGCACCTATCTGGATTTCTGTTTGGAAAGACAAAGTTTTTCAGATTATAATTTTATTACTTGGTTTAACTGTTCTGATGGTTATTTTATTTATGCAGGACTGGTTAGCGCAACATCCTACTTTTCTCACCCGCTTACGTACAGGTTACCTGATTTATACCGTGTTTTTTATTGGCTGGTATTCACTGGCACAGATATCAATTGTGAATGTTTTATCTTTTATCGGTTCATTTATGCAGGGCTTCAGCTGGGATAGTTATTTAATTGATCCCATGATATTCCTGTTATGGGGTTTCGTTGCAGTGACAATTTTATTTTGGGGACGAGGTGTTTACTGTGGCTGGCTTTGCCCGTTTGGAGCAATGCAGGAACTCATTTTTCGAATAGCAGAACGCTTTAAATGTCCTACTTTTGAGTTTTCGGAAGTTATACATGAACGATTATGGGCAATAAAATATATTATTCTGTTGGTTTTATTTGCTGTGTCGATGCAGTCACTGGTAGTCGCTGAACAACTTGCTGAGGTTGAGCCTTTTAAAACCGCAGTGACGTTACACTTTGTGCGGGACTGGAGTTATATACTTTATGCTGCCGCATTGCTCGTTATATCTGCATTTAATCGTAAATTTTATTGTCGTTATATTTGCCCGTTAGGTGCTGCTTTAACTTTTCCGTCTAAGTTTCGAATCTTTGAATGGCTACGTCGCTATAAAGAATGTGGGCGTCCCTGCCAGGTCTGTCGTAATGAATGTGAGGTCAGAGCGATTCGTTCTACCGGAGAAATTAACGCTAATGAATGTCATTATTGTTTAGATTGCCAGGTGACTTATTATAATTCTCACAAGTGTCCACCCTTATCTGAAAAACGTCGGAAGCGTGAACGTGCAGCTAAATATAAAAAAAACGCATAAATAATTTTAAAAATCAGGTTGCTTTCATAGCTAATATTTTATATTTCCACAGTTATACAATTAATTCTCATGCTTGATCTAAATCAAGGTTGAATGACCTCATTAGGCATAAGTTGTTTGAAAAGAAGAAATTTATACTTCTGACAATAACTACTTATGAGGAAGCCGTTATGAAATATGCAACATTATCTATCACGGGGGTAATAATAGCGGGTTTTCTCGCTACTGCCCCTGTGTATTCAGCAAGTGGTGAACATCCTGACACGCCAGAATCAGAGTTACGTTATAAAGGCGCTCCTGTTCCGATTGATCCCGGTGCTGCAAAAGAACAACTTAGTCCAAAAGCACCCTATGTATCACCGGAAGAGTTTGCCCGCGCAAAGACGATATTTTTTGAACGTTGCGCAGGGTGTCATGGTGTATTACGTAAAGGCGCAACAGGTAAACCTTTAACACCGGACGTTACGCTACCCAAAGGAACCGCTTATTTAAAAGCCTTTATTGGTTTTGGCTCGCCAGGTGGTATGCCTAACTTTGGAACATCAGGCCAGCTTTCAGATAAAGATGTGGATTTAATGGCACGCTATTTACAGCATGAGCCACCTGTTCCACCTGAGTATGGCATGAAGGAAACGAAGGCAAGCTGGAAGGTTATTATTCCGGTGAACAAGCGCCCGAAAAAACAAATGAACAATTATAATCTGAACAATATTTTCTCCGTTACTTTGCGTGACACGGGAGAAGTTGCACTGATAGATGGTGATACCAAGAAAATTATCAATATTGTTACCACAGGTTATGCTGTACATATTTCGCGTATGTCCACATCGGGTCGTTATCTCTATGTTATCGGTCGTGATGCAAAAATTAACCTGATTGATCTTTGGATGAAAAAACCAGATAACGTTGCTGAAATCAAAGTGGGTATGGAAGCACGTTCAGTTGAAACATCCAAGTACAAAGGTTATGAAGATAAGTATGCGATTGCAGGTTCTTACTGGCCCCCGCAATATACCATTATGAAAGGCGACACGCTGGAACCATTAAAAATTGTTGGTACGCGTGGTATGACTGTGGATACACAAGAGTTCCATCCGGAGCCCCGGGTCGCAGCAATTGTTGGTTCACACCAAAAGCCAGAGTTTATTGTTAACGTTAAAGAAACGGGCAAAATCTTGATGGTAAATTATGCAGATCTGGATAATCTTCAGGTAACTACTGTAAATGCTGCGCGTTATTTGCATGATGGTGGCTGGGATTCAACGTTACGTTATTTCTTAACGGCAGCGAATAAATCTAACAAGATTGCAGTCGTGGATTCTAAAACATCTAAGTTAGCGGCAATGATTGATGTAGGTAAAATCCCCCATCCTGGACGTGGTGCAAACTTTAAAGATCCTAAATATGGTCCGGTATGGGCAACCAGTCATTTAGGTGACGATACTATTTCAGTTATTGGTACCGATCCTAAACGTCACAAAAAATATGCGTGGAAAGTTGTGCGTACTTTAAAAGGTCAGGGCGGCGGTTCTTTGTTCATTAAGACCCATCCTAAATCACGTCACTTGTATGTTGATACTCCTTTAAATCCGGATGCCGGAGTGAGTCAGTCTATTGCAGTGTATGATTTAAAAAATATAAATAAACCTTTCAAAGTATTACCTATTGCTAAATGGGCTGATATTGGCGAAGGTCCAAAACGTGTGGTACAACCAGAGTTCAATAAAAAAGGGAATGAGGTTTGGTTCTCGGTCTGGAGTGGAGCGAAACAGGAATCTGCAGTAGTTGTTGTAGATGATAAAACATTAAAGTTGAAAGCAGTTATTAAAGATAAACGATTAATAACGCCAACAGGTAAGTTTAATGTTTATAACACCATGCATGATATTTACTAAATGTATGTAACTTGATTGGTGGGGAATTTTTCCCCACTTAATCCTCAGGTTTATTATTTAATTCATTTAATGAAGAGAAGTAATGTAATGAGTGAATCTGCAAAAATATATTTAGTAGGGACAGGACCAGGTGACCCTGATTTATTAACCGTAAAAGCTTTGCGTCTTTTGCAGAATGCTGATGTGGTCATTTATGACCGGTTAGTTTCCGAAGGTATTCTGCAACAGGTTCCGGCCGGTGTAAGCAAAATATATGTAGGAAAAAAATCGGGTAATCATACCCTGCCCCAGGATGAAATTAACAAGCTACTATTAAATCTTGCTGATACTAAACGTACTATTGTGCGACTGAAAGGGGGAGACCCTTTTATTTTTGGTCGCGGTAGTGAAGAAGCTTTCTTGTTAGCGCAACATGACATTAAATTTGAAATAGTACCGGGGATAACCGCTGCATCTGCCTGTACAACGTATGCAGGAATTCCGTTAACACATCGCGGACTTTCACAGGGTGTGCAAATTATTACCGGCCACAGTCAGGACGATCAACCACTTGATCTGGATTGGGAATCACTTGCCGATGAAAATAAAACAACCGTTATCTACATGGGCTTTGCCAACAGAGAATTAATCAGCAATAAACTGATTGCAGCAGGACTGGATAAAAATACACCGGCAGCAGCTATTCAAAATGGAACGACGGCAAAGCAAAATAGTGTTTTTACCACGCTGGTTAATCTCGCCGAAGATACCTCGAAATTACAGGCGCCGGTTATTTTTGTTATTGGAAAAGTGGTATCTCTGGCAAATCAGCTTAACTGGTTTGAAGTTGAAAATGCCATAGAAGGTGATTTTACTGATAATGAAAAATCATTACATGGATGACTGCATGCGCGTTAAGTCAAAAAAAATCATGTTTATTTTTTGTAGCTTATTTATTAATCATGCAGCTGCAGAAGGAAAAGAAATACCGGAACAACGTATTTCCGAGTTAAACAATTTGCTTATACAGGATTGTGGTTCGTGCCATGGTATGACAATGAAAGGCGGGCTTGGACCCGCGTTAACGCCTGAAGTATTAAATGTTAAGCCGAGAAAATTAATTGAAGCGGCAATTACATATGGTCGGGCAGGAACGCCAATGCCGCCATGGAACAAAATATTAACAAAGCAGGAAATTAACTGGATGGTTGATACTTTATACAAAGGTACAAGCAATGAATAAGATTAGCCCCGTTATATTATTGGTAGCGGTGTTTCTACTAAGTGCTTGTAATACTTTGCGGGGTACAGGTGACTTAGGTGTTGTTATCGAACGGGCAACGGGCAGTGTAAAAATTGTTAATACAACACAAGGTGTTTCTTTAAAGAAGGTGGAAGGTTTGGGGGATTTATCGCATGCTTCCATTGTTTATTCGCGAGATGAGCGCTATGCCTATGTGTTTGGACGTGATGGTGGTTTAACAAAAATTGATATTTTAAAAGGTGAAATCAAGAAACGCGTTATCCAGTCTGGAAATAGTATCGGTGGTGCAATCTCGCAGGATGGTAAATTTGTCGCAGTCTCAAATTACACGCCTGGTGGTGTTAATGTATTTAATGCAAACACACTTGAATTAGTTGAAGCTATACCGGCTACGTATGGTAATAAAAATCAACAATCTAAAGTCGTTGGTTTAGTTGATGCACCCGGGCAACGATTTGTTTTTTCGCTATACGATGCAGGTGAGATTTGGCTGGCTGATTACAGTAAGGGTAAAGCGGCTATTACACGATTTAAAAATATTGGTGTACAACCATACGACGGATTAATTACACCCGATGGACGGTATTACATAACCGGTTTATTCGGAGAGGATGGTCTTGCCTTATTAGATCTCTGGCACCCGGAAGAAGGCGTGAAACGTATATTAAACAATTATGGTCGTGGCACAAAAAAAATGCCGGTCTATAAAATGCCGCACTTAGAAGGCTGGGCAATGACCGATGATTATGTTTTTTTACCGTCAGTAGGTCGTGCTCAGGTTTTAGTTGTTAACCGACGCAACTGGAATAAAATAAAAACAATCTCTGTTCATGGACAACCGGTATTTGTCATGGCCAGACCAGACGGGCGCCAGGTCTGGGTAAACTATGCTTATCCAAAAAATGACACGGTACAGGTGATTGATACCGAGAGTTTAAAAATTGTAAAAACACTTAAACCCGGCAAAGCTGTGTTACATATGGAGTTTACCCCAAGAGGGGAGCACGTATGGGTTTCAGCTCGTGATGCGGACAAAGTAACGGTTTATGATACAGCGACATTTAGTGTGATAACGACATTACCGATGGAAAAGCCCAGTGGCATATTCTTTACTAACCGAGCCCATCGCATAGGCTTATAACGGATCAGGAATAATGTTATGCAACTAAATTTAGAAAATAAATTAAATAAGTCACAGCTGAATATGCTGGAAAAACACTTGTTAAATGATTTTCAACATGGTTTTCCTTTAGTGCCACGTCCCTATGCCAGGATTGCAAAAGAGTTAGAAACAACTGAAGAGCTAATTATAGAATCAATAGCCCGGCTTAAACAGCAAGGTTTTATTAGTCGTGTCGGAGCTGTATTTCGTGCAAATAGTATTGGTGCAAGTACGCTGGCCGCAATATCAGTGCCTGAAAATAAACTGGAATCTATTGCGGCTATTGTTAATGAATATAGTGAAGTGAATCACAATTACAAACGTGAACATCATTTTAATTTATGGTTTGTATTAACCGCGCGTGATGAACATGAATTAAATGCGGTATTGGATGATATTGAGCAGCGTACGGGCTATTCCGTAATGTATTTACCCATGGTCGAAGATTTTCATATCGATTTAGGTTTTGATTTAGGTTTTGAACTGGAACTTAATTTGGAAAGGCAAAACGAATGGACATGAAAATGACATATCGTCAGCCGTTATTACCTCCGCTGGCAGAGATTGATGACAAAGACGAAGCTTTAGTTTTATTGCTACAAAAGGGGCTTCCTCTAACTCCGACCCCTTACGCTGATATTGGTAAAAAAATTGGCATGAGAGAAAAAGATGTCATCGGTCGTTTAACGTATTTAAACGAATCTGGAATAATTAAGCGTTTTGGTGTTGTGGTGCGCCACCATGAACTGGGTTATCGTGCCAACGCAATGACAGTATGGAATATTGCAGATGATAAAATCAGTGAGTTAGGCGCATGTATGGGAGGCTTCGATTTTGTGACGTTATGTTATCGACGTCCACGGCGATTACCTGAATGGCCATATAACTTATTTACCATGATACACGGAAAAAATCGTGAACATGTACTGTCTAATGTAGCGTTGTTGGTAAAACAATGTGGCTTAAACACCGTTAAACATGAGGTGTTATTTAGCAGTAAACGATTCAAACAACGCGGCGCACTATACCGTAAATAATAAGTTCTTAGCCGGGATATAAACTTAATATGGATGAGTTAGATCGCAAAATCATTAATATATTACAAGACGGCTTTCCCTTAGTAGAAGAGCCTTACTCAGAAATCGCATCGCAACTGGGAATTAATGAATCCGGTTTATTAAGCCGTCTGAAAAATTTACTTAAGGATAAGACCCTGACACGATTTGGTCCGATGTATGATGCCGAAAAACTAGGTGGTGCATTTAGCCTGGTTGCTATTAAGGTTCCGGAAAAAGAATTCGATAAAGTTACTGAAATAGTGAATAGCTATGATGAGGTCGCGCACAATTATCATCGCGATCATGAATTTAATATGTGGTACGTACTTGCAACAGAAACACCAGAAAAGATAAATGAAATTAACAGCGATATTGAACGACGTAGCGGACTAAAGGTATTCAATATGCCTAAATTAGATGAGTACTATATAGGGCTTAAGTTAACTGCTTAAGGTAAATGATGACAGGAATTCTTTTAAAACAGCAAGCTTTCATTATTGATGATGTTGATCGCCAAATTATTCGGCTGACACAGTCAGGTTTGCCGCTGGTATCTCGTCCGTATCATGCGGTTGCCGGGAAATTAGGCTTAAGAGTTAATGATGTGATTTCACGTATGCAGCTCATGCAGAAAAACGGGATTATTCGACGCATTGCTGCCGTACCAAATCATTATACTCTGGGTTATAAAGGTAATGGCATGTCGGTATGGGATGTACCAGATGAACAAGTTAATGAGTTAGGAAAAAAGGTCGGTGCTCTGGATTTTGTTAGCCACTGTTATCATCGACCACGTTTTCTGCCCGGGTGGCCGTATAATCTTTTTGCGATGGTGCATGCACATAATAAAGAAAAAGCGTTGTTATTAGTTAACACTATCGCCGAATTACTCGGTGAGTTTGATCGCGGCCATGATGTGTTATTTAGTAAACGAATTTTAAAGAAAACAGGCATGCGACTTATTTCATGATTAAGCCATTCTTATTTAGAAGTTCCAGTTTAGATATTCTTGTCTAGAGATTAGCGGAGAAAATAACCATGTTTCGTATTAGCCAATACATGCGTGAATTAAAGTCACCGGCTCCGTTAGCTAAAAAACGTAATCCGCCAGGGCCGGTTGTTATCTGGAATCTGATTCGTCGATGTAATTTAACCTGTAAACATTGCTATTCAATTTCTGCAGATAAAGATTTTCCCGGTGAACTCTCTACCGAAGAAGTTTTTATGGTAATGGATGATCTTAAAGACTTTCATGTTCCCGTGCTTATTTTATCGGGTGGTGAACCTTTAATGCGTCCGGATATTTTTGAGATATCCAAACGCGCAAAAGATATGGGGTTTTATGTCGGGCTATCAACCAATGGCACCATGATTGATGAGTCGAATATTAATAATATTACTAACATTGGCTATGACTACGTGGGTATAAGTATTGATGGTGTACGTGAAACACATGATAAATTTCGTCGCAAGATCGGTGCTTTTGATGAGTCAATGAAAGGTATACGGCTTTGTCGTGAAGCCGGTATTAAAGTGGGAATACGTTTTACCTTAACGATGGATAATGCAAGCGAGCTTCCTCAACTATTGAATATTATGGAACAGGAAAAGGTGGATAAATTCTACCTTTCCCATTTGAACTATGCTGGCCGCGGTAATAAGAACCGTAAAGATGATGTTATTCATCAACTTACACGTGATGCAATGGATTTACTATTTGATACCAGCTGGAAGTATGTGGCAGAAGGCAGGGAGCATGAATTTGTAAGCGGTAATAATGATGCCGATGGTGTTTATTTATTATATTGGATTGAAAAACATTTTCCGGAAAAGTTAGAGCATATGCGGGCCAAGTTAGAACAATGGGGCGGTAATTCATCGGGCGTGAATATTTCTAATATCGATAACCTAGGTAATGTTCATCCGGATACTTTTTGGTGGGACTATAATCTGGGTAATGTTAAAGAGCGCAGCTTTTCTGATATCTGGCAGGATCGCAGTGACCCACTTATGGATGGATTGAAATCAAAACCACGTCCATTAAAAGGGCGTTGTGGTGAGTGTCGTTATATCGCTATTTGCGGTGGTAACACACGCGTTCGTGCTTATCAGTTAACCAATGATTTCTGGGCAGAAGATCCTGCCTGTTATTTAACCGATATTGAAATTGGCGCCGAGCAATCAGGGCAGCGTTTAAAAGTGATACCCTGGTCGAGAGCAAGTGAAAATAAAAAAAAGAAAGCATAAATAAATGATAAGACTACTATTTTCAATATGTTTGCTGCTGTCTACCAGTGTTAGTTTTGCAGTGACAAAGCATGTTAAAGCGGTATATGAAAAACATTGTGCAAGTTGTCATGCCTCAAATCGATTAGGTGCGATGGGGCCTGCATTATTACCGGAAAATTTAAGGCGTTTGCCTAAGAAACATGCAGTAGCTGTTATTGCTGACGGGCGTGCAGCAAGTCAAATGCCCGGCTATTCTGGCAAAATATCGAAAGAAGATATTCAGGCATTGGTTGAATATGTTTATACCCCCTTGCCCTCTATTCCCCGGTGGGGAATGAATGAAATAAAAAAATCCCATCTGGTTCATTTTAAATCAGGCAGCCTCGGCGATAAACCCATTTTTAAAGCTGACATGCTTAATCTGTTTATTGTTGTAGAAATTGGTGATCATCATGCAACGGTGTTGGATGGTGATAAATTTGAACCTGTCCATCGATTTAAAACACGCTTTGCATTACATGGTGGTCCAAAATTTTCACCCAAAGGACGTTATGTCTATTTTGCTTCGCGTGATGGCTGGATTAGTAAATACGACATTTATAACTTAAAAACAGTTGCAGAAATAAGAGCCGGTATTAATACCCGCAATTTAGCGGTATCGGGTGATGGTAAAACCGTTCTGGTCGGAAATTACCTGCCTCATAGTTTAGTGGTATTAGATGCGCAAAACCTTAAACCACTAAAAGTTATTACTGTAAAAGATAAAAAAGGAACATCATCCCGGGTGAGTGCGGTTTATGCTGCTGCACCAAGAAACAGTTTTATTGCTGCACTTAAAGATATTCCTGAAGTCTGGGAAATTTACTATAACGATAAACATGAGCCTATTTATAATGGGCTGGTACATGATTATAGACATAGTGAAGGCATTGCAGATAAAAGCTCTTTTCCTATCCGTCGAATCGAACTGGATGATTATCTGGATGACTTCCAATTTGATCAGTCCTATACCCATTTAATGGGAGCGGCACGTAATGCTAAAAATGGTCAGGTTGTTAATCTTGATATTCGTCGTAAAGTTGCTGCTCTGGAACTGACGGGTTTACCGCATTTGGGTTCAGGGATTACATGGGAATATAAGGGCCATCCTGTCATGGCAACACCTAATTTTAAAAAAGCGGAAATCAGTATTATTGACATGGTGACGTGGAAAACGATTAAAAACATTAAAACGCTGGGGCCAGGGTTCTTTATGCGCAGCCATGAAAATTCTAAATATGCCTGGGCAGATGTTTTCTTCGGTCCCAATAATGAAGCCGTACATGTTATTGATAAAGAAACCTTAGAGATCGTTAAGACGCTTAAGCCTTCACCCGGTAAGAATGCCGCGCATGTCGAATTCGATCGTTATGGTAAACATGTTGTATTAAGTGTATGGGACATGGATGGAGAGCTGATTATTTATAATGCTGATACCTTAAAAGAGATAAAGCGGTTACCAATGAAAAAACCCTCTGGTAAATATAACGTATACAATAAAATCAATCGTTCAGCAGGAACAAGCCACTAGTTATGTCGATTATTTTTTATGTCGATGAGCATAAAAATAATAACCAGGTAAAATGTTTGGTTAGTTGTAATGTTAGAGTTTAATGGTTTGTTGATGTAGATCAACTCTAATTTTCTAAAATTAACTATCATTGTTATGAGCCTTAAATTAATTCGCTGAGGTAGACGTGGGTAATCTGACAAGAAGAGCTTTATTAAAAGCCAAATTTAGTGACCCTCAGCAAGCAATAAGATTGCCCTGGGTGTTAAATGAAGATCAATTTACGGATGGCTGTACACGTTGTCATGACTGTGTGGTGGCTTGTCCTGAAAATATCATTATCAAAGGCGATGGTGGCTTTCCCGAAATTAATTTTAACAAAGGTGAATGTACTTTTTGTACAGACTGTGTGAAAAGTTGTTCTGAAGATTTATTTTACCCGATTGAAGAAGTGCCCTGGTCTTTAAAAGCGCAAGTGACTGACGCGTGTTTTGCGAATAAAAAAATTGTATGTGTTGTTTGTAAAGAACAGTGTGAAATAGAAGCGCTAAAATTTACGCCTAAGGTCGGTGGTGTAATGGATATTAAACTATCGCTTGAACTTTGCACAGGCTGTGGAGCCTGTGCAAAGCCATGTCCGGCCAATGCTATTCAATTTAACTATATAAACGAATTTGAACATTAAGAAAATGGAGAGTATGCATGAATATTAGCGGTGTTTTAGTCCATGTGCAGCCACAACGAATGGACCAGGTTAGTGGAAAATTAAATGCTATCGCAGGGGTTGATGTTCATGCTGCGGAAAAGGGGAAACTCGTTGTAACGGTAGAAAATAAAAAATTAAATGCGTTAGCTGATCAAGTTATGGCTTTTCAACACATTAAAGGTGTTATGTCTGTGTCAATGGTTTATCACGAAAGTGATGATAATGAAAATATTGAGATAGAAGATGTGCTTGCTGAAGTAACGCCAGTCTGTACCGTTAACACTTGTAATGAACAACTTTCACAGGAGGCGTCATCATGAAGCTTAACCGCCGAAATTTTATTAAAACAAATGCCATTGCTGCTACTGCTGCGGCCGCAGGAATTACAATTCCGGGTATTAGTGCTGCTGCAGCTAAAAATGGCTCGAATAAAATACGCTGGGACAAAGCGGCATGCCGTTTTTGTGGCACAGGTTGTAGTGTTCTTGTCGGTACAAAAGACGGGCGTGTTGTTGCAACGCAAGGCGATCCAGATGCGCCGGTAAACCGTGGACTAAATTGTATTAAAGGTTATTTTCTTTCAAAAATCATGTACGGTAAAGACCGTTTAACCAGACCATTATTACGCATGACCAATGGTAAGTATGATAAAGAAGGTGATTTCGCTGAAGTGAGCTGGGATCAGGCTTTCGATATTATGGCGGTTAAGTTTAAAGAGGCCCTGAAGAAAAAGGGCCCAACCTCAGTGGGTATGTTTGGCTCAGGTCAGTGGACTATTTGGGAAGGTTATGCGGCATCTAAATTATTTAAAGCAGGTTTACGTACGAATAATTTAGATCCCAATGCACGTCATTGTATGGCCTCGGCGGTGGGGGCTTTCATGCGTGCCTTTGGTGCAGATGAACCCATGGGGTGTTATGACGATTTAGAACATGCCGATGCCTTTGTTCTTTGGGGCGCTAACATGGCTGAAATGCATCCCATACTCTGGTCCCGTTTAAGTGATACACGTTTAACCAAGGAGGGGTCTTCAGTACACGTGTTATCAACCTTCAAACATCGTTGTTTCGATTTGGCCGATAACGGTATGGTGTTTACACCACAAACCGATTTAGCAATTGCTAACTATATTGCGCACTACATTATTGAAACCAGGTCATATAATAAGGATTTTATTGGTGACAATGTTAACTTCACTAAAACGGTAACGGATATTGGCTACGGTTTACGTCCTGAGCATCCTTTAGAAAAAGCCAAAACCGGTACGGGTGGAAAATTAACCAAAATTAACTTTGAAGAGTATAAAAAATCGGTCGCAAAGTATGACCTGGAATACACTTCAAAATTAAGTGGTGTGCCAAAAGAAAATTTACTTAAACTCGCAAAAATTTATGCTGATCCAAAAAAGAAAGTAACCTCGTTCTGGACCATGGGCTTTAACCAGCATACACGTGGCGTTTGGGTTAATGGTTTGGTTTACAACATTCATTTATTAATGGGAAAAATTTCAGAACCCGGTAACAGTCCATTCTCTTTAACCGGTCAGCCATCAGCATGTGGTACTGCTCGTGAGGTAGGTACCTTTGCTCATCGATTACCTGCTGATCTGGTTGTAAAGGTAAAAGGTCATCGTGATTTTGCAGAGAAAATCTGGAAGTTACCTGAAGGAACTATTCCACCTAAGCCGGGTTACCATGCGGTATTACAAAATCGTATGTTAAAAGATGGCAAACTCAATGCGTATTGGGTTATGTGTAATAACAATGTACAGGCAGCACCTAATTTCAATGAAGAAACCTATCCGGGTTATCGTAACCCTGAAAACTTCATCGTTGTTTCCGATCCGTATCCAACAGTCACGGCAATTGCGGGTGATTTAATTTTACCAACGGCAATGTGGACAGAAAAAGAAGGTGCCTACGGTAATGCAGAACGTCGCACCCAATTTTGGCGTCAACAGGTTAAGGCACCCGGTGAGGCGAAGTCTGATTTATGGCAGCTGGTTGAATTTTCAAAACGTTTTAAAGTTGAAGAAGTCTGGCCTGCTGATTTAATTGCTAAACAGCCCGGCGTTAAAGGTAAAACATTGTATGAAGTTTTGTTTAAAAACGGTCAGGTTGATAAATATCCAAAACAACAGGTAACCGATAGTCGTGGCAATAAATACGATAACTCGGAAATGGAGGACTTTGGTTTTTATTTACAAAAAGGTTTGTTTGAAGAGTATCGACGTTTTGGTACAGAAGGTCCGAAGAAAGGCCATGACCTGGGTGAGTTCGATGCCTACCATAAAGCACGTGGTATGCGCTGGCCCGTTGTTAATGGGAAAGAAACGTTATGGCGTTATCGTGAAGGTTATGATCCCTTTGTTAAAAAAGGTGAGGGTGTTAAGTTTTATGGTAAGAAGGATGGTAAAGCAAATATTATTTTTGCACCTTATGAACCCGCCGCTGAAAGTCCGGACAAAGAATACGATTTATGGTTATCAACCGGCCGCGTACTTGAGCACTGGCATTCTGGTTCGATGACGCGCCGCGTACCTGAGTTATATCGTGCCTTCCCTGATGCGGTCATGTTTATGCATCCTAATGATGCGAAGAAACGAGGCCTGCGTCGTGGTATGACGGCTAAAGTGGCAAGTCGTCGCGGTGATATTTCTTTGAAAGTTGAAACACGTGGACGTAATCGTCCGCCAGAAGGTCTGGTTTTTGTACCCTGGTTTGATGCTGGTCGTTTGATTAACAAGTTAACACTTGATGCAACCGATCCACTATCAAAAGAAACTGACTATAAGAAGTGCGCCGTTAAGGTAGAAAAAGTGTAATAAAGGAAGCAACTGTGTTTGAACACCTGTTGAGCCGCAGACGATTTATCGTCGAAACCGCGAGAATGATAAGCGGTGTGGCTTTATTGGGTATCGGACTTGGTTTATATACAAAAGAGTCAAAATCATTACCGGCATATGCACTACGACCACCGGGTGTTAAAAGTGAAGATGATTTTTTATCAGCGTGTATTCGCTGTGGTTTGTGTGTTCGTGATTGTCCTTATGACATTTTAAAACTTTCAAAACTAGCTGAGCCTGTTGCATTAGGCACCCCCTATTTTGAAGCGCGAAAGGTTCCTTGTGAAATGTGTGAAGATATACCTTGTGTTAAAGCTTGCCCAACGGGTGCTTTAGATAAGGAACTCACAAATATCGACGATGCCCGAATGGGACTTGCTGTTATTGTTGATCAGGAAACATGTTTAAATTATCAGGGGTTGCGTTGTGATGTTTGTCATCGTGTTTGTCCTCTGCTTAATGAAGCTATTACATTGGAACCACGACATAACCAACGTAGCGGTAAACATACTTTGTTTATTCCGGTTGTTCATTCGGATAAATGTACGGGGTGTGGTAAGTGTGAACGAGCCTGTGTGTTAGAAGCAGCAGCGATAAAGGTCCTACCGTTAGAGCTGGCAAAAGGCGAGTTAGGTCACCATTATCGATTAGGTTGGGAAGAGAAAGAAAAAGCAGGTGAAAGTTTAGTTACACCTGACAGGGAACATAAATATAACCTGCCAGAAGGCTTGAAATATGAGCATGATGGTAAAGGTTTATTGAAGGACTCACGCTGATGTCGGCAAATTCACCTGAGAAGGTTGGTGAAGAAGCCGTGTTAGCAAAAGGGTGGTGGCGTGCAAATAAGTGGTTATTACTTCGGCGCACAAGCCAGCTTTTAGTCATAGTATTATTTTTAACCGGACCTTTGTTAGGTGAAGGTTATTGGATTGCAAAAGGTAATTTAACATCAAGTTTAACCTTTGATATTTTACCGCTAACCGATCCTTATGTTTTATTACAATCATTTTTTGCCGGGCATGAACTTATTAGTCAGGCATTAATCGGCGCAGTGATTGTAACCGTATTTTATTTTTTAGTCGGCGGGAGAGTTTTTTGTTCATGGGTATGTCCGGTTAATATTGTTACTGATACAGCCGATGGATTACGAAGGAAGTTTAATATTAAAGGTGGAGCAAGGTTCTCGCGTAACTTACGTTACTGGGTATTGGCAATGACATTAATTATTGCAGTAATCAGCGGTAGTATTGCCTGGGAGCTTATTAATCCTGTTTCAATATTACACCGTTCAATTATTTTTGGATTTGGTTATGCGGGATTCGTTATATTAGCTGTTTTTATCTTTGATCTTTTATTAAGTCGACAAGGATGGTGTGGCCATCTTTGTCCGGTCGGCGCCTTTTATAGCGTGTTAGGCCGCATAAGTTTTATTCGGGTAAGTGCTGTAAACAGAGAGAACTGTGATGACTGTATGGACTGTTTTTTGGTCTGCCCGGAAAAACAGGTTATTAAGCCTGCATTAAAGGGGGCTAAAAAAGGAACAGGGCCGGTGATAATGGATAAGAATTGTACAAACTGTGGTCGCTGTATTGATGTGTGCGCCAAAAATGTTTTTAAATTTTCAAATCGTTTTAATAATGACATGTTATTGAATGAATCTAAAAAAGAGGAGGTTGCACCATGAAAAGGTCAACGGCAATGAGTATCTTAATGATATTGGGTTTTGGCTTATCGGTGAATCAGGCTTGGGCAGAGCATGTTGAATCTTTACGAGGGGCTAATCCAATGGATGAACCGGCGAAAGCACCTCAGGCAATGAAGTGGCAAAATGATCGTGAGCCGATTACACGTGATTATGTACAACAACCCCCTCTGATTCCTCATAAGATAAAAGGTTATAAGATTAATAAAAAATTCAACAAGTGTTTAACATGCCATAGTTGGGCAAATTATAAAGAATCCGGGGCGACAAAGATTAGTCAAACACACTTCAGTGACAGAGATAATAATGTGTTAGCGAATATTGCTCCACGTCGATATTTTTGTAATCAGTGTCACGTCCCCCAGGTGACAGCCAAACCTTTGGTTGAAAACGCTTTCAATCCATTACAAACAATAAAGCGCCATTAAGTTTAGAATTTTAAAAGGATTGGAATATGAGTTTATATAAAAATTCAAAAAAACGTCTCCAGATTGTCTGGATGTTTTTGAAAAAACCAACAGCAAAATATTCGCTAGGCACCTTATTGGTTGTGGGATTTATCTCAGGAATTATTTTCTGGGGTGGATTTAATACTGCAATGGAAATGACAAATAATGAAGAGTTTTGTATTTCCTGCCATGAAATGCGTGACTATGTTTATGAGGAGTATAAAGATTCTGTTCACTATGCCAATAGAACGGGGGTAAGGGCAACCTGTCCGGATTGTCATGTACCTAAGGAATGGACCTATAAAGTTGTCAGAAAAATTCAGGCGACTAATGAACTCTTCCATAAAGCACTGGGAACAATTGATACGCCTGAAAAGTTTGAGAAAAAGCGTTTAAAACTTGCGCGGAATGTGTGGAAAGCGATGAAAGATACGGACTCCAGGGAATGTCGTAACTGTCATGACTATGCATCAATGGATTATGCTGAACAAGGCCGGCGCTCTATGCAGCAACATGCCGAAGGGCTTGATGCAGGTAAGACGTGTATTGATTGCCATAAAGGGATTGCTCATTCTTTACCTGCAATGTATGAGGTGGATCCAAGTGCAGCGGTAGGTAATTAACTTTTCAAACTATAGAAAAACTTGTGCCGTAAAAACCGGGTTTTTTATAAAAATTATTGCAGTTTTATATTGCAGGTTGATGCTGATAGAAGGTAGCTAATGTAAAATTTATAAAGCAGTACATTATTTAACTGTTTAAATTTTAACAGTTATTTTGGCACCGCCTAAGCTGCTTTCTGTTATATGCATCGAACCTTTGTAAAGCAGCAACATATCATTAACCATTGCCAGGCCAAGACCGTGGCCTGGTGTGTTTTGGTCCGCACGTTGCCCCCTTAAAAGAATGCGTTCCCGCTCCTCTTTATTAATTCCCGGACCATTGTCTTCGATTGAAAGATAAATTTTTTCATTTAAAATTTCAGCGTTAACAGATACTTTACTTTCGCACCATTTATACGCGTTTTCGATAAGATTTCCTAACAGTTCAAAAAGATCGCCCTCGTCAATTTTTACAGTTAATGAGGAGGGAATATTAATATGAATATCTACTTCCTTATCTTTATATACTTTATTAAGTGTTGATATTATTTTTTTAGTAACAGGTAGCAGAGGGATCGTACTGGCAGATTGGGAACGGCCTGCTGTAGCCGCGCGTTGAAGTTGATACTTAACAATATCGTTGATTATTTTTAACTGCTCAATGGCCGTATTTTTTTGTTTAATCGTTGTGCTGTCAATGATATTTTGTAAAATTGCCAGGGGCGTTTTTAAACTGTGTGCCATGTTACCAAGAGAGTCACGATAACGTGTCAGTTGTTGTTGAGACGAGTCAATTAATTGATTCAGGTTTTTACTTAGCGAATAAATTTCTTTTGGGTAATGGCCACTTAAATGTTGCTCTGTTCCTTTTTCTATTTTTAACAAATCGTCTGCAACGCGTCGTAACGGTTTTAATCCCCAGCCCAGGATAAACATTTGTATAATAATTAAAATAATACTGACGCCAGCTAACCAGACCCACAGGTTTTTTCTGAATGCAGCTATTTGCGAATTTAATACTTTTGTATTTTCCGCTACCTGAAAAACATAGGCTTGTTCACCTTTATCAGTGACCCAGAGAGTGGAAAAGTTTAATAGGGTAAAATAATCCTGTTTTATCTTATGGTTGGAAAAAGAAAAATCCCCCGTTTTTATCCTGGACGGAAGGGGCAGGGTTGTATTAAGCATAGACTTTGATTGCCAGACCAGTTCTTTATTTATTGTGACAATACGGGCATGCAGGCTGGATTCAGCAATATTTAAACGCGGTTCAGTAATTTCTTCAGGAAGTTGTAACTGGTTATTTTCATCAAGTTCTGCGGTGGCTAATAAGGTATAGATTTGTGTACGTAAATTTTCTCGTTGAGAATTTTCAACACTATTGCGAAATGCTTTGTCTAACACCACACCCGTTAATCCCATAAATAATATTAAAATTATTAACGCAGAAATCAGAATTCGTGAGTGAATAGATGCGGTCATTTGGCGTCAGAGTCTTCGGGCGTATTCGTTTGACTTAAACTCCAGCGGTAACCGCGTCCTCGTAAAGTTTCTATAGGTTTAAGTTTGCCGTCGGGATCAAGTTTTTTTCGCAACCGACCTATAAACACTTCTATAACATTGCTGTCTCGATCAAAATCTTGTTCATAAATATGTTCAGTCAGCTCCGTTTTTGAAATAACTTTATCCGGGTTCATGGCTAAGTACTCAATAACTTTATATTCATAAGCTGTGAGCTCAAGTTGCATATTATGCAGATAAACTGATTGAAGTGATGTATTAATGTTAACTGCGTTAAATTTAATAATGGGCTGACTAATGCCCGCCGAACGTCGTAATAAAGCCCGTACTCTGGCTAAAAGTTCTTCAACCTGAAAGGGCTTAACCAGATAGTCATCAGCACCGGCTTCAAGGCCTTCTACTTTGTCTTGCCATTTATCGCGTGCGGTTAAAATGAGAACAGGAAACTTGAGTTCAATTTCACGCCATTTTTGAATAATCTCGATACCAGAAAGTTTTGGCAGGCCTAAATCGACAATAGCCAGATCAAAAGGATATTCGCGCCCTGCATACAATCCGGCTTGACCATCTTCAGCCACATCTACCGCATAACCTTCTTTTTGCAGGTACTGTTGTAGTTGCGACCGTAAGTTGGGTTCATCTTCAATAATTAATACTCGCATAATGAAATATTACTGTGCAGAGACATGAAATGTTTTAATTTTCCCGGAGGGCAGCAAAACTTTAATTTTATAAATACGGCTACCATTTTTATCCACTGTTTTAGCAGAAAGTATGCGTCCCTCTGTATCTTTTTTGATAGCTTGTACCGCATTTTCCAGGCCTTCGTTACTATTTGCCAGCTGTATATACGGTAAGAAATGGAGCTGGGATGCCTGGCTGAGTGGACCAATAAATCCTATTAGAATAAAAATTATTATTGTTACAAAGGTGTTTTTCATTACCTATATCCGGTCTGGTCATAATCGTTGAAGAGCGGGCAAGCATATGACTTGCCCTTTCTTGAAGGATAACCAAGCTATATATATTACGCCAGATTTATTCTGGCTTTAATGACGTGCCAGAGCATTGCCGACCAGTGCGCCAAAAATTGCCCCACCAAATATTGCATCTGGATTTCCATGGCTAACGTCGTTAGCAATGGCTGAGCCAATTAAACCACCTGCAATAGTGGGTAAAGCATTTTTAGAATGAAGATGAGTATTTATTGATATTCCCGGCGAACGGTATCGGGGCGAAATATAGGACTCCTGGTAAACGCGTTTTTCTACGCGGTATTCCCGCTCCCAGCCAGAATAATCTCTGCGGATACGCTCGTATGTTCTGAAATGGCGCCTGGCAGGATTATTGTATCCGTGATGGTTACGGAAATGACGTTTTGCACGCTGTGCTCGTTTCCAATGCTTGCGCTGTTTAAATTTACGGTAATGGCGCTCATGGCGGGGGCTCTCATAACCACGGGAGTATTCACGTTCATAACTATATTCGCGTTCATCGCGATCATCGTCTGCCTGTGCGGCACTCATACCAGACAGGGCAGTGATAATAATAGCAATAGTTGCTTTTATGCTTTTTTTCATAATGGTTCTCCTTTTGTGATCCACAGCTTTTGTGGCTGTTATGGAGAACTATAGTAAGGTGAAGCTGAACCTAATCTGAACGAGCGAAATTAAAAAAGCCGCCCTGTATCACAACAGGGCGGCTTGTTTTAGGCAAACTTAATTCTAACTTATTAAATTAAGTCGTTTGATAATACAAGTTTTGTGGGTGATTTGCCTGGGCAAAGAAGAACCAGCGTTCTGCAATCAAGCCGATGTATTGAATAATGAAGGCGCCAATTAATGTTCCGGTGCTGCCTGATTCCATACCATTCCAAAGTAAGATAATAGGTAGTGGGAAAACTAAAATCATAAAGCTCCATTTCATTATCTTCATAAAGTCAGCCGATTTATGATGGAAAAAGTCACGTGTGTTCACTGAACCACCTTGCATCCCCATTGCTTTTTGTTGGATCTTTGGATGACGAATACCAATAGCAGATTGAATGGTCGATTTTGCTTTGATTCGAGCATTGCGCATTAAAGAACCACCACGCGTTATAAAAGCTGCAGCAGTAATAATGATCGCCCAGTTGCCATATAGGCTTAGTAAATCAGGTGCGGTTGAACTTGCGAATGCCGCAGCTAAAGTAAAGCCAGATGCTGTGCCGAGTAATAAATAATTCGCAACAGTTAAAGCGCATGCCCATTCTTGTAAGAACTTAACGGCTGCATAAATCATGCTAGTGCAAATGAAGAGTAAGAAAGTTGCAACCATTGCAACAGCACCAACCACTAAACTTAGCTGTAGTGTTGTTCCTGCTTTACTGGTATATAAAACCGTATCCCAGCCAAAGAAATGCATAAGACTGTAAATAAAAATTAAGCCCATCACCGCAGGTAAAACAATAACCTCACGTGACAGCCATGATGTGCGCCACATTGCTGCTGCACGCCAGGCACGTTCAGGTCGGCCAAGATGGAAGACAGACGCGATTAAACCTGCAACTAAAAAGGCAAAGGCAATCATCGCGCCGGTACCATAAAATGCTGTACTGTCCTGTACAGGAACAAGCTGAACAGCGGAGTAACTTTGGCCTGTGAACAAGGCTAAAAATAAACCCTGACCTGCGCCAATTAATGTTGTTAAAAAGATAACTGAAAATGCCGGATGCATATCTGTGTCTCCAAAAGTATTGTTATTAACGCAAAGAGCGCAGAGGCGCAGAGGACGCAAAGGTTTTAATATATTTCCTCTGCGAACTCTGCGACTTTGCGAACTCTGCGTTGAGCATGAGTGTATCTATTACCAGGAAGTACTGTCGTCGAGCGTTGTCCCTTCGACCGGACCACTTGGACCACGTTGTTCCTTGTTCAATGGATTATCAGCACGTTGTAATTCATCTTCATGAATATGCATATGTGTTTTACGACGTGGTAAATAATGGTTAGATGGGTTGGTACCCCACTCAGGCATTAACTGATAACCACCTTGTTCACGAATCTGCACAGACACTTCTGAGTCAGGATCGTGAACATCACCAAATAAACGCGCGCTGGTTGGACAAGCCAATACACAGGCAGGTTTACGTTCTGCTTCCGGTAATGATTCATCGTAAATTCTGTCAACACATAAGGTACATTTTTTCATGACCTTTTGTTCTTCGTCAATTTCACGCGCACCATAAGGACAGGCCCATGAACAATAACGACAACCAATACACTTGTCATAATCAACGAGAACAATACCGTCTTCTTTACGCTTGTAACTTGCGCCTGTTGGGCAAACAGGAACACAAGGTGCATCTTCACAATGTAAACAACTTTTAGGAAAGTGAACGGTTTCTGTTTTTGGAAACTCGCCCACTTCATAAGTTTGTACGCGGTTAAAGAAAGTACCGGTTGGATCTTTACCGTATGGGTTTTCATCTGTCATGAAACCGGCAGGACCCGAGGTGTTCCACTCTTTACAACTTGTTACGCAAGCATGACAGCCGACGCAAACATTCAAATCAATAACTAAAGCTAACTGAGTCATTATTTGGCTCCTTTAGTAAACATGCCGGCAAAGAAACCTTGTTTCTTACGACGTTCACCCGTGCCAGGGACAGCGGGCATTTCATCAAATTGAGGATATGATTCCTGTGGCTCATCATCTTCTGCTTTATAAACACGAACGCGAACATCAAACCAACCTGCTTGACCCGTAACCGGATCAGAGTTTGAAATGTGCTCACCGCATTCATTTTTTGGTAGCTCTTCAGCAATCAGGTGATTTAATAAGAAGCCTTTTTGTGATTCATTGGCATCGCCATCAAGGTTCCATGCACCTTTTGCTTTACCCATGGCATTCCAGGTCCATACTGTTCCCGGTTCAACTGCTTCTGAGTAACGCGCTAAACAACGTACTTTACCGTGCATAGATTCAGCCCACATCCAGCCACCGTCTTCAATGCCTTGAGCTTGAGCGGTTGAAGGATGAATATGCATATAGTTATGTGCATGAATCTGACGTAACCACGCGTTTTGTGAATCCCACGAATGATACATCGCCATTGGACGTTGTGTTAACGCGGCTAATGGATATTTTTGCTTGTCAGTTAACTGCACTTCTAACGGTTCTGCATAGAACGGTAATGGATCGAAGTGAGTTTCAACACGCATACGTAAATGTTCAGGTGGTTGTTTACCTTCTGATTTACCCTGTGCAGCACGACGGAACTTCATTAACACTTCAGAATAAATATGAATGTTAATCGGCTCAGCATAACGTTGTAATGAATGTTCTTGTGACCATTTTAAGTAACCACGATTCCAGTTACGCATATATTGGTAAGACTTTGGTAAGTGATGCTGAAAAACACAATTGTTTTTCTCATACATTTCCCATTGGTTTGGATTCGGTTCACCTTTCATGAACTTCTCTCCACCTTTACCACGCCAGCCGGATAAGAAACCAATGCCAGAACCCGGTGCTGTTTCATAGTTAACAATAAAGTCAGGGTAGTCACGGAATTTACGTGAACCGTCTTCTTTAGTGAAAGCGGGTAACTTCAAACGCGAACCCAATTCGATAAGCACTTCCTGGAACGGTTTACATTCCCCTGTCGGTGGAACAACCGGAATACGAACAGAATCAACCGGACCATCAAATTCTGAAATCGGACGATCAAGCATTGAAATAACATCATGACGTTCGAGGTATGTGGTATCCGGTAGTAATAAATCCGCATACGCTGACATTTCAGACTGGAATGCATCACAAACAATCAAAAATGGGATCTTGAAAGTGCCGTCTTCATTTTTATCATTGAGCATCTTCCGTACTTCAGACGTATTCATGGTGGAATTCCACGCCATGTTCGCCATAAAGATGAGTAAAGTATCAATGTCATATGGATCTTTGTTAACGGCATTGGTGATCACATTTTGCATCATACCGTGTGCTGACAAAGGGAATTCCCATGAGAACGCTTTATCAATACGAACCGGTTCACCTTTATCATCAACAAATAAGTCATCAGGTTCAGCAGGCCAACCTAGCGGCATACCATCTAATGGTGTATTCGGTTGAACACCCTCTGGTCCTTTTGGCGTTTTCGCACAAGGCGGAATAGGACGTGGGAATGGCGCTTTATGGCGGAATCCACCCGGACGGTCAATTGTACCTAAAAGACTCATTAAGATAGATAAGGCACGAATCGACTGGAAACCATTTGAGTGTGCCGCTAAGCCACGCATTGCATGGAATGAAACAGGATTACCTGTCACCGTATCGTGATCTTTACCCCATGCATCTGTCCAGGCAATGGGCAATTCAATCTGCTCATCACGTGCAGTAATGCCCATTTCATGTGCCAGCGTTTTGATTCTGTCAGCAGAAATACCGGTTACTTCAGCTGCCCATTCAGGCGTGTATTCTTCTACGCGTTCTTTCAATAACTGGAAAGCCGGCTTTACCTGGCGGCCATCCGGCATAGTGAATTCGCCCAGTAAATAAGGATCAAGACTTTCTTCACGAGCATGCATTGGTTTGTCGCTGGTGCGATCCCACCAAACTCTGTCTTGGGGATCAAAACAATCTGAATCTTGAGGAATATCGGTACGGACAAATAAGCCGTGATCATCGCTGGCTTCATCGGTGCTGACTAGTTCAGCAGAGTTAGAGTACTGGACTAAGAAATCACGATCATACAAACCTGTTTTGATCAGCTCATGGATAAGTGCAAGAATTAACGCACCATCAGTACCGGGTTTAATCGGAATCCACTCATCTGCA
>Ga0316208_1000817_pt1 | contig 33667 bp, 19 predicted proteins | sample 3monopyrite_MG_FD_204944 | JGI IMG/M metagenome (GOLD analysis project Ga0316208, IMG submission 204944) | Microbial mat bacterial communities from mineral coupon in-situ incubated in ocean water Damariscotta River, Maine, United States -... | ecosystem: Environmental > Aquatic > Marine >...
GTCAGCTCACCCCGACGTTCCAAATCCTTGAACTGAAGCAGCAATTCAGCTCGGTCAGCCTCAGGATCGGAATCACCCTGATACCAGGATCGAAACTTCAGAGCGGCCCAGATCAGTACGATCAGACATAACGCTGTTAAGCAGTAAGAGAGAGCACTCTCTCTGATTATTGTTGAAACTCTATCGGGTGCGCTGAACAAACCGGTCATCCGTCTGAATGGTAGTGCTGTGCCGATCGGTGCGAGTCCTGGCAACAATCAGGATCCTGCATGATCAGTCCAATCGGGTCCGTCGGCTCATTTTACCTGGATTTCAGAAGAATCAATGCTCAGTCTGGCCAACACAGAAACTTCCCGACATCGCCGTTGTGAGCGTCCATGCCGGTGACGCAATCGAGCCTGCCAATAACTGTCGTAGCTACGCTCGCCAGAGCGTGGACTGGTCCACCGTCTGGCGACGGTAGCTACCAGGAAACTGGCCGCTTAATTCGAGGCCAGTCCTTACTCATCCGACGCGGCGTCGCTGTCCGCTTCGTAGAACTGATTCGCCGAGAGCAACTCCAGGCAGAACAGGATGAGCACGATTCCCAGGATGAGTGGAAATACTTCAACTCCTAGTCGCCCTGCCGTCACAGATCGAGTCAGGCTCTCAACATCGCGCGCCACGCTGTAGCGGCCTTCGCCGAGCAGGTTGTCCAGGTCGGTGGTCGTTACTTTGGAAAAGTTGCTTTCGCCAGAGTCGTGGTTCACCGAAAACGAAATCGCCCGACCGTCGCCCTTTGGTTTAATCAGATAGTGGCCCAGTTCGTTCGCATCTTCGATCCAGATTGAATCTGAATCCGCAGCCACGCTCCCGGGAAGTTGAGCCCCGGCGGGCTTGCGTAATAAGTAGTCACGAATCGAACGCTCTCGATCGTTCTCCAGCATGATGGCGTCGTTTGCGGAGAAGTTGAACTTTGCATCGGTTCTTCCGGTGATGAACAACGCCAGCCGGTTGACGAGAACGAAGAATGGCCACTCGCCAGGCAGACGATTCCACTGCTTCCGTTCGTCAAACTCCAGATTCCCCGCCGTTGTAAAAAGTGCAGCACGGCCTCTTCCAATGCCTCGCTCGACAACGGCCGGAGTCGAGCGATCGTCGGTAAACCGAACCATCACTCGTGCATCGTCAGCCGGTTCAACGTGCCAGCATTTCCAGACGGGAATCTGCGCGACGTCCGCCGCCACGCCCTGGACATTGAACTCTGCCAGCAGTGGGTTCCCCGTATCCTTAACGTCAAGTCCGCACGGATTACGAAACAGACGCACGACATCGAGCTTCCCGGGTAGAACTGTCAGAGCCTCCGGAGTCGTCCACGCGCCAACCTGGATTCCTCTTCCCCCATCGAACGCTGCGGAACCCAGAAATCCGATCAGTCCGCCGCCGCCCGAAACGAACTGGTGGAGCTGCTTCCAGGTTCGTTGTGACGGTGCCGGCACGTTCACAAGGACCACGATGTCCGTAGCGGTCAGCTCGGCGGTATCAAATTTGTGAGCGGGCAGAAACTTAACCTCGACGCCAGACGCTGTCAGCAGATTGAACAGCTCAAACGCTGGCCCGTCCTCCACGCCTTGAGCACGCGAATTAGGAGCGGGAGCAATCAGCAACACTCGAAGCGGCGGTCTTGTACCAATCGTAAATCGGAGCTGATTGTCGATCGCCAGTGGATCACTCGTGACCAGTCGCATCTCTCCGAGGAGAATCTCTTCGTTGGTCACCTCAGCGGCAAACTGCAGCGGCTGCCCGGCTCTGTTCTTTAGTTCAACCGTCGACTGCCCCCGCTCGACCGGCTCGCTGTTCAAACCGTGTGTGTAAAACTCGACGGTTACTTCCTGACCGTCGAATCCTTGAGAAACGACCGACGCCTCGATGACAAATTCGCCATCGCTCGAAACTTCCTCATCCGACAATTTCAATCCGGTCAGAGCGATGCTGCGTGGTTCATCGACGCCGACGTCGATCAAATAAACACTCGCCCAGGCCAAACGTTCGAGTTCTTCACGCAGCAGTTTTCCAGTCGCCTCGGTCCAGGCGGACCGGGACAGATCGGTGAAAATGTAGACCTCGCGAATCAGCCTGTCCGTCGCCGGTCCAGTCGGGCTTTGCCCCGCTGCCGACATGGTGCGTTTGCGGTCGTCTTCCTGGAGCCGCAACGCCGCACGCAACCGATCGTTCAGCGGAACGAATTTCGGCGAAGTCTCCAGCGATTCAATCCGTTTCTGCGCTCCAGCAACGTCCGCCTGAAACAGCACGGGCAACGTTCCTGATGAATCAGCCACTGCAATGCGGCTCTGTCGGGGAAGCGTTGAAAGGTGCTCGTTCGCGAGCACCTTGACTTCATCCAGACGCGTTTTTCCGTCCTGCCGGTACTCCATGCTCTGCGACGTGTCGAACAGAAAGACAGCAGCGACCGGTAAGTCTGGTGACACTTCCGGCAACGGAGCGGTGATCGCCGCCGCGACCCGTTTCTGATACGGCCAACCGATCAACAGTAAACACAGCAAGAGTCCAATGACTCCGAGGATCCCTCGCAGCGATGTTCGCCGCGACGCAATCACGTGGTTGGCGACACCCTGCTTGCGCCATCGAGTCATGATCAGGAAGTATGCCGCGACAGCCGCCGCCAGAATGATTCCGAGAGTCAGCGACTCTTCGAAATTCAATCCGTACTGAGCGGCCGGCAGTGATGGCCTCATTAGAGCCGCGACCAGAATTGCCAGCACAAACACTCGTAACAACAGCAGCCAGAGATGCCGCAGTCGGATGCGCCGAACGTTCTGTCGGCGGCGTTTCTGAATCAGACGCAGTGCCGGAAAGAGCAGTTTCTTCGGCTTGGCCCGCATCATCAGGTGCAGCACGATCGGAATCGCGGCACAGGCGAGCCCAAAAATCAATGCGGGATTGAGGAGTGACATCGATCGGCTGATTCGAGTGGAACGTTTTCAGAATGCGTTAGCTATGACGGAGTGAAGCGTAGCCGATCACTCTCGCAAACGCCAAAACGTGTCCCGCTCCAACGGCCTGTCCAGAAACAAGACCGTTCGATGGCCTGTGATGTTCCGATTCAAGTATCAGGTGCAGTAATGCGCCGGGCGGGCCTTTTGTGAATTCTGCGACTCTTTGCGGCAGATTCTGAATGGCCGCAAGAGGACACAGAAGACGCAAAAATACGGAATTCTGGACAGGTACAAAGATCGAACCCTCAAAGCTACCGGGTTCCGTCACCCGACGAAGTGTCCGCAGCGATTCCGACCGAAATCCGCAGCGTGGTTGCATCGACGCTGGCCGTCATCCATGCGCGGTCGAGCAACGCCAGAAACTGATCCAGTTGTTCCAGTCGTTGCAGCGCGTCTGCTTCGGGGACTTTGTCTCGTTGAGCCTTCCGAATGAACCAGTCCCTTTGATCGGCGAGCATCTTCCGCGTTGCGACCGAGCTGGCCACCACGTTCTGCAGGTTTCCAAACTCCGGCAGCGTGCCGTTCTCGCCTTTCGAATCTGCCTTCAGGAATGATTCGCAGAGTTCCGGAGTTGTCGCCAGCACGAGATGGCCGTTCGCAATCACAAAGGCGGGCTGGAAGAAGGCGACCGGGTCGGCGAAATGGATCGTCGCACCGTTGACTTTTCGCTGTCTGACGATTGAAACCTTCTGCCCCGTCGCATGAACATTGTGAACGCCGGCGAGGACTCCAAGTCCCGAACGCAGTGAACTGTCCAGCGCCGCTTCGAGTGACACGGCTTCTTCGTTTCCGACCGCTGCAGAATCCGGAGTGTCGGACTTCACTTCGATCGCCAACACAGAGTCGACAGGAAACGATGTCGAGACTTCCGGATCTCGTGACTGCATGCTGAACACCCAGGACGGACCAATGGCTGGTAACACGTCAGCGACCGGGTCCAGCCCCAGCAGTAATCCCTGAGCGACTCGCCGAGCCTGCAGAAGGTCTTTCGGAAGTTTCGCCTGTCCCGGCAGAGCGTTCAGAATCATGGCTGAGATGCTCGACGAAGCAACCTGTCCGCTCATCGCAAACAAGGCGTCGGTCGGAAGTGACTGCTCAGACGGTCGAGCGGATTCTGCAACCTGCAGCCATTGCTGCCACCAATCCGGTGTGCCTTCACTGTCGTAGTCAGCGATCACGTCCAACTTGACGGAGTCGTCGTAGGCAAGGCTCAACGTGAGCCACTGGCAACGTGCAAGCGTTGATTCGAAGGCTGAGAAGTCTTTGTTCGCTCGTCCAAGCTCGCTGACGAGGACTCGCGGGTTCACGTACGTCGCTGCGATTTCCGTTTCCGATCGACGGGCGAAGGCTTTCGCGAAAGGTGCGTAAGCAGCCAGACAATCGGGATGCCCTGCGGCTTGAGAACCGGTCGCCCGCGATGTGTCCGAGTTCTCAGTCGCGTCGGCGGCCAGCTCGATCGTGCGATGAATGCGGTCTTCACGAGTCGAGAGTGCCAGCACGTTGTCGAGTATCGCGTAGAAAAATCCGCGGGCGTTCTCATCAGCATTTACTTTGACCGAGTGCGTATAAGTGGTGTCTTGAAACTTCCGAGTTTCGGTTCGTTGTCGTTCGAGGACGTTCCAGGTCGCGAGTGCCGACTTCGCGGCGGCAGGACTTTCGACTTCAATCAGCAGAACACTATTCTTCGCAAGGTCTGCCTGCGTACCGGGAGTGTGGTACCAGGCAAGGACGACATCCTGCCCGAACAACTCTCGTCGCGACTGACCAAGCGGTTTTCCGGAGGCCGTTTCAACCGCCACTTTGACGAGTTCAAGCTGTTTGTAATCAGCGCTCTCGATCCAGTCTCGAAAGAACGACGCCCGCTTGAGACGAGAGGCGAACTCCGATTCCCGCAGCCGCTCCCACTGCGAGTCCAACTGCCGAGCATGCAGACACGCGACCGCGTCCTGATCGACCAGTTGAAACAGGTCGCGAGCCTCGCAAATGGTTTGCCAGCCTGCGAGGGCAAGACCAGCCGCAATCACCACGGAAGAAAGTCGTGAATTGAATTGTCCGAACATTTCGAAGTGCTCTCTATTTAACTCTCAACTCGATCCTGCGAAAGTTTCGCCAAGCGTCTTTCGCAGGGTGCGTCTTGACGCACCGTTGGGACTGTTGTCGTCTTCGCGTGGTGCGTCGAGACGCACCACGTATCTCTAAATCGTGCGGGTATTTCCAGACTCGGCATCATCGAACAGAAACTCGAACGCTTTTTCGACAGCCGACGGTCTCGTCGAATTCTGCGACTCATCATCATTATCCGGGTTTACAAAACCAGGAGCCCTTTCGGGCGACTCCATCACGTCTGAGATTCCCAGCTCGTTTTTCAAATCGGGAACAAACACGCTGAACCCGCTGGCCTGGTGCGAAACACGGCTCGTGATTCCCCGCCAGGCAGACTGAGCATCCGCAACCAGGTGGCTGATATCGGCATGCTGATCCTGGGAACCATCAAGAAGCCGCGGTTGCTGATCAGGAAACGGCTCCTGGATTTGCCCATCCTTCTTCGCCATGTCCCTTCCGATAATGTGGAAGAAGGCCAGGCTGGACGTAAGAAGTATCAGCACTCCAGCTGCAAGTGCGACTACCACGGGCCGTCGATAAAGTAAGTCATCGCGCGGTTGAGCAGCGGTTAGGACGTACGGGCTGTCGTCAGAATCCAGCTGTCCAACTCGCAGATCGGTACTTCCGACTTCCGCAGCAACTGCTGAACCGTTCGACGAAATCAGGCCCTCCTGGCGAGCGGCTTCGATCACTCGGTCAGTGAGATCAACGGTTGGCCGGCGACGCGTCCAGACGGCCAACGCCGATTCGATCAGCAAATGCTCTTCATAGAGCACCCGGCAATCGGGACACGACTCGGCGTGCGCCACAACGTCGGCATCCCGGGCGACATCGGTCTGTCCCGAGACGACGCGTTGATCGTCCAACGCCGCATCCAGTTGTTCTCGAACTTCCTGACAGTTCATATCCGTTCCTCGCAGTCCCGTTCCGAAACGCTTTGCTGTTTCGTTGTTTCAAATTCGGTCATCACGTTGTCTCCAGCGCCGACGGATCGGCCACGACGCCTCGCTCCTTCAGCCGTTTTGCCAGCTGAGCCCGTGCTCGATGCAGCCAGGTTTTGATCGTGCCTTGCGGACATCCCAGAATCTCGCCGATTTCCTGATAGCTGAGTTCTTCCTGGTGGTACATCACGAAACACGTTCGATAGTCGTCTCGCAGCTCGCCGAGCGCCAGTTCCAGTTCCTCTCCGATGTCGAGCTGATCCTGCTCATGCTTCGAATGTTCCCGACGTTCGGAAGCCAGATCGATGGCCAGCTCGTTTTGTGACGGCAGCTTCGATCGCTTTCCCAGCGCCGTTCGGCACCGGTTGGCAGCGATCGTCAAAAGCCACGGTTTGATCGGCCGTTGTTGATCCCACTTTTCGAGGTTCCGGAAAACTCGGACCAGCGCGTCCTGCGCGACGTCTTCGGCGTCTTCGCGGTGCCCGAGCATTCGCAGGCAGATTGAAAACACCAGCCCCTGATATTTGCTGAGAAAGGCGCGCATCGACAGCTCGTCACCGGACAGGCATTGCTGAACAAGCTGCACGTCTTCCGACACTTTGCGTCCTGTTTGACAGGTGATGCCCATTTCAGGGCCAGAAATTGATCGAAACTCGCCTCCGCCACCCGGCAGTTGCTGGACTGTTACCCTCACGGCCTTACAGAAGTTTCACGCGGAACCTGGTGGTTTGAACGGGCTTAGAGCTGCTCTTGCCTCGAACTGCCGGAACCGTTCGAATTCGCCGTTCAATGGCGTTGTCGAGGCGGCGTTGTCGAGGCGGCGTTGTCGAGGCGGCGTTGTCGAGGCGGCGGCGAGGCGGCGGCGAGGCGGCGGCGGCGAGGCGTTTTCCGACGCCAACGAAACCGCTCACGCAGAAGAAAACACCAAACCACTTGCCCTATGGGAAACAGCGTACGCTGCCGATGCGTCCTTCGGCAACGGCCTTCCCGACACGATGACCGATGGAACCTGCAATGCGAATCTGGCCGGGGCGTCCTTACCCGATGGGAGCGACCTGGGATGGGACGGGTGTGAACTTTGCCCTCTATTCGCGACACGCTACCGCCGTCGACCTGTGCCTGTTTGAAGACTCGAAGTCGGCGGAGGAATCGGTCTCGGTTCCGCTCAAGCGAGGAACCGGTTTCGTCTGGCACGGGTATCTGCCCGACGTTCGCCCAGGGCAGCTTTACGGATACCGAGTCGACGGTCCGTACGATCCTGTCGCCGGGCACCGTTTCAACCGGAACAAGGTGCTGCTGGATCCGTACGCCAAGGCGCTCGGTCGCGACATCACCTGGGATGAGTCGCTGTTTGGCTATTCGGTTGGTGAGTCCGATGTCTCGTTTGATAAGCGTGACAGCGCCGCCGTTGCGCCGCTGGGAGCTGTCATCAACGACGCATTCGTCTGGGGAGACGATCAGCGGCCGGAGGTCCCGTGGAACAAAATGCTGATCTACGAGGCCAACGTCCGAGGCCTCACCAAACTCAACTCGAAAGTCGCAACGTCGAGACGCGGCACTTATGCCGGCCTGTGCGCGCCATCGGTCATTCGGCACCTGCTGAGTCTTGGCGTGACCTCGATCGAACTGATGCCGGTCCATCATTTCGCCAAGGATCAGTTCCTCGTCGAGCGAGGTCAGACCAACTTCTGGGGTTACAGCTCGCTGGGATTCTTCGCGCCTGAGATGACGTACTCGTCAGCCGACTCGCCGCAGGAGACTGTTCGAGAATTCAAGCGGATGGTGAAGACGCTGCACAAGAATGGGATCGAGGTCATTCTCGACGTCGTTTACAACCACACCGGCGAAGGCAGCGAGATGGGGCCGACGCTGAGTTTTCGAGGCATCGATAACTCAAGTTACTATCGGCTCGCGGGCAACCATCGTTACTACGACAACTTTTCCGGCTGCGGAAACTCGTGGAACGTCAACGACCCGTTCGCTCTGCAACTGATCATGGACAGCCTGCGCTACTGGGTGCAGGAAATGCACGTCGACGGTTTTCGCTTCGACCTGTGCTCGGTGCTGGGCCGGGAACCTCGCGACTTCGACCCCGGCGCTGCCTTCTTCGACGCCGTGCAGCAGGATCCGGTGCTGTCGCAGGTCAAGATGATCGCCGAGCCCTGGGACGCCGTCGGCAGCTACGACCTCGGAAAATTCCCAGGCCTGTGGAAAGAATGGAACGGTCAGTATCGCGACACCGTTCGTGAATTCTGGCGCGGCGATCACGGAAAGCTGCGTGACTTCGCGACAAGAGTCTGCGGAAGCAGCGACGTCTTTCAGCACAACGGTCGCAGCCCGCTGGCAAGCATCAATTTCATTACGTCCCATGACGGATTCACTCTGAAAGACCTGGTCAGCTACAACCAGAAGCACAACAAAGCCAATCTCGAAAACAGCGGCGACGACCACAACCGAAGTTGGAACAGCGGCTTCGAAGGCGAGACGACTGACAAAGACATCAACCAGCTCCGCGAACGGCAACGACGAAACTTTCTAACAACGTTGTTCTGTTCGCAGGGCGTGCCGATGCTCCTGGCTGGCGACGAGTTTGGTCGCACGCAGGGCGGAAACAACAACGCCTACTGCCAGAACAACGAGATCAGCTGGGTCGACTGGAACCTGTCGCCAGAGCAGAAAGCGTTTCAGAAATTCGTTCGGCGATCGATTCAACTATGGAATGAAAACCCGGTCTTTCACCGGCAAACTTTCTTCAAGCCATCGATGCACGGCGAATCAGAAGACCGGGACATCCACTGGTTGACTCCTGCGGCCGAACCGATGACCAGCGCCGACTGGGAAGCCGGATACGCCCGGTGTGTCGGGATGCTTCTCGACGGACGAATGGTCGAAGAATTCGACGCCAACGGCGAGCCGCTCGAAGGCGACACCGTGCTTCTTCTGATGAATGCCAGCGAGGATGACATCTCCTTCAAGTTGCCGCCGCTGGATGAAGGCTGGTACTGGCAAAGCGAGCTTGACACGTTCTATCCGGCAAGACGCCCGAAAGATTTTACGCCTGGCTACTGCTATCGGCTGAGAACTCGTTCAATGTCGCTGTTTGTGCGCCGTCGCGAAAGACGCAGCCTGCTCCGTAAACGGGCCGCTCACAAGTAGCGGACGAAGTCGTCATAGATGCCGACTTACCAACCAACTCGACTGAGAACGTCTACTTCAGCAGCGGGCGAATAATGGAAGCCCACAGCTTGTAGCCTTCCTTGTTGAGGTGCAGCCCGTCCTTGAGAAACAACTCACGGCGAGGCTTGCCGTCCTGTCCGATCATCGGCTCAATCAAACTTCCAGTCGAATTCAGCGGGCGGCTCGATCTTGTAAATTCGAGTCTTCCCGTCGCCAGTTTCGAACTGCAGCGAGAGTAGCGATTGATCGGGGAGCATTCCAACGTTCGGCGACGGCAGCTTGTCGACATCGACAACGCACCATCGAACGCCCGCCATCCGAAGTTCGACGACGGACTTATCGTCGGGAAAATTCTGAACGTCGGCTTTCAGTCGGACAAACTCCTTCGGAAAGAAGCCTGAGTACCCATTGGCCAGCCGCCGCTTGTGATAAGTCGACCAAAGCATCGAAACGGTCGTGTCCTGATAATCCGAAACCGAGCGGCCACTCGAAAATGGCAGATTGGCCACAATGTCGTCCGGCTGAGTCTCGGTCCGCAGCCACTCAATCCACGGTCGCTGCTGATCATACGCGGGCAGCGCATAAAGGCCGGGCTGCTCAGGCCAGGATTCAGCTAAGACTCCACAGTACAAAGCAACGAGCCCCCACTGGATTGCTCGTCCCCACTTTGCCGACAACGATGCCGCCAACGATGCCGCCAGGGCTTTGCCAGCAGCGCACCGGTCATCGACCGCTTCTTCCGAATTCACAGGCGCGAAGCTCAGACTCGCAAGCAGGATGCAACTCACCTGGACAAGCACAGCAAATCGATGCGGACTGCGCATCGCACTGAGACCGGGCAACCATTCTGCAAGGTACTCAAACGGACGTTGCCCCAGGAACACCCATCGCGGCCCCAACGAAAGCTGGGCAGCCACCACGAGAAACAGCAGCAGGAACAGCGTAACGCGACGAGTGTCTTTCCGCCGCAAGCCGGCGACCGCACCGACGATGGCAAGCGTTGAGCAGGCCAGACCGGGACTCAGCGGAAACCTGGCCTTACTATTGGTCGAGCAGGAAAGTGGGCCACGCCAGAGAGTTCGAAGATAGTCGTCCTGAACGGCGCTCAGGCGAGAAACTGTTTCCGAACGCCGATCCCAGCTGTGTCGGCTCGAAGTCGACAACTGGGGCAAGGCGATTGGGAGAATGATCGCGCTCGCGACAACAACTGCAATGGCTCCGCCGGTTGCCAAACGGCGAACGTTACAGCGTTTCGCGAGAAGCACCGGCAGTGCAAACAGCAGCGTCAGACAGAGCTGATAGCCGTAGTAGTTGCAGCTTAGATAACAGAGTCCGGTGGCGACCCCAGCCAGCAGAGCATCATTCATTCTGTAGTCGGTGAGAAACCGAATCAGAAAGTGAAGCGTGAGCAGAATTCCAGAAAGCTGAGCAAGCTGCAGCACTCCCAGCTGCCAATGGACGAACGGGAGAAGCAGCAACGCAGCACCTCCGCAGATGCCAACGAATCGATTGTTCGTCAAACCTCGGACCAGAACACTGCCCGCCCAGCCATTCGCGACAAGCATGGTCAGCAGGTAAAGGTTGTAGGCAAGTGCTCGCGACTCTGACGTCCAAACAACCGGCGCAACGACAGCAGTCGTCGGTTGTGTTTCCGACAACGCGAACGCATTCTCGGCTGGAGCGAAGATGGGGGCGTTCCAGTAGTTCGCAAATCCTTCCGCAGCTCGGTCCGCGTTCCACCAGACCGTCCACAAGTTGAACAGCGGTACGGTCGCGACTCGTTCCCGCCCTGTCGGAATTGCAGCGTCGATCTGACTTGCCAACGGCCAGGTAGACGCCACAGCCAGCAGCAGAAAGACAAACACATCCCACAGCCATACCGGATGGACGTGTTCAGCAGCGTTCTGTTGGTGGGGCATCCGCGACCTCGACTGTCAGCGTGGCCGATACTCTCGGCGGAAGTTGATCGCAGCATGAATCAGTAGTGCAAGGCTCTTGTAAACGTAGTGACGTTTCGTAATCGACCTAATTGAGATTGAGCGCATCGACCTCAGAGTCAGCACGACGAATCAGTAAACTTCGGTCCTGGCGACTCAAGCTCAATTGTTCTGTCACAATTCGCTCGTCCGCAATCAGCCTCACAATTTGGTCACCTCTTTCCGCAGATTGTACGATGCAATACTGCAGATTATGTTCAATTCTCACCCGTCCCATATCGCAACAGTCAGGTCAAGGCCGCTGTGAAACCACACTGGCGAACAGGGACTCGTAACAGCTAAATGAGGCGCCATCAACAGACCTGTTCATCTGCAAAATCCTAATCGACCTTCTTCAACGCGCCCCCTCCCTCAACCAGTGAGTAGCTGGCATCGGCAGCGACCGAATCAAATCCCTGGATGAGCCCGGATGGCCAGTGAACTTCCAGACGTTTGATCTGATCGTCGCTGCCAGTCCCGATGATCAGTTGTCGTTGATTACTGGCGTGATACCCGCTGCCTGCCGTTAGGTGCCGGACCAAAGTACGGCTTGAGAATTCGGCTTTGGCGCAGGCACCAACCGCATCGCGACCGCTTTGTCTGCCTATCAGACGCAGAGACACGAAATTACCAGGATCGGTCGTGATGTTTGTCAACAGCGACGTACGATCAATCAGATGTCCCACAATCAGGTCACTGCGGCCGTCGCGGTTCCAATCAAGTACTGCGACAGACCTGCCAATCCACTCGCTCCTGAAATAGGAGTCCTGCTGAACGGATACTGTCTCATGAAACTGGCCGTCAACCCAGTGAAACAACTGCGGCTGCATTCTGTACGGTTTCCCGAAACGACTCAGGTCGTCCACGTGCCCATTGGCTACAAATAATTCCAGCCGCCCATTCAAGTCAAAGTCCACAAGCTGTGTACCGAATCCAAGCGTCCTTTGTGTCACCTTTTCAAGGCGACACTCTCGAGTCTGATCCGAAAAGAATCCCGGAGCATTCTGCAGATACAACGTGTTTGATTCAGACAAAAAATTCGTGATGTGAAGATCGATCAGACCGTTGCCGTCAACATCGCCCAGCGCGATTCCCATACAACCCTCAGCTTTGCCCTGCCCATTGAAGGCGACACCCGATTCAATGCCGAGGTTGCTTACTTTGAGTTCGCCATCTTCCGTCTCGAACGTGAGCAGGAAGTTTTCGGTCGTGTCGTTGGCCACAAACGCTGATAGATGCTGAGCTTCAGGATCCTTCCATGCCGCAATTCCCAGTCCGGTTCCATCTGAGATAGTACGTTCCGTCGACTTGTCGACGTCTCGCAAACTTCCCTCGCCATCGTTAATCCGAATTCGGTCAGCTGAACTTTCGAACTCAGTAGGAATGCACTGCACGGGCATGCCGTCTTCACCCACGCAAAGTTTCTCGTAAACGTCCAGCCCTGAGAGGTAGTTGACGTCGTACAAATCCGGCAGACCGTCGGCATTCAAGTCCGCCAGCATGCAGCTTGTTGTCCAGCTTTCATCTTCCAGCAGATTCTTCGTGATCGAAGACTTGAACGTACCGTCGCCGAGGTTCAGCCAAAGCAGGTTGCTTCCAGCGTTTGCGACGTAGACATCAGGAAATCCGTTGGCATCGAAATCGCCTGTTGAAACACCTTGGCCAAAGCCGTGCCCGAAGATCTCTGCCTGAACTGTCGAATTGACGAAACGTCTACCGTCGATATTTCGAAACAAGTTATCGACGGGTACATCTGAATTCTGGAAAGGTCCTTGCCCGCCTTGCGTGCAGAACACATCAGGAAATCCATCCATATCGGCATCCAGGACTCCCAATCCCCCTCCGGTCAGCTGATGCATGCGGTGTGGTGCGTTGCCATGAGCACCGTTCTCATAACGAAAATCCAAGCCCGTGCTGCCAGTATCATCGCGAAATCGTATGGTTCTTGTCCTTCCGGCAAGTTGCTGAACGATTGGCTGCAGCTGATCGTCAATCAGCTTCGGAAGCGGAAAATGCGACAGGTCGATCGACGCGGCAGGGCTTGCAACTCGGTCTGTCAGCTCCAGAGGCAATTGGGTGACACGCTGGCTGGCTGTCGTCAACAACGAATATCCCTTCGTCGAAGATTCATCGATCTGCCAGGCGACACGCGCCCAGGCGAGGGCTTCCCAGCAACGCCCTACCACCAGACTTTTCTCCGCAAGCTCCAGCAGTTCTTTCAATCCTTTCTGCTCAGAGAACAACGCGGCCGTCTGCACCAAACGGTAATCTTTCAATTCGCGCAACCGTCGCGTGAACTTCTCCGCAGCAGCAACCTCACCCAATTTCGTCAGCAGATAAGAAATACGAAACGTCGCCTCTTCAGACTCCGGGCCACGCATCAGAGCTTCCCAGTAGCATCGAATCGCGCCCGCGTGGTCGCCCAGTCTCTCGGCGAGTCGACCTCGTACTTGCCAGACTTCTGGAAATGCGTCAGCCTCAGGCGGTACATCGCGTTCCCAGTTCGTCAACCGCTCGAGATCGCTCGACTCGGCCAACTGACGTCCCAAAACCGCCCAGACATAAGGCACACTCCTGGTGCATCGGCTCGCCTGACGAAGTAATGAGATCGCTTTCTCCGTCTCGCCGCTCTCGGCAGCCAGCCAGGCCAGGCCAATCAGTGGATTCGGATCATCCGCATCGGCTGTTTGCGCACGTTCGAGAATCCTTCGGTCGCTAAGTGTTGAATTCTCACGGGCCAGCAAAATCAACAGGTCTGTCTCGTAGTCGTTCCTGATCAGTTGCAGTACGAAAGGAATCGCCTCTCGCCTGCGACCGCAGAGTGCCAGGAGCCGAGCCAGTCCATTCAGCGTTTCGTTGTTGTCGGGCTCGCGTTTCAAAGCTCGACGGTACGCGACGTCAGCGTCAGCAAGCCGGTTGAGATCGTAATGCAGGAGCTTCGACAGGTGCCGTTGGAAGTTTGCCTGGTCTCCGTACCCAGCATCGTCGACTCTTTTGAGGTACGCCAGTGCCTGATCGTACCTTTGCTCACGCTCTGCACACTTTGCCGCCTGCAGGGCCGCATCGGACAAAGTTTCGTCGATGTCCAGAGCGGCAGCAGCAAGCTGCTCAGCCTGTTCGTATTCACCGAGAATGAAATGTCGCTGCGCTTGTGTCAGCAGTTCATGCGCCGAATCCTGCCGGAATCCGAACCACCCAGCCGCGAGCAACAGACTGAGCATGCCGGCGGCGTAAACGCCGTACCTGAATCGCAGCTGACCGTTTCTCGACACCTTCAATGGGTATTACCTGTCGACTGAGTCTTGACACTGACCGTCAGCGTTTCGGGACGAGCGGCCCTCCAGAGCGTTGCGTGTACCGAGCCTTCAACCACGTCAATGGTCACGTCCGACGGTGCGTCTGCGATCGTAGTCGTGGCTCCCGATGGCCATCTGATTTCAACACGACTCACCGCATCTTCGTTTCCAATCCCGAAGTGAATGAGCTTCTCGTTACTCGCCATGTAACCGTCGCCAGCCAGAAGGTACTTCGTCCAGCGTCGAGTCTGGGTTGATACAATCACCGTCGAGCCGATCGCGTCGCGGGCAGTCGTCGTCGCATGACATCGGATCCCCAGAAAGCGACCAGTTCCGACCGACTTGTTGGTTACCAGCGATGCCTGATCTCCGATGTTGGACACGACAAAATCCATCAGCCCATCCTGATTCCAGTCCAATCGAGCCAGACCTCTTCCTCGAAACTTTTTCAGAAAATAACGACCAATCTCTTTCGCGGGCGGCTCCTTAAATCGACCGCCGCCAGTATTTCTGAAAAACTGCGGCCTCATTTTGTACTGGCCACCCTCGTCGCGAAAGTCGTCAACGTGGCCGTTCGTAACCACCAGGTCACTCCAGCCATCCAGATCAGCATCCAGAAACTGCGTGCCCCATCCAACGTATGAATAACTGGTCGCCTTCAGTCCCGCCGTACTGCTGACATCCTGGAACAACCCACCTGGCACGTGCGCATAGAGTGTGTTCGACTCGTCCGCAAAATTAGTCACGAACAGATCTGTGTACCCATCTCCGTTGGCGTCGTCAGCGGCAATCCCCATACACGCCATCGCCAGACCATCCCCATCAAATGCGACCCCCGTCGAGAAAGCGTCATCGTATAACTCGATGTTAAATCGATTCTCGGCAGCCCGATTCTTCAGCAGAAAATTCGCTGTCTGATCGTTAGCGATGAACAGTGACGGTCGCCGAGAATCTTCAGAAAAGAAGGTCACCACTCCCAGCCCTTTGGACGAATCTTTGGGAATAGCCAGTTTCTGGCTGTCGAAGGCACCGTCTCCGCGACCCATCAACAATCGATCAGGCGCGGCGGCGAAAACGCTGGGAGAACAGGCGCGGCCGTTACAGATTGCTTCGAAAACCCCTTCACCCTCAAGGTAATTCACGTCGAACAGATCGGGCACATCGTCTGCGTTCATGTCGACAATGATAACGCTCGCCGTCCAATCCTCGTGCGACAGCCCCGCACTATCTGAAACGTCCAGGAATGTTCCATCCCCAAGATTCTGAAGGAGCTGATTGCGGCCCGTATTGGCGACGTAGAGGTCTGTAAATCCGTCATTATTGAAGTCGCCAGCTGCGCAGCCCTGACCGAATCCCAAGTCGTCTGGAAGCGATCGAGTCGTTGAATCTGCAAAGTCGATGCCGTCCTGACTGCGGAACATCGTGTCCGTCGTCTGTCTGGAAATCGTTGGCCGCAAATCGCCCGTCTTCCATTGAGCACCTTGCGTGAAAAAGAGATCGACATGTCCGTCGCTGTCATAGTCGAGTGCGGCAACACCCCCACCAGTTTGCTCGAACTGCCGAGATCCTTTTGTGCCGACGTCGTCACCATTCTCGTAGACAAAATCCAGCAAACCTGACTCCTCAACGAAGACAATTTCCGCCGAGTTGTTCCCTGAGTCACCGGCAGGAACGCCGACATTCGGTCGGAATTTGTCAACGACAAATTCGGGGTAGTCAGACATGTCGTGCCTCAAGGCGAGATTCTGTTCCTGAATCACCAGCGGCAGTGAATCGTTCAGCAGTGACCGATTTCGTGCAAGCAGTTCCCGTGGCCAGTCAGCATCCGGAAACTTCTTCCGTGCAACGACTCCCCAGGCACACGCTTCCCAGACTCGCCCCGTTTGCTCAAGAAGTTCCACCGCCCGTCGAATGGGAGCTTCCCTGGACGACTTCGACCGCAGGATGTCATCAAGGACCTGAGTCAATTCGACCAACAGCCTCGCCTGTGCAACGTAATCCTGCCCCCGTTCTTCATCGAGCGAAGTCAGAAGCTGGCCTAACTGATAGATAGCTCGACGATGAGTCGGATGCAGTCTTGCAGCCTGCCAGAAACACCGGCACGCCATTCGCTGCTGATCATTTCGCTGAGCCCATCGCCCTCGCACATACCAGATATCCGGATGCAGATCTGCACTCGCCGGAAGTCGCTGATGCCACTCAATTAAGGCGTCGACATCACGCTCGACCAGCAGCTCGCCCAACATCGCCTGGCCGGTGAGGTTTTCCGACTCATCCTGCAACAAACGCAAAAGACTGGCCTCGGCGGTTTCTGAATCGCCTTCCCAGAAAGCGTGCGCCGCTATTCCCAAAGCAACAGTAGGGTCGTCCGGCGCTTTGCTCGCACACTCCTTCAGATAGTCGAGCCGCTCGATCGGGCGGTCGAGATCTCCGAATAGAATCAATTCGTCGATCGTCGCTGAGCCACTACGGGCGAGAAAGAAATAATGAGGCAGCGCATCCCATCGACGTCCACTTAGTGAATGCAGATACGCAAGCCGTTCGTGAGCCGCTCCATTGTTCGGCGCCAAGCTGAGCGTTCTGCGGTAGAGATCGACTGAGACCGACAGCTCGCCTAACTCGCGATGCGCTTCCGCTGCTGAAAACAATGCCATCGCTGTATCGTCATCGTTCGCGGGCAGGTCCAACACGGCAGTGTAATAACGTGCCGACTCGCGAGGCCTGCCATCACGCTGCGCAGCCTCGCCGGAAAGCAGATATCCAGCGACCTTCTCAACGGCATCCTCGGGGATCCTGCTGGCAATCTGCTCGGCACGCCGATACGCCCCGACTTCGAGCGCAGTCCGGGCTTGAAGCAACAATTGCGGCGGGTCTGTCGTCGTCACGAATGAATAAACGACACACGCGATCACGACTGCAGTCAGACATCCAATCAGAACCCATGTCGCTCTTGATCGAGGGATTGACATTCAAATAGCACTCGCAGCCAAACCGAAACGACAGCTTCTGCTATTTGATATCGAAGTCAAATTTGTTCTCGGCACCCGCCTCGACCGTGGCAGAAAACGGAGTCTCAGCCGACTTTGTGAAGGCGATTGGAATTAAACTTCCGTCAGCCCCATCATCGCCATCAGCTCCAGCCGTGGCATCATGACCGTCGGCGATTGGTGTTGAGCCGTCAGGAGAATGAGCTTCCTCAGCGGGAGCTGCAGACCCAGAGCTGACCTTCATAACTACCACAGAATACTTTCCTGCAGCAGCTCCGTCACCGCCGTCGTACGTGGTCAGAATGAACTCGCCCGAATCATTTGTGCGACCAATCGCCACTGGTTGTCCATCCAGAGGGGCAAACGTAACCGTGGCGCCGACAAGCGGGCCGCCAGACATCGTGATCACACCGCGAGTCGCATGAACGGGTTGTCGTCCCTCTGAAGCCCCTCCACCACAGCCTGACAGCAAAAACGCAACAGGAACCAGGGATGCGTATGCGAACAGGCGAGTGAATCTGTCATTCATAGCAGTGGAATTCCAAAATACATTGCACTTTGTGAGATTGTAAACGAGAAGAACGAAGGGCTGCGCACGCAGCCCTTCGTTGTGGACGCATCGTAACGAGTCAGTTGAGGCTTAGAAGTCTCCGATGTCGTCGTCCGACTGGATTGAACCCAAGGCACCCCAGACACCGAATGGACTCGGCTCGCCATTGTTGATCGGAGCCCGAGCCGTCGGATCGCCAGCGTCAATGGTTTCGCTGACGAAGCGAACTGCGCCGTCCGCAAACAGTATGTGAGCTCCGCCAGTATGAACACTCGCCGGATCGTGGAAGCCATCCCTGTCATCACCACCGGTGTGAGTTAACATCGGCTTATTCGGACCAAGGGTCGTACTGATCCCCGTAAAGCAGAGGGCTCCGTCCATCCAGCGAGTTCCGGACCATCGTCCAATATTACCTGCGGCATAACTTTGGTCCGGATTAACATTGCTCAGGCAAAGTGCTGCTCCGCCTGCGCCGCGGTACGTGGACTGCGGATAGCGTCTGGAAATCGCACCACCCTTCCATGAATTTGCACCTCGCTTGGCCTGGATTTTTTCGCCCATCGCCACGGAGTTGCTCAAGCCGTCAGTTATGTCCCTGAAACTACGTTTTCCCGCATTAGCACTACCACCAACGAACACGCCTCGCAGGCCTCTGCCGCCATTTCCACTCCATCTGGGATTCGAATCCCAGACTCCGTCGCCGCGTGAAAATCCGTAATTCGTCTTACCTCTGGGGTTTTGCTCAGTTGTTGTCGAATCGGACGGGCACTGAATCGCGGGGATGTTTGCGCGGACAGCCTTGTGGTTGTTATCCCATGGTACAAATGAGTTACTGAAATAATTCGTCGTCCCATTGACGGCCGCTGCAGGGCCACCATTCTGGATCAATTCGTAGAGCGGGGCCTGATCAATGTATGGCAACATACCGACCATTGGACTGAAACGCCGACCTCCAGCACCACCAGCGTTTTGATAACCGGCCATGGGAACGGAGTTGTGTACGTCGTGATAGTTGTGAATCGCGACGCCGAGTTGTTTCAATTTGCTCTTACATTCTGCTCGCCGTGCCGCTTCGCGGGCCTGCTGTACAGCAGGCAGAAGAAGGGCAACGAGGATCGCGATAATCGCGATCACGACAAGTAGCTCGATCAACGTAAACGCACGCCGACGCCTTAACGAAAAGTTCTTCATGACAAATATCTCCAAACGAAGGAACAAAGAAAACACCGAAGCTTCAACTCAGAAATCCAAAAGAAATAAGTTACATGGTTCCAGAATCGAGCATCGAACGATGCAGATACGACCACCAAGTGTGCCAACTGAAACAGCAGTCCGCAAGTCGGAAATTCTATATGCTAAGCAGTCTGTGTTGACTGTGAGCCGCAATTGATAAAGTTGGATCAAATTCGTCGCCAGTGTCGTCCCTTACCGTATTCCACTGTCGAATATCCACAATCGCTTACTCTACGATTACAAATCCATACCTGCTGATGCGCCTACCAGACATCGACATTCGTTGATCCATGTAGCGCTAAGAGTTGATCCAGCCGTCCGTGCCTTCTGACGCAAGACTCACGCCCTGTCCGATTCGATACACGCATGTCATCATTCACGTGAATGAGTAACCTCCGTCGTGATTAAACCGTCGCCAAGTGAAAGCCGGAGAACGACTCATGCGCGAAGTTGCGTCTCGGGCAATTGCTCAGATCATATCGTCTCGTCGAGCCCCAAAATCGACCTGGTTCGCCACTCTGCTCTACATAATTGTCAGTATCTGGTCCACCTGGCCGCTCGCCGCCAGTTCTGGCACGAATCTGCCGACTGGTGCGAGTCATTCAGCAACCGTGCCCCTCTTCAATCTTTGGACAATCTGGTGGAACTCTGATCGGGTACTGGATTTGCTGTTCAATTACTGGGACGCTCCGATTTTCTTCCCGGGTCATACAACGTTTGCATTTTCTGAACCACAACCCGCAACCATTCTCGTGGCGCCAATCATCTGGGTAACCGGATCCCGAGTTCTCGCACACAATGTTTATCTTTTTCTGTCTCTGATCCTGAATGGGGTGTTCGCTCGATGGCTTCTGCGTTCGGCAGGCCTGAGCGCGATGCTGTCCATCGTCGGCGGAGCTGCGGTGATCGCTCTCCCGATCGTGCACTGGCAGATAGAAGTCGTGCAACTGGTGCCGCTCTGGGGCATCCTCTGGACATGGAAGGCGGCATTGGAGTGCGGCCGGCAGCCGAACTGGCGACACGGTGCTGAGGCCGGTACAGCGGTCGGAGTCGCGTTTTTCCTCTGCGTTCACCACGGGCTGTTTCTGATGATCCTGCTGGCCCCGTCCGTTTGGATTCTGGTTCGTCGATGGCGGCCTCGAGAAACCCTGTACACGCTCCTGCCAGCCATCGCCGTAAGTATGGTGTTGGTGTTACCGCTGGGGTTGAAGCTTCACGAAGTTTCAACCGAATACGAATTCAAGCGGTCGGCAGAGACCAGTGCCAGATTGTCAGCATCTCCCGGAGATTACACAGCATCCTGGGGCGAACATCTTCTTGATCCTGGCATCGTTCTGGCTCGCGAGCAGTGGCGACTCGGACCTGGCGCGATCAGGATTGGCCTGGCTCTACTCGGGGTCGTCTATGGTTTCCGCCGCCGAAAATGGCGTCGCTGGACGATGTTCCTGGTCCTGAACGCGCTTCTTGCACTTGCCCTTTCCCAGGGACCGGAACTGGCGATCGCCGGATGGCGTCCCTGGGAGATTCTCGCAAGGCATGTCCCGGGAATATCGCAGGTTCGCAACGTGTTTCGATTCGCGTATTTTGTGCAGCTATCCGCGGTCCTGCTCGCCGTTCAGGGATTGCATGGCTTGATTGTTTGCAGGCGATGCTTCGTCAGGCATTGGGCCGAAAACCGAGCCCCGACGGCAGACTCGTCGACTGATCGCACGGTGCAGCAGCAAACTACGGTGTCCAGATTTCGAGCAGCTCGACAAAAATGGACAGCGGCCCGGGTCTGGTCCCTGAACGCAGCCGTGATGACGCTGAGCTTTTTGACAATCTTTGAGAGTTACCCCGGTCGCCTTGTTCTCGCTGGTGTTCCCGACGAAAAACGCAACGAAAGCTGGATTGAGCTGATTCGACAACGAACACCGGACGGCCATGGCATTTTGTGCCTACCGCTCGCTCAGGGAAACCGAGTGAGCGATTTTGACCTGACCACGCGATGGATGTACTACGGCACCTTTCACGCTATCCCGATGGTCAATGGGTACTCCGGATTCTTTCCCGATACTTACTTCGAACTCCGCGACGAGATCGGCAACGTTTTTCCGGATGCGGCGATGATTAATCATCTGCGGAAATCGCGCGTTACTTTCGTGGTCGTTCTGCGATCGATGTTTCCTGATGCCGCCAGCACAAAGACGTTGAATGAGTCAGGTATAGAACTCGTCGTTTCGACGCGAGGTGTCGACGTTTTTGAGATCAAAGACGCTCCTGCAAAGATCAGCCACTGATCAGAAGTTTAAGCCTGAATCGTTCGAGCTGTCGGCGGCGTCTGCAGCCGTTGCGTCTCCAGCATCGTCTGCTGCGGGATCGTCCGATGCGAACTCGGGAAGAATTGGCTGACGTTCCGGGAACATGTGATAGGTCGGGAACTCTTTGTTCTGTTCGCGAAGGCAGACGATCAACCCGGACTCAGTGGCGATGTAGAGTCGGTCGGTCAGTTCGTTGCCGTAGCGGATCGAGAAATCTTTGAGCGGGAGAGAGCCAATCGGTGCGCCGTCAGACGACGCAAGGATAGAAATCTGCCCCTGGTTGTCGGTCAGGAAAACGAGATTCTTAGTCGCTCCAATGAAGTCTTCCATGTACGGCTTCTTCCAGCGTCGTTCGCCGGTAATCTTTGAGATGCAGAACACGCCGCCGAGATGCGGAAACACGTAACAGTTGTTGTCGATGATTCGGACTTCTCGACGGATCGGGAGTCCGGCGACGAATTGCCAGCGAACGGATCCCGTGTCCTGCTTAATGCAGAACACGTTGAAGTCTTCAGAGGCCAGGTAGACGAACCCCGGCGAATGCCCCAGCGGAGCCGACACAGGCTGATCGGTTTCAAACTGCCACTGCAACTTTCGATTCGCCGCAGTCAGCGCGTAGAGCGAATTGTCTCGGCTGGCGAAATTAAGCGTCAGTTCGTTTGAGATTGCCTGCGTGGTGATCTCGCCAGCGGCCTTGTACCTCCACAAAAGCGCAACATTGGTCCATTGAGGCAAGAGGTTGTCGTTGTGCAGTTCTTCGATCTTCTTCAGATCGTATGCGTAAACGCTGCCGTCGAGCGTTCCGTAATAGAGTCGCTGGTCGTCGACTGAAGGACTCGTTGATGCCGAGTTCGGCAGGCTAATTTCCCAGATCAACTCGCCAGTGATCTTGTCGAGTGCGTAGAGGCTCGTCCCGACGATCGCCAGCACTTTGTCGTCGTTCGACACGCAGGCCTGACTCGGCAGGTTGTGCCGACCAAGTTGAACGGCCCAGCGTTTCTGCCCGGTCTCGCTGTCAAACGCGGTGATGATGCCACCGGACGATTGGACATACAGCGACTGCTCGTCGAGCACCATGTACCGAACCCGGTCCTGCCCGACGTCCAGAGTCGCCTGACTCCACCAGGCTCGTTCGAGACCGAAGCGTGCCAGCATGCGGGACGTTGGCAGCGTTCTTCCCTGAGCGAACGCTGACGACGATGCGACGCTCAATATCGCCAATGCGGCAAGGGTCGTTGTAAGACGAGTCATAGCTGCCTCTTTAAATTCTGTTGGGGGCCGTCGCGTTGTCGTTGGTCTGGAAATTTTTCGTTCGGTCGAGAATTGCGGTTCTGGATGTCCGTCCGGAACACAGTCGATTCGTGTCCTGCCTTATTCTTCCGATTGATCCCGCGGTATTCAGGACGATTCCCGTCCCGCGATCCCTATCCCGGACTCCATTTCTGACTCGTCGTATTGCTCTGCCTGACCGGCAAGATCGTAAGACGGATGGAACGTCGTGAATTGTTCGGGCGAAAAGTTGATCAGGTACCCATTACGAAACTGCAGCGTGACCTTCTCGTCGCTGCCCGACCACGCCATGAAGGTGTCAGCTTCGTAAACGCCATCGGGGTAAGAATCCGGTTCGGACTGAGCAGATTCCCGCAGAGACTCACGAAAGGCCTCGACGTCTTCTTCCAGCGGGATTCCCGGACCGAGAAGTTCTTCCACATGCTGTAAAGAATTTCCTCGACCAATGCTACCACTGAGTAGCGTGTAGAGCGATTTTCCGTCACGGAAACGCTGGTAATGGTCGGCTTCGACCGAAGCTGAGGGCAACGTCGTGACAACCGCCAGAGTGACGACGACCAGCAGAACGAGAATCGGAAGAGCAGTTTGCTTCATGGGAACGACCGGCCTGGAGAAATTGTGCAGCGCATAACGGAAACAGCAGCGATTCTATGTCTCCCGAATGATCACTCACCAGAGCGTTGTGCGGGGATTCGTCACACCGTTCTTCGCCGCCCAGCGCCAACGGTCGAATCGGTCCGACATGACTCTAATTCGCCCAGCAAAAACACGAGAGATTCACAGGACCGCAGAACCGCAAGAGGTTGAATGAACCACGGAAGACACGAAATGACGCGGAAGACTTCCGGCTGTCAAATTGCCGGCTATGAGCCCTTTAGAGTTGAATCCAGACGATTCAGTTTTGCCACCAGCTTTAGCTGGTCGTTATGGGAAGTGCGTCATCATTCAGCCGGCTTTAGCCGGGCTTCCTGTGTGGCTTCAGCCAGGAGATAGATCTGTGACGGGAAGTCCGGCTGAAGCCGGCTCATCAGTTCAATCAATAACTGTCCCCACCGGCTGAAGCCGGTGGCAAAGAAGTGTCGGCTTCAACCGACTGGCCGTCAGCGATCAGCAGGCAACGTCACTGTCGGGAAAAAGCGTTGACCTCTACGAGTTCTCAAATTCTCTTAGTTGGCTTTCCTCGTTGCGTCAAAAAGTCAGGCCGGTCGGCCCGCCAATCGTAACAGCCGTCGCGATTGCCTGAGTCAGCCAGGAGCGCCGCATTTGCCTTCGCATGGGCACGGCAAGGCTACAGCAACGTTTGCCCTCTGCCGATGTAAGAAATGTCGCCTGACGCTCTGGTTCCAGGAAAGCCCGCTCGCTCTACGAGGCTGCGAATTCTTAATTGTAGGGTGTGACCAGCGGGCTGAACGGAATTTGCGGTGTGCCGGCGCGGAGATCTGTGAGCAATCCTGGCGGCTGCGACTTGCGACGGTTGCCCGCGCCGGCACACCAGTTTCGAATTTCGCTCCGCTGGTCACACCCTACGAAAAACTCACAGGCTCTACGGAATTTCTTACTTCTTTCAGAATCGCAGCTGCTCCGGCCATTCTCCGCGGATTCATTCACGATTGACCTGCATTAATGACCTTGACCAGTCAGACCAATCTTCGCTTTTCGGCCACTCTGCGGCACCTCGACGCGCGGAGCCTGCAATATGCTTGAGACCTACTCCCTCCGTGAAAAAGACCGACTGTTGCTTCTCTTCGCGACGGTGCTCGTCTTCATTCCGACAATCATGGTCGATCACGGAGCGGGAATCCGCGAGGCCGCTCACGCGCTGAGCCTGCGTGAAATGATGAACTCGGGAAGCTGGCTGGTCCCGACCGTCGGAGGCCTCCCCTGGCTGGAGTCGCCACCGCTGACTCAGTGGTTTACTTACCCTGCCGCCAGAATCTTCGGCGTGTCGAACGTTCTGACCGCTGTTCGATTTGCCGGTCTGCTTCCGCTGGCACTGGCAACGTTGTGGACGGCATCGTTTGCCGCATCCTGTTCGGGAAGGAGGTCGGGCATCCTCGCCGGGTTCGTGCTTCTGACAACGCTGGGCGTCGCCGAAAACGTCTGGCATGGAGGCAACGTCATCTGGCTGGTAGCCGCCGGCAGCGGATTCATGAAACTGCTCGCCGGTCTCGAAAGTCGCTTTCAAGTCAGAAGTCGTCTACCAGGCCAGTCAAACGCGGCTATCGGAAATAAGGCTTTCGAATTCGCCAACGTGATGTTTGTCTTCGTGCTCCTCGGACTGGCGACGATGATCGCCGGGCCGGTCGCGGCTCTGGTGACGATCATCCTTCCGGCTGCCGGCCATGTCCTGCTCCGTCGCGATCTGTCTCTCAAGCTAAGCAACCCCTGGATTGTCGGCTGGCTGCTGACCGCCGCAATCGCAACCGTCTGGCCGATCGCCACTTCATGGCTCGTCGCCGATTCGGCAGGCACGTGGCTGACCTCATTTCGAAGTTCCTCGGACACGCGATATTCCGCAGCGCAATTCTGGCAACTCACCCAGATGGGCCTTCCCTGGCTACCGCTGATGATTTTCGGTCAGTGGGCGATCCGCCACGACGCCTTCGCCGGAAGTTACTCGCGAGAACGACTCCTGGCGTGTTGGAGTATCTCCGTTCCTGTCGCGGTGTTTCTGCTGACGCCGTCGAGGATGGACCTCGCGCTTGCCGCCGTCGGAGCGTGGTCAATTTCCGCCGCGATCGGAGTCGAACGGCTGGCGGTTCGCGTCTTCAATGAGTTGCCGATGCTCGAAACGCGTCATAACCGTGCGGTCCTCCAGAAGTCCCTGGCGGGTTGCGCCGCAGTGCTGACGCTGTCGATCGTCTGGAGCGACCTCGGTAGCAACCTGGGCAGCGACTCGAATCAGGTCGATCGCGAATTGCTGGCGGAGGCTCGAGCCGTTGCCGAACAGGGACAGTCACTCTTAGTAGATATGAATCTTGGAGATCAGGCCGCCGTCATTCTGCTCGAACTGGGTGACCTGGCCACGCCGCTGGATTCGCAGAATGCTTCAGACGCGTGGGAGAATGCAGTCGTTATCTCAATGGAAAGTTTTCAGCGGCAGGCTCTCGAACAAGGATTTGCCAGCCGTATCGACGACGGTCAATCCGATCGAGAATTGATCATCGTACGGATGGACCGTTCTCCGCCGTCCGCAGCGACGCAGATTGCCTCGGAACCAGTCCGTGCAAGGCACTGACAGTCGAAACCGTCGGACAAAGTCCGATCGATACAATCCTGGCAGGACTGCTCGGAAAACCTTGTCGAATTGATCGGTTGTGGCCATCATTCATTCACTCAGCAGCCGCACAGGGTCGGATGACAACCTCACCGATTGTCGGACGTCGGTGCCGTTGAATCAGCAGTTCTGACAACGACTTCGCGACTCGCAACCCGACTCTGATTCACGCAAAACGAAGCAGCCACCAGGGAGACGCCGACGATGATCAGCGACACGGACGGCAACGGCGCGGCGAAGCAACCTCAGGACTTCAAGATTCGATCGCTCAAGATCGACCTCACAGCACAGGCGGTTACGCCTGAGACCGTGCAGTGTGAAGACCTGGAAGATGCTCTGGGCGGAATCGCCCGCGGATTCAAACTGCTTGAAAACTGCCCGACTGACGCACCCTACGATCCGTCGGCCACGCTGATCCTGAACCTCGGAATTCTCAGCGGCACCGATTTCATGACCGGGCTGAGGACTTACTTCCACGGTTACTCGCCGCTGAAGTCGTCACTCAGCGGCCGCCCGTCTGCCATGTGGTCAGCGGGCAGCGGCAAGTTCGGCACCAAATTGCGACACCTCGACGTCGACGAAGTTGTCTTTACCGGTCGTTGTGAAAAGCCAACGCTCCTGCGAATTCACCGTGACACCGAAGACGGCCCGGTCCAGTTCAGCTTTGAAGACGCGACCGACCTGGTCGGCATGCAGGTGAACCCGAAGATCCTGAAGCTTCACGAGAAGTACCCGAATGGCCACTTCGCCGTGATCGGGCCTTCCGGCGAGAACTACGAACATTGCCGATACGCGGCGATCGCTCTGTCGACCGAGAACCAGCTCAAGTCGAAAGACAACAAGCCTCGTTTCTGCGGCCGCGGCGGCATGGGCGGCGTGATGGGTTCGAAAAATCTGATCGCCATCGTCGTCGACACCAAAGACCGCATCGGGCCGAAAGCTCCGCCCGAGCTGAAGGAACTCAATCAGGAAGTCGCGAAAGGCAAAGGCAGCGCCAAGTTTCGTGACAAAGACAAGTTCGGCGGCGGAGGCGGAACGTGGGCTAACTACGACGCGCTGAATCCCGTTCACGCGATGCCGGAAATGAACTTCGTTCCGACCGGCACACGAGTCTCGCTGCCACTTTTCCGAGACAACTGGGAACAGGGACCGTACGTCGTCAAAGACGAATCGTGCTTCCGCTGCGGCATCTCGTGCCACAAGAACGTCTACGACGAAGACGAAAACGGAAAGGCTGGAAAGTTTCGGGCGAAGCTCGACTTCGAACCGCTCAACCTGTTGTCATCAAACGTCGGAATCTTTGAACCGGACGAATGCCTCGAACTCTGCGAAGTCGTCGACCAGTACTGCATGGACTCAATTTCCGTCGGGACAACTCTCTCATACGCGATGGAGTACAACCGGCGAAACCCCGACAAGCCGATCGCCCACGGCGTCAGCTACGGCGACTACAAAACCGCGCACAAAGTTCTCGAAGAAATCGGACAGGGCAAACTGCCGGAACTTGGCCAGGGAACCTTGCGACTCAGCAAAGAACTCGGCGCGCCCGAGTACGCGATGCAGTCAAAGGGAATGGAATACGCCGCGTACCTGCCTCAGACAAACCCGGGTTACCCATGGGCGCTGGCTGGCGGCCACATGTCGATGAAGACGTACCTGCTGCTGCTCATCGAAAAAGACACCGAGATGGACTACTGGGTCGACGCCATCACGAACCGCGGAATGTCCATCCTTCGTGACGACTTCCTCGGCGTCTGCAAGTTCAGCGGCATGTCCGACGAAAATATGGCCAAGGCGATTACAGCACTGACCGGCCTTGCCGTTTCGGTCGAGGAGATCCAGAAAACGATTCGTCGAGTCTTTCTTCGAGGTTACCGACTGGAACTTCGCCAGGGCTTCACCGACGCCGACTACGCCATGCCGGACGAAGCTCACGACGAATACCCGCAGATCCAGCTTCCGCACTTCAACTCGCGAGAATTCTTCGGCGAGCTGAAGCAGAAAGTGCAATCGCGTCTCGGCGAAATGCTCGTCGAAGAAGGACTGCCGATTTAAGCGAACCGTTCGTCTCTGACAACAAAGAAGCTTCTGCAAAAAAACAAAGCGAACGGTGAGACCAGACTCACCGTTCGCTTCTTATTTTTGCAATGCCGCAGCTTAAGCTCGCTGGCACGTTCGACGCATCGTCACGCAGTTGCCGCGGTCGTTGTACTCGACCGAGGTCATAAAGTGACGCATCATCAACAGGCCTCGACCGCCGGGACGAATTCGGTTTTCATCGGTCGTCGGATCAGCGACCGACGAGCGATCGAAACCGCGACCTTCATCTTCGACTTCGATGAAAATGTCGTCGCTCAGAAACCGGTAGCAAATTCGGACAGACCGTCTCGGGTCCCCGCCGTTGCCGTGTCGAACCGCGTTGACCACTGCTTCGTGCAGGCTATGTCGGAGCGCAAGCGATTCCTCATGGGAAACCCCCCACGCCTCGATACGCGCTACAAATTTGTCAACTTCACGGCGTCCATCAGACATCTGATTTGGGATACGAATTTCCCAGAAACTGTCGCTCTGCATGGATGAGCTCTTTTGCTGCGTAGACCTAACCATGACTGCCTCACCTGTTATACAAGTATGTGATATTTCAAACGAACGAAACCGCAGTTTTTGTGAGCAGAAATTCGAAGTTGATTTCCACGTTTCCCAACTCACAGACGCCACACCGTTTGTTCTGCAAAACGATCGGAACCGGCCGAGCGGGCATCCTGCTCACAGCGGGCATAACTCTACTCGTCTGCATTCGGAGGCGAATCACTTAAACAGAGCAAACCGGACGAATCGGCATTTCGAGTACGAGATCCTCAGGATTCTGCGCGTCAGCAAAGAATTGACGGCCAGTGAAAAGAATACGATTCAAGGCAGTCTGACGATTCAAGGCAGTCTGACGGCGCGCCGAGTCAGTACTCCGTCTCGTGTCGACCGGACGCGTCCGAAGTGTCATCGCCCGACAGAAATCCCCAGTTCAACTCTTCGTCCTGGACGTACTGCTTGCCCAGTCGCAACGCCGTCGCCGCTTTGCAGACTTCATAGCCGAGATAGAACGTGTGGCCTTCCGACAGCGGCTTCTCGGCGTTTTCGCGAACTCGACGAAACAGTTCGAACGGATCGGTACCTCGCCAGTAGCCGTCGCGATTCATGACGTGAATTTCGCCGCGTTCGGCAAAGATTCTGTAATTGGGATCCGTTATCTGATCGGCCAGTTTCCCAAGAACAGCCTCGCCTTGTTCTCGCGGCTTCGAATCGCGCAGGGCGACAAGTTTCGAGTCGACATGCTTCGGCAACGCTCGATTCTCGACACTGTGCCGAGTCAATCGCCGAGCCAGGTCAAACTCCCGCACCGATGACCGAGCCCAGTTGATCACCTCAGTCGTCAGCACACTGCGAATTCCAAGCTCTTCACAAATCCCGGCCAGCAGAAAGTTCATGCCGGCAGAATCGACCTCGGTCAGTTCCGTCAGATTCCCAATGCCCATCATGATGTCGAGATCAGGCCAGCGCTTCCGCGCGTCGAAATATCTGCCGAGCGACGCGGCAAAGCCAAAGCCGATCGGCTCAAGAATCGGATCGATGCGAAATCGGGCTTTGCAATCGGTCAAACGCTGAGCCGTTTGCTCAAGTGACCCCAGCGAAAACGGTGCTTCGGGAATTGCCACCAATTCGGCGTCAAGTTGCGATGCCCAATCAATGTTGGATTGATTGCAGCTAAGAACCAGTTCCGCGCCGGCGTTCACCGCAGCTTCAACTTCCTGACGATCAAAACTGTCGATCGAAACTCGGAGACCTCGATCGACAAGCATTTTCGTTACGTCTGAAACGCGCCCCCACGTCTCGCCGGGAATACACCCCAGGTCAATGATGTCCGCTCCGCTGAGACGATAGTGCTCGGCCAGCGAAACAATCTCGTCATCAGTCATCCGCGGCGCGTGATTGATCTCGGCAAGAATCTCGGTCGTGTACTGCGAAAGGTCGACCGGCTTTTTCTGTTTCGAACCGAAGTGTGCCGGCAGATCGAACAGGTCCTTTGGTCCGAGTTCGAACGGCACGCCAAACTGCGACTCGAGCCGCGCAAGATCTCCCTGACACCAGCCCGGCAGAATGACTCGATCAACGGGTTCGTCCATCTTGAGCTGCCCGGCCAGCCAGTCGGCGTGAAGCAATGCCGCGACGCTGATTTTCGTGACGGCGACGTCTCCAACGAAACCCGTTTCTGTGGCAAGCTGGCTGACGACTCCGCGCAGAGGCTCTTCGGCAAACCGGCCGGTCACAAAGAGAATTCGCTCGGCGGTCATGAGTGTTTCCGGGCTTTAGTACCTGTCCAAAACCAATTTTCTATTTTTGCGTCCTCTGTGCCGTCTTGCGGCCATCCAGAATCTGCCACAAAGAGTCGCAGAATTCGCAAAAAAGGCCCGCCCAGTTCACTACTGCACCTGGTACTGAATTCGGAACATCACACGCCAATGCACGGTCTTGTTTCTGGACTGATCCCTGGCTTCTGCCCTGCACTGACGATCTAACGATAGCAACGCGCCAGTGAAGTTCAGTTTCGCAACCACAGCTACACGCTGTCGACCCAGTCCGGCACCGGATTCAGCTGAAACGCTTCGTCGATCTCACCGGGATCTCCAAAAACCTGATCGCCTGGATCGGGATCGTTCGCTCCGCTGCCGCCAGCAAGCACGTCTGTCCCGCCCTGCCCGCGCACAATGTCAACTCCGTCGCCGCCAATGGCAGTGTCGTTTCCAGACGCCGCCAGCAGCGTGTCATTCCCTTCGCCGCCGAACAATGTGTCGTCGTCCGAATTTCCATTCAGGAAATCGTTGCCGCTGAAACCCGAAAGTCCGTCGGCCCCGCCGCCGCCGTTCAGCGAATCGTCGCCCGCTCCCCCATTCAACGTGTCGTCACCGTCGCCCCCGTCGAGAACATCGTCCCCGGCTCCGCCTCGAATGCTGTCGTTGCCTGCGCCGCCGTTGATTGTGTCGTTTCCAGTCGATCCGGCGATGACGTCGTCCCCGCCTTCGCCATTGATGACGAGCATCGCTCCGACGAGGGAAAGGGCGGATGCATCGATCGAATTCGCTGATAGGCCGCCGGTCAAATTGAACGATTCGAGCGCCGTCAGACTGTCCGTGCCCAGCCCCGTCAACGTTGTGTTCGTCAGCGTAAAGTCGACGTCGCCCTGCTCGACCAGAGAATCGCTTCCCGCCCCACCGTTCAGCGTATCGGCACCGCTTCCACCGGTCAGAACGTCACCTGAACCACCCTGCCCGACGACCAGATCATTGCCACCGCCGCCGTTCAGCACGTCGCGACCACTTCCGCCACGAAGCGTGTCTCGGCTGTTGGCACCCAGCAGCGTGTCATCGCCTGCCGAGCCATTCAACTGATCGACGTGCGGCGAGCCGATCAGCACGTCGTTGCCCGAGCCACCTAGTAACAGCACACCTTCAATGCCCGGACCGGTAAACAGACTGGCGTCGATCTGGTTGTTGCTTGCTCCTCCGACAAGGATCGCCCGCTCAATACTGATGAGCGAGTCCGTTCCCAGGCCCGCCAGCGACGTTGCTGTCAAAGTGAAGTCCGTATCCGCAGTTTCTGACACCGTGTCGATGCCCGCTCCGCCATTCACTCGGTCATTGCCGCTTCCACCGGTGAGCACATCTCCGCTGCCACCCTGTCCTGACACTGTGTCATCGCCGTCGCCGCCGTCCAACGAGTCCCGACCTGATCCGCCGCTGATCGTATCGTTTCCGGAATTTCCCAGGCCGGTGTCGTCACCGGCTCCACCGTTCAGAAAGTCTGCCGCCGCGCCACCGATCAGCAAATCGTCGCCCAATCCACCGATCAAACTTGTTTGCAGACTGACGGCGGAAACGTCGAACGAGTCGTTGCCCGAGTTTCCATTTATGACGATCCCGCCGGAGAACGAGCTATCAAGACTCGCTATCGAGATCGAGTCAGCGTTGTCGCCGCCGTTGATGGTGAACGTCGTCAACGGGACCGAGAAGAAAGTCACGACACCATCGATCACCGCCTGGCTGACGCCGTTTCCGACAACTCCATCGTCCTGAATGATGACGACGTGCGACGCTCCATCGGCAAGGTCAATCGTGTAAGTCGACACGTTGACTGCGCGCGCAGCGTCGAAGTCAACTTTGACATTGCTGCCGCCAACCATCACGTCAAATTCGCGAATCTCGCCGCCAAGAGCACCGCCGGATGCAGTCGCCGTGTACGTTCCGCTGGGCACTTTGACCTGATAACCGCCGGCACTTAGCGACGACGTCGTAAACGTTCCGTTCGTGCCGGACAGCTCGACAGTCACTCCCGACAGACCTTCGCCAGCGTTGTAAAAGCCGTCAGCATTCAGATCGTCGTAGACCACGCCGACGACAGCGGGATTTCCATAGTTGCCGCGCCGGCCGAACTCCTGCGAGATGACCAGCGGACCAACGAGCGTCGCCGGGTTCGACTCTTCAACGATTGAGATCCCGACTTCCTGAAATCCCTGGTCGAGCATATTGATGCGATGTCCGGCCGGTTCCTGAATTCCGTTCGGGCCAAATCCCCAGTCGATCACAAACGCGGCGTGCGCGTAGATCACCGACTGCGAGTACGCAAAGATATTCTCGCCGACCCGTACGGAAAACTCCCAGTCGTATCCGGCTGCCACGTCGCGGTCCAGCAGTCCTGCCTCCCCGGGCAGTTGATGAGACTGCTGATCAAACTGGATCATCAGGTCGTTGTGATTCTCGGCCGCGTCGTACAACGCTTCGTTCCACGCCAGCGGCGGCGCCGGGCTGAGGCTCGCAAACTGAGACTCCAGCGCGGCCCCATCGACACTGAAGAAATCCAATGCCGCCTGGACGTCTGCGTCACGAGCCGTCAGCGGACTCGGATGACTCGCAAGCAGCTCGTCCAACTCGGCCTGAGGGTTGTCTCGAAACCGGTTGAGCAGTTCGAGCATCTCCTGTTCGAGCGGGCTCGGGTCAAACGTCAGCAGGAGTCTGCGTTCCAGAGTTTCTGTCGAGACACGGCGAGCCTTCGCGCGCCGACAAGATCGACGACGCTTCGGAATTCGCGCAAGCAGCTCACTCAAAGGACGCATTCCAGATCTTCCCTGATCGTGTCGGCCGGACCTCGCCAACGCCGCATTCCGTAGCGACACTTTGTGACGACGTCCGCGATGCTTGCCACAATTGTTCTGCAGAGAGCCTCGTAACTTCAGATCGACCGAAGCGGCAGATGATTGAAGGCGAGTCGCCTGATATCACCTGAAGAATGCCGGACGGGTCGGATCAGTAAAGCCGGAGAATCCGATCGGGCGCGACCTTACCGGTTATGTCGATTGCTCCGGCGGCAACTTCTTAGGAATAGTCCTGAAATAAGTTCCTTGTTTGACCGGAAGCCGAAGGCGCCCGCGTTTCAGACGCTGGCACGCATTCAAAACACCATCGCCTGCGGCTTCGGGTCAAACAAGGCAACGG
>Ga0316208_1000818_pt1 | contig 33659 bp, 24 predicted proteins | sample 3monopyrite_MG_FD_204944 | JGI IMG/M metagenome (GOLD analysis project Ga0316208, IMG submission 204944) | Microbial mat bacterial communities from mineral coupon in-situ incubated in ocean water Damariscotta River, Maine, United States -... | ecosystem: Environmental > Aquatic > Marine >...
ACTAAGCTTTCGAGTTTCTATAAATAATTTTCTTCTCAAACAACTTTACTTTTTAAAAATAAGCCAACACAACTACTTTTGCGAGATAAGCTGAATATTAGACGGAACTTATTAATTGCAGTACTAGCACTATCCTTCGCGATTCTCTATCGGGATTTGGGTAAGACATAAAGTATTATCGTCCTATTTTAAGCTCGAATGGCGTTAAATAAATTAACCTTGCATATAGCAAGAGAATTGTAAGACAATTAATTTGGAGAATAACATGAGTAAATTATATTTAATAGCTGCGTTTTTGGTAAGCACGGCTACTTTAGCGCAAAACTTATTACCAAACGGTAATTTTGATACGGACGTTAGTGGTTGGGAATTACCCGATGCTGGTGACTCAAGAAGAGTTGTTTGGGTGAGTAGTGATGGTTCTGATTCATTGGGAAGCTTGGAGATAGGCGATAATTTTAATAATGGTGGAAACACTTCGGTTACCTCGGTTAGGATTGATGTCATTGGTGGAAAAAAATACAAACTTTCAGCATCAGCAAAAGTCATTGAGGAAAGCGAGGCAAGAGACGCTGGGTTTTTTGTGGTGTTTTATAATGACATCGACTTTCCTATTTTGAATACTGAAGTTGTTGCTGTTTTTACTACACCTCATGGCCAGTGGTATGATGTTCAGACGGTCGTGGATGCTCCGGCAGATGCCGTTTATGCAAAAGTTGGAATTGGAGTGACCACGGACAATTCAGGTTCGAATGGATATTCCATAGCACGGTGGGATGATGTGCGATTTGAATTGTTTTCTGACGATCCAGAGGCCTTTGCAATGGTCGCAGGGCACTCGGCTCTTTGGTACAATCCTAACGAAAACGGTCATGGTTTTAATTTGTACATGTTGCCCAATGAGCGTGTGGTTGCTTTCTGGTATGTCTATGACACTCAAGGCAGTCCTCTTTGGTTGATTGGTATTGGTAGTCATGATGGTTTTAAAGCGACCTTGGATGTCACCTTAAATACAGGGGCAAGGTTTCCACCCAATTTCGATGCTAACGATGTGGTTACCGAGTCGTGGGGGACCTTAGAAATTGAATTCAGCAGCTGTAACAACGGAAAATTCAAATGGAATCCAGCCCCGGGCGGTGTCTTCACTGCTGGTGAGGTCAACGTCGTTCGTTTAACTTCAACTTTAGGATTATTTTGCAATGATTAAAAGCACAATATATTCTTCAAGCCCTAGGAGCTTGTCCGAGAATAGGAATCGTAATGAAGGAAAGCTGGGTTTAGGGCTATTTTTCGCTTTTTTGAGGAGAATAGTCGCTCTATTTGACGAGAAAAAGCGGAAAACAGCACAAATCCAGCTTTTCTGTAATAGATTTTCTATTCTCGGACAAACTCCTAGGAGCTTGTCCGAGAATAGCGATTGTAGCGAGAGAAAGTTAAATTGAGACAGGTTTTTGCCTAATTTGAGGCGAATAGTACGGCTATTTAACGAGAATTAGGTGAAAAACTGTCCAATTTCAACTTTTTCGCAGTAAATTTCTATTCTCGGACAAGCTCCTAGAGTAATGTGTTGGGAAGTCTAAGTACTTCCCCAACAAGAATAGTATTGCTGTTTTTGCTATTAATTCTTTTGAGTTCTTTCATGGAGACTTGATACATGGCAGCAATACCTCCGAGAGTGTCACCGCTGGCAACAGTGTGCTTCTGTTTTTTGACATGATTGGCAATCCAAGTATTGGGAGGAGGAGATTGATAAAAATAATCTTTAATTCCATCCATAATAGAAGTTGCTAATATTTTTTGAAATTCCTTGGTTTTCAGTCTTTTTTCTTCTTTGGGGTTGCTGATGTAGGCTGTTTCGATCAACATCGACGGAACATCGGGAGATTTTAGGACAATAAAACTGGCTTTTTCTACGTATTTTTTATGTGGTTTTTCTATCTTTTTTAAGGAGGCCAAGACTTTTTGCGCAGATTTTAGACTGGCTTCCATAGCTGCATTTTGCGATAGATCCAGTAACACTTTTGCTAATACATTGTCTTTGTCTTCAAGCACGACTCCGCCAACCAAGTCGGAATTGTTTTCCGATTGCGCCAGCCATTTTGCCGCTTCTGAACTTGCTCCTCTTTTTGAAAGAATATAAACGCTCATGCCACGTACTTTTGGATCATGAAAAGCATCTGCATGAATAGAGACAAATAAATCTGCTTGCTGTTCACGCGCTTTTTTAAAGCGTTTGCGTAAATCGACGTAATAGTCTCCTTTGCGGATGAGAATGGCTTTCATGCCTTCTTCTTTGTTAATGATACTGGCAAGTTTTTTTGAAATTTGTAAGGTGATGACTTTTTCTTGTGTACCTTGAGGGCCGCTTGCTCCTGGGTCTTCACCCCCATGACCCGCATCGACCGCAATAATAATGTCTCGGTCTTTGTTGTTTTGAGTTTGTTTAACCGTGACGGTCTTTTTATTTGGGCTTTCCAGTTGAATGACCAAGCGGTGGCCGTATTTTTGTGCGGGTTTGAGTAAAAAACTTCTGGCTTTTTGTTTGCTGTTCAAATCAAACACCAAACGCAATGTATGTTGGCCTTTTTTGCCATTTCTGACCTTTCTAATGACAGGATTGGCTTTAAGGAATAGCTTTTTAGTGAGCTCTGTTTGTTGAATATCGACAACAACTCGGGGAGGGTTCTGCAATTGAAATAGTTTGTAATCGACTTGACCCGATAGGTCGATGACTGCTTTTGTATCATCCGGGCCTGTCCAGACACGCAGGCCTTTAACTTGTGCAGCAGCAAACAGCTTTTGAGGAACTAGTAAGGTTAATAAAATGACAAACATATATTTCATGGCTTAAATTCTAATGAAAAAAGGCAAATTCATCAAGAAAAAACCATAATATACAGTAAGATAGAGCCTGTTTGTTATGTAATCTGTAGTTTCAACTCACGTGTTGAAGAGTTCTTGATTTCGAAATCCAATGATTTTGAAGGATCAGGCAGGGCGCCAAATCCTTTTTCTGGCCATTCGATTAGAACAATCGAATGTGCATTAAATATCTCATCAATGGCTAAATAATACAGTTCTTCGGCACTGCTTAGGCGATACAAATCCATATGATAAACGATGAGTTTGTTTATTTCATAACGCTCATAAAGTGAATACGTTGGGCTTTTGACTCGATGAGGATATCCCATGCTCTTGAGCAGCAATTGAGTAAAAGTTGTTTTACCACTGCCCAAATCACCCGTGAGGAATATCACGTCGCCGTTAATCAAAGTTTGAGCAAAATCTTCAGCAAAGCTTTGCAATTGCTGCAAAGTAGAAATATCAACTCTCATCGTAGAGGGTCGGTGCTAAATTGTTAATAACATCACTGGCTATTAGGCAGTTACCTAACTGACACTTTTGAGCACTTAAGGCATGCCAAACAACGGCAATATAAGCTGCACGTGTTGCTTTTAACCCCTGAGCCATTAGGCCAGCAACCATTCCACAAAGCACATCTCCCATCCCGGCTGTTGCCATGCCAGAATATCCAAAGGGACAGATGTAAACTTCTCCTTCAGGGTTGGCAACTAGTGTTCCAGATCCCTTTAATATTACGGTGGCTTTATAGAGCTTGCTTATTTCGAGAGCTGCTGTGATTCGATCAGATTGAATCATTTCTACAGTGGTTTGTAGCAATCGTGCCGCTTCCTTGGGGTGGGGAGTGAGGACTGTTTGCTTGTTAAATTTATATTTGTTAGTGCTTAGAGTTAATGCATCTGCATCAATGACCATGGCTTTGTTCTTTTTGATGCAAAATTCCAGAACCTCACTAGAATGTTGGTTAAGCCCTAGTCCTGGCCCAATGGCCAGTACATCGGCCTTTTCTAACAACAACGAGGCATGTACACTGCTGGCAGTAATGAGTTCTGGACACTGTATAGATATCATGACAGAGCGTGAACTATTGCTAACAACTTCAACCATTCCACAGCCACTACGCAGGGCGGATTGGCCCGCTAACATCAACGCTCCAAGCATGCCGTCATGACCACCAACAATCACAGCAGTGCCATAAGTTCCCTTGTGGGTATTGTGTTGACGAACTAATTCCTTGGATTTTAATACAGACGTGTCGAGCAATTTAACTTTACTCGGTACTTTGCTGATTATTGTATTGGCAACACCGATGTATTCTAAAAACAGTTTCCCGCACAAATCCTTGCCGAAGTTAGTGAATTGCCCTGCCTTGTAACACAGAATACTTACGGTTATATCAGCCCATACGGCACAGCCTCTAATAAGTCCAGTATCGGCATCCAAGCCAGAGGGGATATCAACAGAAAGTATGACTGCCTGTTGTTGCTGGTTAATCCAGTGGATTGCCTGTTCAAATATACCAACAACAGTCCTACTTAGTCCTGTGCCAAAAATAGCATCAACAATACAATCGTAATCCTCATCACTTTGTTCAATAATAATTTTTCCACCCGCATGCAAATACTGTTGTGCAGCCATTTGCGCATCTGTTGGCAAGTCATCAATGGGAATAAGGTTCCAGACAGTGACATCTTGATTGTTTTTTAGAGCCAAAAGAGCCATGACAAAGCCATCTCCGGCATTGTTTCCTGCTCCTGTAACGATAAGAATTTTTTGATGATTTTGAATATAACAAAAGAGTGCACGACCCGCTTGCTTCATTAATTCAAAACTGCTGATGTGCAAGTAGTTCGCCGCATGAGCATCAACGGTTTTTATGTGTTGTTTTAGATAAATAGATTTCATAGATTTAGGGTGCTAGGCGGTTAATAGTCCAAGTGTCTCCTCGTTTTTGATAAACAAAACGATCATGCAAACGGTTGCTTCGGCCTTGCCAAAATTCAAATTTATTCGGGATAATTCGGTAACCTCCCCAAGCATTTGGTAGTGGAATTTTACCGTTAGCAAATTTAGCTTTTATCTCTATAAGTTTGGATTTTAGAAAATCTCTGGATTCAATCAATTGAGATTGGGGAGATATCCACGCGCCAATTTGCGATCCTTTTGGGCGAGATGTGAAATAAGCGAAAGATTCTTTTGTAGTGATTTTCTCTGCGATTCCACTGATGCGGACTTGTCTTTCCAAATCTATCCACGGAAATAACACAGCGACATTCGGGTTGGCTTTAATTTCTTTGGCTTTTTGTGATTGGTAATTAGTGAAAAACACGAAACCACGATCATCAAAAAGTTTAAGCAGTACAGTGCGCAAGGATGGTTCTCCCTCAGTCGAGACCGTCGCTATGCTCATTGCATTGGGCTCTTTTATGCCAGCAGATTGTGCTTGGTCAAACCACTGATTAAACTGTAAAAATGGATCTTTATTCATGTCCTTACGACTTAATCCAGATTGGCAATAGTCTTGCCGTAATTCTCCGATATCCACAATGAGTTGCTCTTTAAAATTGAGAGCATAAATTTTACCATGCGCGAATTCAATTGCGCTGAACTATCACTAATTTTTTTCACTAATTACAAATATGTGACGGCCATCACAGTTTGTGCATAATTGCTCAATATAATAAAGGCAGTTGTTTTGATTTTGGTGTTCCCCCATTCCCTATCCAATTTCACTGGAATCAAAACTATTGCGAAAAAACTATTCCCACAAATAGTTTTTTTACTAAAATAGGCTGCTGTAAAAGGTGGCCTTTTTTATTGCCAAAAAAAGACCAGAGAAGCTGGTCTTTTAATTCTGCGCAAATCCATTCTAGTACTACAAACAATAAGTATTGTCTAATATTTACCGTAGTTGTGTTGGCTTATTTTTAAAAAGTAAAAAACTCGTTGAGAATATTTTTATTAAATAAAAGCTTGTTATTATTAAAGCTTTCGAGTTTCTATAAATAATTTTCTTCTCAAACAACTTTACTTTTTAAAAATAAGCCAACACAACTACTTTTGCGAGATAAGCTGAATATTAGACGGAACTTATTAATTGCAGTACTAAGATCTTGATAATGCAAACTCACTAATCCCGACATAAAATCGTGTTTCTATATCGGGATTAGGGAAACTCTTAAAAAGGCATCTCTACTTTATTGTAGTCTTGTGGAGTGGTAAAAAGAGAAGCCTCTAATTTATCGTGGTGCACTTTGTTCAAAATTCCATTTTGCCCAGATTGGTTGAATTGAACAGGCATATAATTACCTAAGCTTGAAAAATCCATACTGTTGTCCGATCCCATCTGACTTGCTAATTTTTCTATGGTTTTCTGAAAAGAGGTAATTATAGAATATTCACTGTCGCTCATCCCTAGATTAGAATACTCAGTCACACAAAAGTTGGATTTGTTTTTGCCTGCTTTTTTGCTGACGATTTTGCAATCAAAACCATTGTAGGAAGAAGTTTCACCAGTAAAAGAATAAACAGCTTTAGGCGCTTGCTTTGGCATTTGCGCTTTAAGTGCTCCGGCCATCATGCCACGCATCATTTCACGTTGCGAAGCTGGCAACTGCGATAATTGTTCCTCAAGCATCTTATCCATCATGGCACCAACATCACCCAAGGTTTCTAGCTGTTCTTTGCCTAAAACAAAATATTGTTTGTCATCAGCCATATACATGGTAAAAGTAGTGTTGTTTGCATCGTAAATCATATAAGTGCTGTTATCATTGGCCGAGGAGGCTCTCATTTTGTTGTTTGCAAATTGCATCTTTGTAACAGCCTTATCCGACTGGCCATCTGTAAAAATTAATGTTGTATCGGCCAATACAGAATTGGCTAGTGTACAAAGTAAAAGTGTGTTCAAAATTTTCATGTGTGTTTCTCCTCAATAAAGCCAGTATTTTAGTTTTTATAACTGAATACCGTGTTAATATTCTCGTTTTGTTAATGTTAAATACGCTAAGTTTTTGAAAAGAGTGCCAAAAAAAGCCAACAAACCTAAAAAAACAGCTTTTTTGCGGTTTTTCATCTATTACATGCTTGGATTTAGCAGTGGATTTCTACTGCCTTGGTATTTTTATTTGCAATCCATCGTCAATCAATCATTTGTTCATTACCATTGGAGTGTCCCTTCCTCTGTCTATGCTAGGGAGCTCAATTTTTTTGAAGGTAAAATATTATCTGAAAAAGAATTGGATTACGAACTCTCTATATTGGGCTACAAACTAACAGCAAACCCAAGATATATCGGCGAATATTCCAAGAGTGGTAATCTCTATGAAATACACTCCAAAGGCTTTCAGTTTCTCGATAAAAAAGAAAAACCCTCACGGATTAAGTTTAAACTCTCTTCAGCAAAGGTCACGCAACTCAATCAAACAATGGCGCGATTGGAGCCGTATCTGATTGGTCAGTTTTTTAACCACAAACTCGAAAATAGACAGCCAATTTCTATTGCAGAAATCCCAAACACCATGGTTATGGGGTTGCAAGCGATAGAAGATCGTAATTTTAATCAGCATGCTGGGATAGATATTTTCGGAATAGTACGTGCACTAGTTCGCAATGTATTTGCAGGGAAAATTGTGCAAGGTGGAAGTACTATCACCCAACAATTGATTAAAAACCGCTTTCAATACCAAGCAAAAAGCTGGATACGCAAAGCTAACGAAGCATTAGCAGCATTATTGCTGGAACAAATTTACGATAAGGGACAAATATTAGAAAGCTATTTTAATGAGATATATTGGGGGCAACAAGGGGCTCGTGCAATTCATGGAATCTCCCAAGCTTCGCATTATTATTTTTCAAAAAAACCCAAGCAACTTTCGATTGCCGAACAGGCCTTGTTAATAGGAATGATAAAAGGCCCTTCCTGGTATCACCCGATAAAAAGGCATAATCGCGCCTTAAAACGCAGAAATACAGTTCTTAACAGCTGGTATGAAACTTCAGTAATATCTAAAAAGCAATGGCAAACTGCCAAGCAAACACCGCTGAAAATAACATTAAACAAGTCGTTTCGCCCACAAATATACAAGGATTTTTTAGATTTGGTGAAATTACAACTGTCTCAATCTTTTAGCTCTGCGCAGCTCAACCAACAAGGCCTGAAGATTTTTACCAGTGTCAATCCCTACCAACAATATAATTTGCTCAATACTTTGCAATGGCATACCGCAAAATTGGGCCAAGACTTGCAATCAGCCGCGGTCGTGAGTCAGGCACAAACGGGCATGATAATGGCACTAAAGGGCTCGAAAGAGAAACTCAGTTATTACAATCGAGCTTTGCTTTCAAAAAGACAAATCGGTTCCTTGATTAAGCCTTTTGTTTATTTAGCAGGATTGAAACTCTTGCCTTCATTTTCCCTTGAAACAATGATCGAAGACAGGCCTATCGCGGTTAAAACCAGCAGCGGTGATGTATGGAGACCGAAAAATTGGGATGGAAAAAGTTTTGGCACCATTAGTGCAAAACAAGCTTTGGTTCAATCAAGAAATCAAGCCACTGTACAACTAGGTTTAAAAATAGGCTTGCAAAACTTTGTGGATTTCATGCAATCTTTGGGTTTAAACATCAACCACAGTAATCATCCTTCGGTTTTTTTGGGCGCTACTGAATTGACAGTTTTGGAAGTGACAAATTTATTTTTGATCCTGTCTTCCAACGGCAAACAACAGCATCTAATGGCAATCAAATATGTACTCGACAAGGATAATGTATTTTTGGGAAAACTAAAACGTCAGAATGATTTGTCATTGAAAGCCCAAGCACTAACGCAAATCAAGTCAGCAATGCACTTGATTACTACACAAGGAACGGCCGCAAAACTAAAAAACAAATACGGTTTTAAAAATCTGTATGGAAAAACAGGCACCAGTAACGATGGAAAAAATAGTTGGTATGTGGGTTTTGATCAGCGTTATCTTGCAAGCTTTTGGGTGGGTAAAGATAACAATACAGCCACAAAACTAACAGGAGGATCTGGGGCGATGCTTTTGTGGGCGAATTGGTATGAAAAAACACACTACCCAAATCCCGATATAGAAAATCACAATGAGAGCACAAGCCCTTAATGCGCCTAAGAAATTCTCAAAAAGCTTTATCACCAACAGGGTCGATTATTTTATACTTAGATTCGAATCCATTTGTTAAAAATATTCGACCTAGGTAAATTTAGTTTTTGTGAATTCCTTAAATTCTGTAATCGTACAGGATCGTACCAGAGTCTTTGGCTTCTTGTTCGTGGTCTGATTCGCGCCATTTTTCCTTGAGAGCGGCTTGGTACCACTCTTGCATAGAAGGTAAGGTTAGTATTCGTTTCATGTATTTTTTTGCTTGTGGACTAAATGGCAGAGCAAAAGTTTGTGCTCGAAAGACAACAGGGGCAAAAAAAGCATCAACAGCTGTGAACGATTCCCCCGCTAAAAAAGGTCCAGTAAATTCTTGCAGACCTTGAGTCCACAATTCATCAATGCGGTCGATATCGTGTTGTAACTCAGGAGTAATGCTATTCAATTTGATACGCAATCCACAATTCATCGCACATTGTTGCCGTAATGCACTGAAGCCAGAATGCATTTCAGCACTGGCGCAGCGAGCCCATGTTCTTGCTCGTTTGTCACGAGGCCACACCTTGGTTTCTGTTTCAGCAAGATATTCCATAATAGCAAAAGAATCCCACACGGTTTGTTGCTTATCAAGCAGACAAGGCACCATGCCGTTAGGGCTGAACTTTCTAAATTCTTGCCAGTACTTGCCGGTATTAAATGGAGCAATGACTTCTTCAAACTCAAGCGAGAGTTCCTTCATGAGGATCCAAGGTCTCAAGGACCAAGAGGAATAATTTTTGTTAGCGATATAAAGAGTTTTCATAAGTTTACAGTTAAAGTGATTAATGTTACTCCAATAGAAACACAATTAAGGACTTGCACCATTATGTGCGATTCCATACCGGAATTTGGGGCTATAGAAAAAATACAGTATATCCTGATTTCTATCTCCACATCAACTACATGTTCTATCATTCGCGATTCTCTATCGGCATTTGCTTCTTGAATCGTAACTATTCATCCACCGTTATCATTCCCGCGAAGGCGGGAATCCTATTGCCTTTATAAAAAAATTAAAAAGCAAAACAATTACAACAGTCTTAAAAATATATAAACGTGTACTTTTAAATCACTGGATTCCCGCCTTCGCGGGAATGACGGGGTGAGTAGTTACCTTGAATCTTCAACACAATCTTATTTATCGGAACAAACATGCTAATAGAGAGAACCCTTGAATAAGAAGCAATAGCAGTTGTTTAAAACAAACGTTTGAGGCAAACGACTTAAAAAACTCAAAAATAGAGTTTTTCTAGACATTTACCACAATTTAGGCCAAAATCAGTGTTTTTAGTGGCAAGATAGCGACAGAAGATGGTTGAAAATGCTTGAAATATCAGTTTTAAATGGTCCAAATCTCAATTTGTTAGGCCTGCGTGAACCTGAAATTTACGGCCATACAACATTGGCAGATATCGAATCTATCCTGCAAGAAAAGGTTGCAGGAAAAGAGATTTCTTTGTCTTTTGTACAATCTAACAAAGAATATGAGTTGGTCGAATACGTCCAAGCACTTATTCACAAATCCAATCATTGTATAATTTTCAACCCTGCGGCATTCACCCACACCAGTGTTGCGATACGCGATGCTTTACTGGCCACAAAAATACCATTTATAGAAGTGCATTTGTCCAACGTATATGCCCGAGAAGAATTTCGTAAAAAAAGTTGGTTCTCTGACATTGCAATTGGCACAATAACAGGTTTAGGAGCTCAGGGTTATTACTTGGCTTTGGATTATCTAATCGAACACTTTTCGACACAACAAAAGAAATAACAGACAGAGTGTCTTATCCAAATCCTGATATCGGGACATGGGAATTGAACAAGACAATGAATTATCACAACACCATATCAGGGGACAAACGTGGATATTAGAAAAATAAAAAAACTTATCGAGCTGCTCGAAAACTCATCCTTAACAGAAATGGAAATTCACGAAGGCGAAGAAACGGTTAAATTGTCACGGCATGCACAAAACACCGCAATGCCAACAATGCAAAACATACCACCTCAGATTCCTGCAGTTCAAGTTGCAGCAACACCTGCGACAGTTTCTGAGCCTTCAGAGCAAAATTCATCCACTGGTGCTGAAGAGGGTAACATTCAGCGCAGTCCAATGGTGGGTACTTATTATTCATCCTCTTCTCCAGAAGCGGAACCTTTTGTTAAAGTGGGTCAAAAAGTCAAAGTTGGCGACACCTTATGCGTGGTAGAAGCGATGAAAATGTTTAATCAAATTGAGTCAGAATTTTCAGGCACAGTCAAAAAGATATTGGTCGAAAATGGCCAACCCATCGAGTTTGATGAACCTTTATTTGTCATAAGCTAGGAGCCTCACATGTTTTCAAAAGTTGTTATCGCCAATAGAGGCGAGATAGCCTTAAGAATTTTGCGCGCCTGCCACACCATGGGCATCAAAACGGTTGCCGTTCATTCTACTGCTGATCGTACCCAAAAACACGTCGGTATGGCTGACGAATCGGTTTGTATTGGGCCGCCGCCTTCTTTGGACAGTTATTTGGATATCCCCAAAATTATTGCCGCAGCCGAAGTAACCGATGCAGAGGCAATTCACCCGGGTTATGGGTTTTTGGCAGAAAATGCAGATTTTGCTGAGCGGGTGGAAAATTCAGGTTTCACATTTATTGGTCCTAGAGCCGATACTATACGTCTTATGGGCGATAAAGTTGCGGCCATTGAAGCGATGGTTCAATCAGGTGTTCCATGTGTACCTGGTTCAGGCGGACCTCTTAATGATGATGCAGAGCGAAATTTAAAAATTGCCAATCGTATTGGTTATCCTATAATTATTAAAGCGGCATCAGGTGGTGGTGGCCGCGGTATGCGAGTCGTGCATACCGATGCAGCTCTTAATAATGCCATAAAAATGACCCAAACCGAAGCGGCCGCAGCTTTTGGTGATGGGACTGTTTACATGGAAAAATACCTGCAAAACCCTCGTCATATCGAAATTCAGGTCTTGTCAGATAAGCATGGGAATGCCATTCACCTTGGAGAACGAGACTGTTCCATGCAACGCCGTCATCAAAAAGTTGTTGAAGAAGCTCCAGCCCCAGGCATAACAGCAGAGCAAAGAGAAGCGATTGGAGCCGTATGTGTTGATGCCTGTAATCGTATAAAATACGAAGGTGCAGGCACGTTTGAGTTTTTGTACGATGATGGCGAGTTTTATTTTATAGAAATGAATACGCGGATTCAGGTTGAACACCCTGTCACAGAAGCGATAACTGGCGTTGATTTAATCAAACAACAGTTGTTGATTGCAGCGGGAGAGCCTTTGCAAATTAAACAAAGCGACATCACTATCATTGGCCATGCTATCGAATGCCGCATCAATGCGGAGGATTCCAAAACCTTTATGCCATCACCTGGCTTGATTGATATTTTTCATGCACCTGGCGGCCCCGGTGTGCGAGTGGATTCTCACGTTTATGATGGTTATCGTGTGCCGCCCAATTACGATTCCATGATTGGTAAGATCATTGTACGCGGTGAAGATCGCACGACAACGATCAAACGTATGCGATTAGCTTTGGCAGAAACAGTTGTTTCTGGCATCAAAACTAATATTGCTTTGCAACAAATGATAATGCAAGATCAAGGTTTTGTTTCTGGTGGTAAAAACATTCATTATTTGGAAAAGCTTTTAGAAAAAGACGGCTAAACCGAATAATTCGTAGAAAGCTCGAATTTACAGCTAAAACCAAATCTAAATCCCGATACAGACTTCTGAAATTATTTTATATTTATTGTCCTGTTTGCAGCTCCTTTCTCGTTTAAACGGGCAAGCAGGATTTATTAATAAAGCATGAGGTAAAATATGAAAATTTCAACGAAAATTATAATGATGTGTTTATTGGTTAGCAATTTGGCATCAGCACTGAAGTTAGGTAGTCTTGATGAATCATTTTCACAAGATGGCACAAGCGATGGTTGGGCGTTATACGATGAGCAGGATACTGACCCAAATCATGATTTAAAAATGACCGATGTGTTGGTTGATTCACAAGGCAGAATACTTGTTGCTGTCTCGGACAATTATGATTCAGGTAACAGTGTCTTGTACGGTGCTCAGCTCTTAAGATACCTACCCAATGGAACGTTAGACACGAGTTTTTCAGGAGATGGTTCTGTGATAATACCGTTTCAATCAAATGCAGAGAACTCAAGGCATATAAAAATGGCTCTTAATTCCAGTGACGGAGTTATTATTGCTTACTCTTATGTTACAAATTCTAGTAGTGGAATGGATGTAGTGGTCTTGCATTACGATAACACTGGTGTAAAAATTGATGAGCAGCGATTGGGTTTTGACTTGGGAGCTTCAGCTGGTAGAAAAGATGATAATTTTAAAGATTTAATATATATCAGTTCTCTTAGCAAGGTTGCCATAGTTGCTGAAGTAGAGCTTACTACAGTAGGCGACACGGACTTTGGTATCGCATTATTGGACATGAATCAAGCCACAGGCGAATTAAGCTTAGATACAGGTTTTAGTGCCGATGGTCTGACTACTTGTTATTTTGATCAGCACATTAACAACACTACTGACACGGACAAGCCCAGTGCCATCACATTTGAAGAAAACAGCCAAACGCTCATTGTCGGCGGCTCGGCTTATGAAGGCGATGGCACAACAGGCAATGGTTGGAATATGGCCTTTTGTGAGTTTGATTTGCAAGGTACTGAATTGCGCAAGTGGTCAACCCAAGGGGGTTTAACTGAATTTGAACAAGTCTCAGACATCCAATATGGTGTAGATGAATCCAACTTACCATCGTTGTACGTTGCTGGGACAGTCGATGGAGCAGGTGGCAATACTGATATGTATATTGCACGTTATCAACGAGTTGTGTTCACAAGTGAATGGGTTTTGGATTTGAATTTTGGTAATAACAATGGCTTCAATACAGTGGGCTTAACCATGTTAATTGTAGGTGATACCGATGACGAAGCAGCAGAGCTCTACATAGAAAAAGATGGTTCTCTGTTGTTGTCAGGCACTGGTTTTGGAACAAGCTCGGCATTTGGTATGACTTCTTTGGTTAAATTTGACCAAGAAGGTAAGATTTACAAAAGCTGGGGAATTGGTGAGGGCATAGCCAATAACATTATTCACCGATCACCAGATGTTTATGATTTTGTTAATGCCATGACTGAAGACCCAACAACAGGAGAGGTATATGTTGTTGGTTCTGTACAATCAACCAGACACATGGGTTTTATTGCCAACATGTACAACGATATGATTTTTGGCAATGGCTTTGATTAGAGTCAGTATTCTTATGAGTTAGCTCACAGTATGAATGATACCCAAAGGCGAATAGGATATTCGCCTTTTTCAATGGATCCCCAATTCCGATATTTGTCAACACAAAGTTAAAATGTCCTACTTTCATATTCCACTATCATCCTATGGAACGAGTCAATTTTTATGACTTATTTTGGATCAGCAAAAAACTAAAATGTGAATATTTCGTGATACACTAAGAAATTAGTTTTATATAATAGATGACTTAAAAAGAGTGTGAGCATTAACATTAAAAGTAAAATACTAGTTATCGAGGATGAATTCGATATCGCTCAATTAGTCAAATTGCATTTGTCTGATATTTGCGACAAGGTTGAAATTGCCAGTGATGGCATACGCGGATTGCAAATGGCTTTGCAACGTGAGTGGAATGCCATTGTTTTGGACTTGCGATTACCAGGAATGGATGGGCTGGAAATATGTCGTAAATTACGAGCCGAAGGAAAATACACGCCTATTTTAATGTTAACGGCAAAATCTACCGAGTTGGATCGAGTTCTGGGATTGGAAATTGGCGCCGACGATTATCTAACCAAGCCCTTTAGTGTAATGGAGTTGGTCGCTAGAGTGAAAGCTTTATTGCGCCGCTTTGATGCCACTACTGGATACAGCGCCAATACTGCAATAAATATACTCAAATTTGAAGACTTGCAAGTCATTGTTGATGAACGTAAGGTAATTTGTAGAGGTCAAGAAATTGAACTCACAGCAAAGGAATTTGATCTTCTCTATTTTTTTGCATCCAATCCAGATAAAGTTTACAAACGTTCGCAACTTTTGGACCATGTTTGGGGTTATGGTCATGAAGGATACGAACATACTGTAAACTCCCATATGAATCGTTTGCGCGGTAAGATAGAAGCCGATCCCGACAACATCAAATACATCAAAACTATTTGGGGTGTTGGTTATAAATTTATTGCAAAACCAATGGAGTCTTAAGCTTTATGAAATCGCTCAATAAAAAACTCTCCTTGCTATTGCTAACTCTATTTGTCGGCGTTGGAGTGCTCTTGGGGATTATAACCCGTTATTCTACTGTCCAATACAATCTTGAGATTACACAAAGACTCAACGGCTCCATTGCCATGTATGTCGCGGCAGAAGAACCGTTAATAATCAACGGCGTCTATAACGAAAAAGCCTTAAAAAAACTGGCACAACGCTCAATGGTGATAAACCCAACGGTTGAAGTCTATTTGCTAGATAACACGGGTAAAATTTTAAGCCACAACTTGCCCAAGGATTCGGTTTTACTTGACCATGTCCCGTTACAGCCAATTCGTGATTTTTTGCGCAAAGATTCCCAGCGTCCACTGCTCAGTCAAGACCCAAGAAGCCCGGATAATAACAAAGCTTTTTCAGCAGCAAAAATACGAAATGCAGGAGTAGATGAAGGGTATATTTATGTGATATTAGGTGGGCAAAAATACGAAGAGCTTGCCAACGACTTGAGTAAAAATTATATTATGAAGCTGGCATTAGCGGCGATTGTTGCCGTGATCTTATTGGCTTTTTTAGTTGGTACATTAATTTTGATGAAATTAACCAGACCTTTAAAAAACTTGCGAGATAAGGTGATGGTGTTTCAACGCACTTCAACGGAGAAAAAAGATTATTCTGGTGATGAAATTCAACAACTAAACAGTGCTTTTGATGACATGTCAGCACGAATAGAAAATCAATTGCAGCAAATCAAAAATGCAGACAAGACACGTCGTGATTTAATCAGCAATGTCTCACATGACCTCAGAACACCCTTGGCCTCGATGCAAGGTTACCTCGATACATTGTTAATCAAACAGGAGAAAATGGACAGAAAAACCACACAAGATTACCTGTCAATTGCCCGCAAGCATTGTGGTCGTTTAGGTCTGTTGATAAATGATTTATTTGAACTGTCAAAACTTGACTCCAATGTTATTAAACCCGATATGGAGGCTTTTTCTATGGCTGAGTTAATCCAAGATGTGAGCATGGAATTCGTTCACCTTGCAGAACAAAAAGGGGTTAAGTTAAAAACTCAATTGCTAACAGGCAACACCAATGTTAGTGCAGACATTGGATTGATGCAACGTGTATTAGAAAACTTGATTGGCAATGCTCTTAAACACACGCCCAAGGATGGAGAAGTGATAATCAAATTGAAAAACAGCAAGGATTCAGGCTTCACCATAGTGATCAAAGATACAGGAAGTGGCATCAGTGAACATGAGTTACCTAATATTTTTAATCGTCTGTACCGTGCCGAAAATACTTCTCAAGAGTCCAGTACCTCATCGGGTTTGGGTTTGGCTATAGTGAAAAAGATTTTAGATATTCATCACAGCACGATCAACGTCAGCAGTCAGCTCAATCACGGCACACGTTTTTCTTTTTCATTGCCTGTTGCTAGTTAGGAGCGTGTCCGAGAATAGAAATTTACTGCGAAAAAGTTGAAATTGGGCAGTTTTTCAACTAATTTTCGTTAAATAGCGGGGCTATTCGCCTCAAATTAGGTAAAAACCTGCCTCAATTCAACTTTCTCTCGCTACAATCGCTATTCTCGGACAAGCTCCTAGATATAAAACCCCTGCATTGAGATTTGGGCAAAAGAATAATCGTACTATTTTTTCAATATGACAAATGTTTTCAATAAATTGGCATGCGGCTCTGCTACAATCTCACAATAAAATTCTGATACTGAAATTGTTTGAAAGTATGAGGCATATTCATAACTAAGAGTGGATGGGGTGGAGATGCATATTGAGATAGTTTTTTTGATTAAATGAAGCTTAATGGTCACTCCATTAAGTAAATTTAATCAGAAAAAGTAACCAATGTGGGCTACATTCCCAGCATTTTTAGTTATGAATATGCCTCGTATGTAAGCCAATTGTTTCTTTATCGGCGTTTGAGCCATAACAACATTGAGGGGAAAACAACATGAAAAAAACCACAATTAAGACACTGTTATTATCCGTGTTAATTGTCTCATTTGCAGCTTTTGCACAAGAGTCAAATTACCAAGCACAAACTGTTATAGATAAAGATTTGTCGGATGCAAAATTTGCAATTATGATTGGTCATCTTCCAAAGGAAAAACTATTTGTTGAGGCTGATGCCTGGTTAAAATTGCTAGAAGAAGCTGCAAATGATGTTGCGGTTGCACGCTTGGCAGTACAAACACACAATGAAAGTATTTCCGAAACAAAAAGTACAAGCGCTGAAATAGAACAGGAAAAAGTAAAAACCCTTGAAAAAATAACAAAATTAAGAGGCAAGAGAACAGCCGTAGGTGACAGACTAAACTTGATTCTACTGGAAATCAATGAGAGAATTGGCAAAAACGAAGACGGAACAGAACGCGATGAAGTGATGGCCTATCGGCGCTATATTGATGCTGTTGGTGGCGTCACAATAGATGTAGGTGATTTTACCGCGGCCTTTATGAATGCTTCGGGTTGGTTAATGTCAGATCAGGGTGGTATGCGTTGGATCAAAAATATCGCACTGTTTATGCTGATTATGTTCATGACTTATATTGTTAGTTTGTTAGCAAAAAAAGCAGTACGGAAAGCCATTAATTTGTCTCAAAGTGATTCGCAGTTGTTTAACGACTTTATCTTAAATATTGTTCATAAAATTATCATGCTTGCAGGTGTGCTAATCGCACTTTCGGCATTAGAGGTTAATGTTGGTCCTATTATGGCCATTGTTGGTGCTGCTGGATTTGTTATTGCTTTTGCTTTGCAACGGACACTGAGTAATTTTGCCAGTGGCATTATGATTATGCTTTATCGTCCCTATGATATCGGTGATGTTATTGATGTTGCGGGCATTGCTGGTAAGGTTGATTCTATGAACTTAGTTTCTACCTCAATAATGACCTCTGACAATCGACTAATGGTGATTCCTAATAACAGCATTTGGGGTGGAGTCATTACCAATGCCACGGCCTCAGATACCCGCCGTGTGGATATGGTCTTTGGGATTGGTTATGATGATGATATTGACAAGGCGATTGCAGTGATGACGGATATTTTAGAAAAACATCCCTTGGTGTTGGACACACCAGCCCCAACTATTCGTATTAACGAACTGGCGGATTCATCGGTTAACTTTATCTGCCGCCCATGGGTTAAAACACCCGATTATTGGGTTACTTTGTCAGAAATCACACGAGCCGTTAAGGACAGTTTTGATGCGGAGGGAATTTCCTTTCCATATCCACAAAGAGATATCCATGTTATTCAACAGAACAACACAACAACTGCAAAAAAACCAACTAAAATTGATGTTACAAAAGGTTTTACATCCGATAAATCAACCGAGATTTCACTCGAAGATTAGTGGAGAAACTTTATAGATTATCGTCAAACATAATTTAAATCCAATCGCATGAAGAATAAATATTTTATTAAATAGAATGGTGTGTGTAGATAACTACAAAACTTCTTTATTAATGTCAATTATTATAGTATTTGTTGTTTCATTCACATACTTTGATAGCATCAATTTTGATTTTGTTTATGATGATAATCGGCAAATAGAAAGAAACTTATTAATTCAAGACTCTAAACAATACAAAAATGCCATGCTGGCAGATGTATGGGCATTTAAAGGCAATTCAAACATTGTTATGAGCAATTATTGGCGCCCAACTTTTGTATCATGGATGATTATAAATCATCACTTTTTCAAATTAGAACCTAAATTATGGCATATCACTAATATTGCTTTGCATTTATTGCTTTGCTTACTTGTTTTTTACTACCTGTCCTTTTGGACAAAATCTAATATCATAAGGGTAACCATTGCTCTTTTATTTGCTATTCACCCCATCCATGTAGAATCAGTCGCTTGGGTTTCTGGTTCTCCAGATATATTGTTTGGTGTGTTTGTAATGCTGTCATTTATTTTACTGCAGTATTTTTTTTACACTTCAAGGACTAAGTTAATAAAAATAGCTTTCTTTGTACTCTCAGGTCTTTTTTATGCCTTAGCCTTGGGAGCAAAAGAGGTTGGTATTCTCTTGTTTCCAGTCTATTTTTTGTTAATCAAGTGGATTCTAGAAAAAAACAAACCCCTAAACAGACGATTAAATACCAATACTCAAGCATTTAAACTGACGTTACTCTTTATTTTTATTGCTCTTATTTATTTCATTTCAAGGTACGCAATACTCGGGTTTGTTTCACGACCTTATACGTCTGATATTCCCTTCACTCAACTCTTATTTACAGCTCCCAAAATTATTGCTTTTTATATTAAACAAGCTGTTTTTCCAATTGAGTTATCAACAAACTATAATTTAAGATTGGTTTCTCAATTTAGCTTTAACAATGTATTAATTCCTTTTTTTACTGTAGTGATAACTGCCTATTTTCTTATTAAAATCGCCATAAAATCAAAAATACAAACCCTGGGTCTTGCACTGCTTGTATTGCCACTCATACCAACAATTAATATTTCAGCATTTCATCCTGAACAAATTGTGCATGATCGCTATTTGTACCTGCCAATATTGGGATTTTATATGGTCATCATTCCTTGGTTCTATCAATTGTTTGATAAAAAACAAACCCTAATTTTTTATCTGTTTATCACGATAACGGTCTCTTTATTTGTATTTCAAAGCAAGACTTATATGTCTGTTTGGAGAAGTAATAGCGCACTTTGGGAACACGCGGTTAAGGTTGATTCAAGTTCATCATTCAATTGGTCTCAATTAGCCAATTCTCAATTAGAACAAAGAGACTACGAAAAAGCCATTCAATCATTTAAAAAGTCGTTGAGTATTAAATCTAGTACTCGCACACAATACGGGCTAGCTCGTGCTTTTGTTACAAAAAAAGAATATCAGAAAGCCTATAAGATTTTAACAAAATTGCTAAAAAACAAGATCAATCTAGACCCTTACTTGTACTACCAAGTGATTGAATTATATTCAATATTATTGGTTAATACCCAAAATTTCATTCAAGCAGAAAATATTTTAAAAGAGAGCATACAAAATTATCCATTTTATAAAGCGGCTCTTTCTGAAAAGCTCGCGGTAATATATTATATGCAAAATAAAAAACCAAAAGCTCTTTTAGTGTTACAAAATGCTGAAAAAGAAGTAAAAAATGAAACTTTATTTGAGTCCAAAAAAGTTTATTTTCGTTTAGGGCAGCTATACCAAGAACTAAAACAAAGACAAGAAGCCACAAATGCGTTTGCTCAATTTATCTATTCAACTAATGGCATTCAAGATAATCAAATAAAACAACTAAGAGCTATTGCCCACAAAGCAATAAAAAAAATAGCGAAAGAGACCTTATGATCCCAATAAAAATAAATTTCAACTTTAAAAATATAGTTGCTGCATTGACAATAAATGTGTTCATTATTTCTTTGCTCATTTCCAATTGTTCCTTTTCAAAGGAAAATAAACCCTATTTATTAACACAAGCAGATTTCACACTACAAAACAATTCATTTGCTCACTTTCAAGAATATACGCCACAATATAAAATGTATGAACCTCTAGGTTCTGGGTTGGCTGTCTTAGATATAAATAACGATGGAAATTACGAAATTTTTTTCTCACAATTTGACAAAAACAACACTGCAAGTGTTTTATATAATAATAATGGTGATGGCACATTTAAAGATATCACAAGTGCTGTAGGATTATCAAACTTAACTTCTCTAATTGGAGTCGCAACAGGCGATTTCAATAATGACGGGTGGGTTGATTTACTTGCCTATGGCTACAAAGAAATACATTTAATGAAAAACGACAAGGGTATTTTCATTAAAACTAAATTGCCTCATTTTCCTGAAAATAGCTTTTTCACCTCCGCTGCATTTATTAATGCAAACAACGATGAGTATTTAGATTTATGGTTGTCTCGTTATGTTGAGTTAGACTCAAATTCACATATCAATTGCAATGGAGGCGATGGATTGCCATTTTATTGTGCACCTTCTGCTTATCCGTTCCAAAAGGATTTTTTAGTGTTAAATAAAAATGGGGAAAGTTTTAGTATAGAAACTAACTTAATTAAAATTGATGAGTCACCATCATTAGGAGTGGTGTCTAGTGATTTTAACAATGACGGGTTGAATGATATATATGTAGCTAATGATGGACAGAACAATTTCTTATTTAGTCAACAAAAAAATGGGACCTTTATTGAAGAAGCTGAGGCCAAAAATGTTGCTGCAAACTTTATAGGAAAAACTGAAGCAAGCATGGGTATAGGTATTGGTGACTATGATAATAATGGCTATGTTGATGTGTTTTTAACACATCTTGCACTTGAAACCAATACTTTGTATAAAAATGAAAAAACATGGTTCACTGATGTAACTAACCGCACTAAACTTTCTGCTCATAGTCGAAAATCTACAGGATTTGGTACAGGTCTTTATGATTTAAATGGTGATAATTTACTTGATATTTTTATTGTGAATGGAAAAATCCAACCAAAACCATTTGCACCTAGAAAAAATCTTACTCAACAATTTAAACAAAAACCTTTGTTATACCTTAATAAAGACAATCAATTTGAATTTTCCAACAATAAGATAGAAAATTTAACATCAATTGTAGGAAGAGGACTGGTCTTTGTTGATATTGACAATGATGGTGATACAGACATGCTATCTAATAACAACAACCAAAAACCGAGCATTTTCAAGAACAATTTAAATCCATCAAAGTGGTTGGGGCTTACTATTAAATGTAACAATCGTTTCGATATTGGTGCAAAACTAAAATTCAATATATCCATAAAAGGAAAGAACCAATACATCTATCGTTTTGTTCATACTGATGGTAGCTACGCTTCATCAAATGATCCAAGAATACTATTTTATTTAAATGAAAAAGTAGAATTGCAACAGATTAAAATAACATTCACTGATTCTAAAACTAAAACCGTTGATGACACGAGTTTATTGGTCAATAAATACACAACAATCAAATGTGAAAATAGTTAATTGGTGGTGCTAAGGCTTTTTGAGAATTTATTAGGCGGTTTGGAGAGGGTGTAACCAAATCTGTGTTTTACCCTACCATATCCAATCTTTATTCAAATGCTTAATGAATCATATTGGCTCAAATACTTTAATTGTTGTTGTATAACTAACTGTGTATCGCTAAGTAAAATTCCTTCTAATTCGCTTAAAACAGTCTCAGCTTCTTTATCTTTATTGATTCTTAATGCCATTAATAGTGTAAATTTTTCTGTAAAACCTGGGTTGTATTTATTTATGTTTTTTGCAATTCGTAATGCTCTTTGTGTTTGTTGTTTATCTACAGGACTAGTTATCATTAAAGCTCTTGATAAATTTGAAGCTATTTTTGTATTGTTTTTGGAAATATCAAAAGCTTTTGTTAGTAAATCAATGGCCTTTTTCGGCTGGTCAGACTCTATATATAATTTTGGAATATGTTTTAGTAGCATTAAATTTTCAGGATTTTGTTTTAACGCTTTTAAGTAAAATTTTATGGCTTTTTTCTTCTCGTTATTAAATAAATAATAGTCGGCTTTAACCACTAGTGCCTGATATAAGTCTGGCTGTAATTTTAACAATAATGTATTCCACTTATCCGCTTCATAGGAATTTTTAGCATTAATTTTAACTAAGTTTTGTAATGCCTGAGAGTTGTGCGGGTTTAAATTATAGGCTTTCTTATAGGCATTAATAGCTTCAGCATTTTTGTTGTTATATACTAATAATGAACCATAATCTATCCAATTATCTTCATTGCTAGGTTGTAAAGTGACTAATTCTTTTGCTAAGCCGATTGCTTCTTGATAGGCTCTAGAGTTTATTAATCTCTTTAGCTTGTTTTTTAGAAGAAATGCAGGGTTTCCATATTCATACAACTCAACCATGAGGGGGTCGTTATCGACAATTTTTTTTGAACTGTCTTTTTGAGAATAAACTTCGGCTAAGTCTTTCTGATTACAGGCCTTATAAGCATTAGAAAGTAATCTATTGACTATAGTAAAATGCGGGAATTCTTTAATGAGTCCACTAAAAACAATTATTGCCTGATCGCATTGGTTATTGGCTAATAGGAATACGCCTTTTTTATAAAGTAACGCAGGACTTGAAATCCCTTTTTGTTCTACACGTAGAAACAATTCTTCTAGTGCTTGCATGTCGCTTAAATTATTCAGTATATCTATATAAAGCGAATATACCGATATATTTTCAAAGGCCTTTAAATAACTCTTTATATACTCTTGAGCTTTTTCAAATTCAGCATTTCTATTTTTAATATAAGCCAAAAAGAATAAGGACTTTTTATTGGGTGATTTTAGAAATAAATCAGTAGCTACTTCATAATTATGATGTGCCAAAAACAATAGCCCCAAATTATAATAGTTCAAATTATCTTCATTCAGCAATCTGTCGCTTTCAGCTATTGAGTAAATATCCCAATTGCTATCACCAATCTTACTCTTTAACTCATTTACTGTAAAAGCATAAATATTAAAACAAAGAATTATAAATAGTAAACCAAGTATTTTTTTCATATCCAAAATCCCGTTATAGAATCGCAATTTAGAGTGCAAGTAATTGATGTGCATAAGGAATTCACAAAACTAAATACACCTAGGTCGAATATTTTTAACAAATGGATTCTAATCTTGTATAAAATAATCGACCCTGTTGGTGATAAAGCTTTTTTAGAATTTCTTAGGTGCATTAAGGGTTTGTACTCTCATTGTGATTTTCTATATCGGGATTTGGGCATATCTTATAAATAAAAAACACAACTATAAAATAATAGCTGTGCTTTGGGTATTAAATAATTTCTTCTATTTAATCAATGGAGAACGTTTGTAACTCAACAGGTAAAGAACCATCGCCTACCATAGACCAACTAGTAAGGTCTCCAGTATCTCCGCCCGCACCATCTGCAACACACAATGTCCATGTGCCAGCAGCTGCTTCAGTGTTAAATGTTGACAAAGGTTCGGTCGGTACAAATTCAACCTCTGGGCAATCTACTCCAATAATTTCTGTATTTGTACAATTGGCTCCTATATCGGCAATTGCATTTGCTGCGGTATCAAAAAATGAAATTGGATTAGCAGCATCTAAATTTGAGCTATCACCAGTAACTCCGCCACGGTCTCTGAGCATAATAACTGTTCCTGTAGGACTTTCTAGTGTGATGTGTAAATCACCAACCCAACTATGAGTGGCAGCAAAATCTACTTGGACAAAATTAGCACTACTGACTGTAGCTGAACCTGGCATAGTCACTGTTGTACACAACGGTGTTGCAAGGTTATTATCATCAATTGTATCTGGTGCACCCAAATAAGTTACTGTTTGTGCTAAAGTTAGTGTTGATGCACTTAACGAAAGTGCTAATATTAGTAATTTTTTCATATTTCATTTCCCATTATTATATTAAATATTGATAAGAAGAATTTCTAAATTATTCAAAAGTGATATGATTGCAGCACATCAGCCACATAATTTTTATTTATTGTGAATTGTCACTAGATTTGTTAATTTTCTCACCCTCGTTGTAATATTATTATGTTTTAACGAAAATTTCACTAAATTGGCAATAATAATGTTAATTTGGTTTACAAATCTCTCTATTCCTGATTTGCACACGCGCCATGGATATGTCTAAGAAACACTCAAAAAACCTCATCACAAGGTAAATTCGGTGTGAATTAGATAAAATGCTGCCCAGGTTAAGTGGCTTGTTTCCTTTAACAGTTGATGTCTTGATCCGTTATTATTCGTTCTCTTTATTCACAAAGAGATACTCATGTTATTCAACAGAACAACACAACAACTGCAAAAAAACCAACTAAAATTGATGTTACAAAAGGTTTTACATCCGATAAATCAACCGAGATTTCACTCGAAGAATAGCGTGTTGAATATTCTCCTTCAGGATTTGGGAACTACCCAGATTCTGATTAGGATTAGTGGTCAGAGAAGCTCAACGCGCTTTTTAATGAGCTCCAACAGGGCTTGATTTTCTGCTGTCCAGCTTTGGTGATAGACTAACTTTGCTTGGTTAATAAGCGCCAAGGCTTCAATATATTGACCTAGATTAAAGAGAGCTTGAGCTTTAATGTCCAAGTAAGGATTGGGATGCGGGTTGTATTCTTCGAGTTTGTTTAGTAATTGCAATGTGGCTTTAGAGTCGGTTGTTAGAATAACTTTGGCCAATCGGGTCTGTGAATCAACGTATATTTCGATATCCTGAGATTGCAAAGACCTTTCAGAGACATTTTTAAAAAGTTTTGTGGCCCGTTCATCTTCCCCAACTAAGGCATGGTAGCGAGCTAAATACAAATCCATATACAGTTGATAGCGTTCAAAACCTAAGCTTGTGATTTCTGCCATTCTTTTATTCCATTCGGGTATAAATGTGTCGGCATCTTTTTTAAGTAATATTAGTTCCATTTGTAAGAACGCGTTATTTAACTGCATAGCATAATTTTTAGTGGATTTAGCCAGTTGGTATTGTTCGTTAATAATGTGTTGAGCACTAATCCAGTCAAAATTATTCATGCTTAGCACCGCTTTATAATGGAGATAATGCAATTGCAGAATGTCTGATTTTATTTCTGCGGCGATAGTCCCTAAGCGTTCATTCACCTCTTGGGCTTGGGTAAATTTGCCATGCAGGTTTAAAATCGCCACTAAGGTGCCCAAGCTCATTCCCAAGTTGTTTTTATCGTGCCCCATTTCGTTCAATGAAATAACTTGCTTAGTGAGTTTGATAGCATTATCCCAGTCATAATTATTCATGGAAATAAAAGACATTTTATTCAGTGCTTTTATTTGAAAAGGTATGTTTTGTGCCAGTAATGCATATTCATAGGCTTTTTTGAAAAGTGCATAAACATTATTGTCAACTGAGTTTTTCAATAAGATATCAGCTTGTCCAAAATAACTCTGCGCATAAATCATAGGATTAAAAATGGCCTCGATATTAACAATCGCCTGCTTGTAAAACTTCATGGCTGTTTTAAGGTGAGCCAAGGCCAAATGAGCAGAAGCCAGTTGCAGTTGAATTTTTGATTTTTTAATGAGACTGATATCTGGATGTTGTGCTTGAAAATTTGTCAAGTCATCAATAATCTGATCAAATTTATTTTTGGCGTAGTTTACTTTAGCAAGACCCAATTCTATTTCTGTTCCTATGTTTTGATAAGCATCAGTGACTTTTAGAGTGTTGAGTTGTGAGAGGCTTTGATCGTATGCTTTTTGAGCAAAAAGTATTTCGGCCAAAGTCAGTCTAACTTGGTGTTTGTTTTCATCTTCAAACAAGACTTGCTGTATTAATTCCTTGGCCTTTTTAAGTTTCCCCAGTTTTTGATAACCCAAGGCCTTAATATATTTGTCATTGCTGTTGAATTCTGGAATTTTTTGTGTGGTACTGGCCAAATTAGATTGGTTGAAACCAGCAATATAAGCCATCTGATGAGTGAGTAAGTCGTCAATTCTGTTCGCCTTTAAGTGAACTTGTTGGTATTCGTTGATGCCATCATCTAAGTTAATAATGGATTCATAAATATCACCGTTCTTAATAATTTTTGCTTGCAGAACAATCAAATCTTTTTCCAGTCTCCAGTGTTTCTCAATGGCTTGCTGGACGGTGAGGCTAGTGTTATCAAAAACAAGTTGCCCTTCTGAGTCCAGGTTATTAAAGCTTGATTGCATTAAGCTGCGAATGCCATTTTGTGATACTGAATCGATAGTTTGATCATCAAAAGATGTGGGTAGAATAAGAATTTTTTTAGCGGCAAAGGCTGGTTGTACTAGCGAATTAGTCCTTGCTGTTTCGATGGTGTTTGTCTTCAAATAGACAACAAAAAGTACGCTAAGAGCAATTACAAGCAGTGCTGCTATTTGAACTAATGGTCTTTTTGATGGGATTTTATTTGAATCGTTGATTTTTTTTAAAGAACCTTCAAAACTGATTCCTTTGCCAAAATGGGTGATGATAATGTTGGGTTTTTTGGGATTCTCTTCCAGATAACTTCGTAAATAAGAAATAATTTGATCGACAGAATTTTCTGTGACAACCCTGTTCCAAACTTTGGCCATCAACTGTCGTTTTGAGGTGATGATATTGGGGTTTCGAATAAAGAAGTTAAGTAAGTTTTTTTGCATTTTAGTTAATTTATGTTCTATACCCTTGTTGATAATCACTCCATTAACTTCATCATAAGTGACTTTTTCAATTTGGTAGGGCATGAAAATTAGGTTGCAGAGTCTTAAAAGTTAAATATTACCTTATCGCCTTAAAAAATTCCATTGAATCACCTAAACGGTTAAATTATTAATCTCATAACTTTCTCATAACTTTCTCAGGGTTTGATGGGAGCAAAAATATAAAATCTAGAATCGGATATTACTTTTACAGTCTGTTAAAGCTGTGACCATCATTCGGCTTAAATTTTTAAATGATGGAATTTGGGTATTAGGAGAATATATATGAAAAAAAATCTATTAAGTTTGTTTTGCGCTCTTGCTTTGACTGTTGTTTTCTCAACAAATGCATTTGCAAATGTGCTATGTGAAATGCCACCGGGAATTGATGATGATGAAAAATACTGGATTAAGTTTAAATCAGAATCAAAAATGTACATCTATGAGATTACCGAAATCGAAGATTGTTGGGTGCAGATTAAGAAAAGTGATGGCAGTAAATACTGGTTTCAGATTCAAGATATCTCAACGATTATGGATAAACCTGTGGAATGATTGCTTGCACAGCAACATTTGTTTATTCAAATCCATCGTTAAAAATAATATCTTGTGGGTTAACTGCAGCCGTTGCCGTGACAATGGCTTCATTGTTAAATGAGTTCACTTCGTGTTCTGCGGCGTAGGCACGCAAACGATAAGTAAAGTCACCAGCAGAGATAACATTTGCATAAATAGTGATGGTTTCTTGATTGTTTAGGCCAAAATCCAAGTTGTCTAATGTGCAAGGTAAAGCTCCACAATTGGCAGAGCTGATTTGAAGAAGAGTCAAGTTATCCAGTATTAGGTTGTCAATTAAGACAGATGTTGCTGCAACAGCACCTAAACTGTTGTCTATTGTTGCCTCGAATCTAAGCGTGTTGCCGACATAAAACGGTGGTGTGCTGAGCAAATTCAAAGAAACATTCAAGTCAACTGCTGGGTTGGCTGTTTTTGTGATATTAGTACTGTTGTTGGATAAATCATCATCAGTTTGGTCTGCCAAAACTGAGAAATCAGCGAAGAACGATCCTGGAGCTAGAATTTGTGCCTGAAAGTTGACTGTAACATCATTGCCCGAATCTAGAGAAGCAATTGTACAAGGCAGCGAATTGCAAGCACCACTGACTCCCACAAGAAACAGATTATCAATACTGTTAGTAAAATCCACTTCAATAGTGGTAGCTGTATCAGGACCAGAATTGGTAATGCTATAGTTGTAGGTGACGAAATCTTCATTGTAGTATGGCGCAGCTGGCGAGATTGAGCCGCCTACTTTTATGTTGGCGCTGGCACTCACTGTATTTTTATTTCTTGCAGTATTATTTCTACTTTCAGGATCGTATTCATCCGCACTGACTACCACTGTATTCTTTAGGGTTGTTGATGCAATTGTGGTGGTCAGGTTAACCGTGCGAGAGCTGCCATTGCTTATAGAGTTTAAGTTGCAACTATTGGTGGTACTACTGTTGCAGCCCGAATAGCTCGTGTTGCTTAAACCCAGTAGAGTGTGATTTAAAACGACATTATTGGCAAGACTTGCTCCCAGATTCTGGACTGTAATTTCATAGTTCAGGCTTTGGTTGATAAAATAGGGCGGAGGAGTAAGTAGCGTTTGAGTGACCTGTAAATCTGCCGCAGGAATAGTTGTTCCAGAATTGCCCGTTGTGTCTGTGTTGTTGTCGGTGTTGAAATCTTGGGAATAATCAGCATAAGCCCCTACGGTCGCATCAGCATCAAAATTTGCAGTCGCATCTTTAATGGTAAATAAGCGAATAGTGGTGTTGCCATTGATAGCTAAGCTGGCGATACTGCAGGTTAAACTGTTAGTATTTTGTATGCTACAGCTATGATTACTTTGCCAACTGTCAATATTAAGCCCAGAGACATCAACAGAGACTTGCACTCCAAAAGCATCGCTAGGACCTAAATTGCTGACCTCTACAGCGTATTCTATTAATTGTCCTGAATAATATGGAGCATTTGTGACAAAACTCATATCAATGGCTAAATTAGTCACGTCATTAAGTTCATAAGCACCTATATCGCAATCAAACAAGCGCGGAAAACTTCTTTGGTCTGTGCCCGCACAGGTATCTGTATCGCCATTGTTGACAGCATAAGCATCATTGGAATAGGGGTTGGGTTTAAGTCTAGAAGTGAGTGTTGAACCGCCATTGTCAAGAGGATATTCCAGATTCCCAGTGCCAATATAGGCATTAAAGTCAATTAATGAAATTCCACAGGAAGTATCTCCAGTGCCAACGAGATTGCTGATTTCTGTTTGAAAACTAAAAGGCAAAACATTGCCTTGGCTGTTGTAGGCCTTGCAAAAATTTCCTGGAGAGCTATCTAATTTAATTATTGGAAAAAGGCTGTTAGTTGCAGAAATTGTACTGTTAACCAATTCAAGCCCACCGCCAGAATGATTGCCCCATAAAGTGACGTTATTCAGTGTCATTTGTGAGTCGAGTAAATATACTCTGGATCCTGTCCGTGCAGCTTCATCTCGGTTATGGTAAAAAGTGCTGTTTTCAACTCCCACTGTACTATTGTTGATGGCATACAAGTCAACCCCAGGTGCAGAATTATCTTCTAATTTATGGTATTCTAAATAAGATTTGGTCAAATTAAGATTGCTGTTGTCCAAATAAATTCCAGCTCCTTTTGTTGCAGTTGAGTTAACAATAACCAAACCATCCGTGGTACTTTTAACACCAAGAATCGTGGTATTATTAATGGAAACAGTGCTGTCAAAAATAGCCATATTGCCGCCAAGAGCTGAGCCTCCAAAAGCACCTAACACCAGTTCGTTATCGGATATAACGCATTCTTCAAAACTAACATTGCTGTTATTTGTAATTCGTACGCCAGCTCCAATTCTTGTTCCTCTATTGATAAAGTTGCCAGTAATTTTAACTTTGCTAAGGCTCACATCACTATTGACAATATACAAAGCTGCCCCGCCCGTGAGAGGTAAACTAGTGGTGTCCAAGACAGAGTCTTGTAGAACAAGATCTTGCAAAGAAACATTAGTGACATTAACAATTCTTAATACAGTGAAGTTGTTGGGGTCAAGAAAGGTACCATTTTCTGCACGTAGAGTTCCATCGGCATCAATAGTATATGGCTCTGTCGAGTTCGCAGGAATTCTGATGGTCATCGGTGTAACAATTTCAGGCAATTGGGCGTTTAACACCAAAGTCTCACCAGCAGGTACAATAATTAAATCAGCACCATTACCTGTGCTACAATTTCCTCTGGCAGCATCGGCATTGGCTGCACGGATGGCATCATGTAATGTGCAGGCATTTGCACCAGTACCGACATTAATGATGGCCGCAAAAGAAGAAAATGAAAAAAACAAAACGAAAAGTAAGCCAGTGTTCTTCATAATTGCCCTATGTTATTAAATTAGTGTAATTTTACATGATTTTTCATAAATACTTCTGAGAAACTTCTTAGAAATCCATGAGATTCGTTAATCACTCAATCACTATTTAGGTTATCATGCCTATTTCATGAGTCAACCAAAAGTTAAAGTGCCCCATATCCTGATATAGAATCGTAATTTAGAGTGCAAGTAATTGATGTACATAAGGAATTCACAAAAACTAAATACACCTCATTGGTGATGAAGCTTTTTGAGGGTTTTTTCGACCTATTAGAGGCTTGCGCTAGCATCGTGATTTTCTATATCTATTGGAGGAGACTGGTGTCACTTTGGCAGGCAGTTTTAGGCAGCACCATCAGTTAAGACTAATTGATTATATATACGGCTCCCATGATTATAGCTTCAGCTGTGCACCCTGTGTTAGAAATGACAATTGATCACATGACAGACAGAGTCGCTTGTCATGATAACAGCTTAAAAAAGATAGGCTTGGACATGAGGATGATTGTTGAATGTAAATATAAAGACAAGCTAAGAGCTTGTCCCAGAATAGAAAATATATCACAGAAAAGCTGGATTTACGCGTATCATCGTGATTCTTGTCCACTTCCATGTGGGTTAACATGAAAATCCTTTCCAGAAGAATTTTTGTGCTATTTTCCGATTTTTTTCGTTAAATAGAGTAACTATTCTCCTGAAAAAAGCGAAAAATAGCTCTAAACCCAGCTTTCCTTCATTATGATTTCTATTTTTGGACACGCTCCTAAGTCATCGTCTTTTTATTGAGTATTAATTCAGTATGATCGTAACTGTTCTGATTGTTGAATAGTTACAATGATTTCTTACAGAAATACCAATCCGTACACTCATAACCTTCATTCACTCGTTTTTTTGCATCGGCAATTGTTTTAGGTGGTGGAACAATGACTTTTTCGCCAGGCTGCCAATTTTCAGGTGTGGCAACACCGTATTTATCAGAAGTTTGCAAGGCCTTTACTAATCTTAATATTTCATCAATTGAACGACCATTGCTCATGGGATAATAAACCATCGCACGTAAAACACCTTTATCATCAATGATAAAAGTGGCGCGAACGGCAGATGTATCTGCAGCTCCTGGGTGAATCATGCCATAGCTTTTAGCAACAGTCATACTCAAATCTTCAATAATGGGGAAAGGAATATCTATATCAAAGTTTTTCTTGATATTGTCCACCCATGCCATGTGAGAAAATAAACTGTCGATAGAAAGCCCCAACAATTCTGTATTAATTTCTGCAAAATCGGGATGGCGTTTGGCAAATGCCATAAATTCAGTAGTACAAACTGGAGTAAAATCCGCTGGATGTGAAAATAACACCAGCCATTTGCCTTTGTAATCATCTATGGACCTAGTCCCATGTGTGGTTTCTGCTTTAAAGTATGGAGCAGGTGCATTTAATTGTGGAAATGTTGTTGTGTTTTCGTTATTCATAATAGTTACCTTTTTTGATAAATGATGGATCCATTATAGGTATATTCATTAATATGTAAAATAGAATGTTTGTATCAAAATGATATATAAATCAGATGATGATTTTATGATAAAATTATTATAGACAATATTAACAAGGCAATTATCACAGGAATGACAGGGCTCAGTAAAACACATGAAAAGTACCAAGTAGAAACCCCTTTAGATTAGCAATGATATTGCAATGTTCATATTGGATAATGACAATGTTGGTATAGAAGACAATCAGTGGCTAAAAAAAGGCTGAAAATCTACGACAAGAATCCAACCAGCATCAACCACCACCCAATAACATGTTAGGTGAAATGCTAGCAGGTATCGTCTTTTTAGCAGCTTATCAGCTATAATCAAACATAACTTAATAAAAGACACCTTTGCATAACTATGATGACGCGTAAAAAATGAACATAAATCCAGACTATCTCCTTTATGCTAAATCCATCATAGGTATGTTAGCCATTGCCAATCCTTTGGGTGCTGTTCCGATTTTCTTATCCATGACCAACGACAGAAGCGCCTTAGAAAAAAATCAAATAGCACGCATCACCGCCCTTTCTGTTGCTATAATACTAATTGTTTCTATTTGGGCTGGCTCAGCGTTATTAGCCTTTTTTGGTATCAGTATTGCTTCCTTTAAAACAGGTGGTGGATTACTCATTTTATTGATGGCAATTTCTATGCTGCGTGCCAGGCAAAGTCATACCAGACAAACCCCCGGTGAAGCCGATGAAGCATCCGAAAAAGACACCATAGCTGTTGTCCCTTTGGCTATTCCAATCATAGCAGGACCTGGTGCCATTAGTTTGGTGATTGTAGATGCGCACAAAAATGAAAACTTTACCAGTTGGTCAATTTTAACGGGTGATGTTTTAGTCTTGGCTCTATTAATTTGGTTGGCATTAAGGTTGGCGACCCCTATTGGTAATAAACTTGGTACGACTGGTCTGAATGTCGCTACACGGATTATGGGTTTAATTTTAGCTGCTATTGGTATTGAGATGATAACATCTGGCTTAGCACAATTATTACCTGGTCTTGCAGCATAACAAAAATGGCTCTATGTGAAATCGAGTGGGTAATGTATAATCCACTACATGAACAGTGAAACATTATTCGCAATGGGATTGGGTCTAGAATCTCCATGGAAAATAGAAAAACTTGATTTTAAATCAAGCAAGA